>Ga0180438_10002436_pt1 | contig 30373 bp, 28 predicted proteins | sample SS_ome_12_FD_132455 | JGI IMG/M metagenome (GOLD analysis project Ga0180438, IMG submission 132455) | Hypersaline lake sediment archaeal communities from the Salton Sea, California, USA - SS_3_D_2 metaG | ecosystem: Environmental > Aquatic > Non-marine Saline and Alkaline > Hypersaline >...
CGAGTCTCCAGCCCCTTGCTTTTTCGCCTGTCATCGAGTATAATGAAGCAGGAGGAGTGCAGGTGGGCCGTCGACTTGTGTCTCGCCTCAGCTGTGCTACAATATGGACACATCTTGACTGCTCAGGTGGTAGATGGCTATCGAATTGAAGGAACTGAGAGAGCTGCTGGAACAGCTCGGCGATCAGGCCACATCGATCTCGTACACCAGGCTGTATCCGCTCTCTGACTTGGCTGGAGAGCGATGGGACGAGTTCCGTGGTGCATGGTCGGCTTTCCCGGTGGATCTGCGTCAACGGTTAATGAGGGCTCTCGTCGAACTGGCCGAAGCGAGCTTCGAGGTGAACTTTGACACCATCTTTCGTCACGGTCTTCACGACCCCGACGACCAGATACGGGCCCTCGCCATCGATGGCTTATGGGAGAATGAGGACGTCAATCTTGTCGGCCCGATGCTCACTATGTTGCGGGCGGACCCCTCTGCGCGTGTACGGGCCGCAGCCGCTAGTGGGCTGGGTCGCTTTGTACTTGCCGGCGAACTGGACAAGCTAGCACAACCCATCCAGGAACGGATCGTGACCGAACTCCTGACGGCCATTCACCTGGCAGACGAGAGTGTGGAGGTGCAGCGTCGGGCCGTAGAGTCTGTCGCCTATACCTGCAGACCAGAGGTGGCTGAAGCCCTGGAGATCGCCTACTACCACGAAGACGAAAAGATGCGCATCAGCGCTGTAACCGGCATGGGGCGCAGTTGCGACACCCAGTGGAGCGACATTGTCCTCCAGGAGCTAGATAGCAGTTCTCCTGCCATGCGCTACGAGGCCGCTTGGGCCAGCGGAGAGCTGATGCTGCAGAAGGCAGTGGTCCCCCTTGCCCGGATGATCCAAGACGCCGACCCCCAGGTATCCAGCGCCTGTATCTGGGCCTTGGGTCAGATCAGCGGGTCCCGTGCCAAACAGGCGCTCTTTGACGCGTACGAGGACGCCGATGCGCACATGCGTGAGGCAATTGAGGAAGCGTTGGCTGAGCATGCACTGGTCGACGGTGACTTGGACTTGACGCTGTATTCACTCGACGAGGACCTAGACGAAGCCATGCTGGACGACGACCTGTATGTACTGTGGTCCGCCGACGATGACGATGACAGGGGGCCCGATCGAGACAACGGGGAGTTCGACGAGCGCTGAGCCAAAGGAGTCCGGAGCACCATGAACATCAAGCTGCGACGTTTGGTCCGCACCCAGTCCTCCGAACAGTATGCCCTCTTTGACCTAGACCGAACCGACGCCAACTTTGATCCAATGAGTATCGGCAAGCTGGACCTTCACTATACCAGCGATGGAATCTATGGGACCTTCTTATTGTGGACGAGCGCTGTGGATGGACTACCCGACGAGCAGATCCACGCCCTGGTACAAGCCACAGTCCAGGAACTCTGCGAGCCGATGGGCGTGCCCGCCTTTTATGCGGTCGAGTTCTTTTCCCCTGTTCTCGAAACCTACACCCTCCACAGCAATGAGAACGGAGAGGACAGCGATCAGGAGTAAGACCCCCTGCTCTTTCCACAGACCCATGCCGATCCCTTACCGGAGAATCCAACGTGCCCAGAAGAACCTTAATGACCGGTCACCAGAATCCAGGTACCGGCTTTGTCGTATCGGCAACTACGTAGCCCATACGTGAACAAGCAACGCATGACCAAAGCGAGCGATATGTACACTCCATCCGACGAGACAGAGCAGGCACGCGTGCTACGCCTGCTCAACCGAGGCGCAAGACTCCTCGAGCAGGGCAAAGCCAGAGAAGCAATCCCACACCTGGAACGTGCCTACCAGTTTGACGCTGAGAGCGTACCGGTGCTCATCAACCTGGGTGGGGCGTACGTCATGGCCAGTCGGCACAAGGAGGCCATCCCTCTCCTCGAAGTCGCCCGAGATGCAGAGCCACACAATGCCATGATCTGGATCAACCTGGGTGCCGCCTACCTTGGCAACCCCGTTTTGGCCACGCCTGAACAACAGATGCAAGCCATCGCAGCTTTTGAGAAGGCCCTCGAACTCAATCCAGCCGCCCCCAACGTCCACTACAACCTGGGCCTCATCTTTGTGGATCGCCAGGAGCCTGACCTGGCCATGGCTGCCTTCCGGCAGGCAATACAGGTCAACCCTTTTGACCGGGATGCACGCCAGTGGCTTCGCCAGCTCGAAGCCTCACATGGGGAGGGGGAACGCAATGAGTAGCGGGAGGGGCATGGCCAGTCAGGGTCTGACCCTGGCTCTGTTCATCATCGGGGTCGTACTGCTCGCCGGGGGACTGATCTTCCTGTGCGCCGCAGTGAACAACATTGGGCGTATGCCCATCGCCCTTGCCTTGCTGGTCATCGGCGGTGGACTGGCTACCTGGGCTGGCATCCGCTGGCGGCAGGCGCGAGAGATCTCGCCAGACGTGCTCGATGACCGAATCACCAACCTGGCCAGTGCGCACGACGGAGAAACTACACTGTCCCAGGTCATAAGCGAGCTGAATGTACCCGATGACGCAGCTCGCACCGCGCTGGCTCGCCTGGAGGCCGAAGGTCGTTGCCGGCAGGAGCGGCGAGAAGACAGAATCTTCTATGTTTTTCCTGGACTGAAGGAGAGCAGAGTCATTCGCCGCTGCAGCTACTGCGGCAATGAGTACAGTGTACGCGAACCGCTGCACAAGTGCCCCAACTGCGGCGGGAATCTCGAAGTGGTTAAAATCTGAGTCGCCAATCAAAGGGAGGTACTGAATGTCTGAAATGCCCAAACCCTGGTGGAAGTGTACCGAGTGCGGCTATTTGTTCCAGGCCTCACAGCCGCCTGAAGCCTGCCCCAGTTGCAGCACCAAGTGCGTCTTCATCGACGCGACCTGTTACACACCCGAGTGCGGTGGGCCAGAATCAGGCAATCCTGATCCACAGGTGGCAGCACAATGAACGTACTCAAGATCTATGAATATGCCCTCCAGCGGGAATATGAAGGCAAGCGTTTTTTTGAGACCAATGCCGGGCGCATGAGCCACGCCGCGGCTGCCGGCATCTTCCACCGGCTCGCCGACGAGGAGCAGAAGCACATCGAGTTCATCCAGGCAGCCATCCGTACTCTGGACGGTGGCGAAGGGGGAGGTGGGATCAGCGCCGAGCTGGAAGCGGAGGACCGTTTCTCTATGCGTGCCGAGCTGGAGATGATCGACCAGACGGTCATCGAATCGATGATCCCCGACGTAGCGGTTCTGCGCATGGCCTACCTCATCGAGCGCGACTTTGCCGAGTTCTATGAGCGAGCCGCTGAGAGTGCCGAAGGCGAGGCAAAGAGGGCGTTGACCGCCCTAGGCCAATGGGAACGCGGCCACGAGAGGCTATTCAAGGACCTGCATGACCGGGTCTTTCAGGAGTACGCCGAGATGCCTTGGGGTGGCTAGGGCCCGATGGCCGAGATCTATACCGTCGGTCACAGCAATCACGAAGCCGGGGCATTCCTGGCCCTACTAAAGCAACATGGCATCGAGCTGCTGGCCGATGTACGCAGCAGTCCGTACAGCCGGTACGTGCCCCAGGCCAACCGTGAGGTCCTAGCCCGCGCCGTGGAGCAAGCGGGCATTGGCTACCGCTGGCTGGGGGACAGGCTGGGTGGCAAACCTGAGGGGGCCATCGTTGATTATGACAAAATGCGTGCCAGCCCCGCCTTCCAACAGGGCTTGACCGAGCTGCTGGCCCTGGCCCAGCAGCAGCGTACCGCCATCATGTGTTCCGAGGGCGACTACCAAAAGTGCCACCGCTACAAGCTCATCACACCCGCCGTCGCGGACCACGGGGTTCACGTGCTGCACATATTGCCTGATGGCTCGCTGGTCGACCAAGAAAAGGAACCAAAGCAACTGGCTCTATTCTGATCCGCCACTACCGCCGATCCGTTGTTAAAGAGTAATGCCTGTCATCTATACCATCGGCTACACAAAGAAGACATTAGAGCAATTCATTGGCCTCCTGAAGGAGGCCGGCGTAGCTGCTGTGATCGACATCCGGCTGCGCAATACCTCCCAATTGGCCGGGTTCGCCAAGCGTGATGACCTCTCCTTCCTGCTGCGCGAGGGATTCCAGATCGAGTACGAACACCACCCGGAGTTGGCCCCTACTCCGGAGATCCTTGATGCCTACAAGGCCGATGGCGACTGGGCCTCTTATGAACGCAGCTTCTTTCCTCTCCTGGTCGAGCGTGATGCAGTAACTGTTGGGCGCCAGATTCTGACTGAATACCAGAGCCCGTGCCTTCTTTGCGCCGAGCCCACCGCCGACCATTGCCACCGGCGTCTGGTTGCTGAGTGGTGGGCCAAGCATTTGCCCGGCGTGAAAGTCGTCCACCTGTAGGTCGAGTTAACAACCCAACCCGCAGGCCAATACATAGCCCGGAGGACCCAATGCCCGTGCAAAAAGTCCTGATGCTGGCCGTAACCAAGATGCTCGGTGGTGTGTGCATCGCCGGCATGACCACCGACCCCGATCCCATATCTGGGCTGCGCTGGGTGCGCCCTATCTGCGATCATAGGCACGTCCTTCTGGGCGATATTACGTCGGCTCAGGGCAAGATCCTTGAGCTGTTTGATGTGGTGGAGTTCGACCTCCTCCGTCCCTGCCCCGAGCCCCCCCATAGTGAAGACTGGGTCACCGATTTCGTGCGGCGACGTCCCCGGGTGGTCCGCCACCTGCAAGCCGAGCGACGGGTTCGATTCCTGCGCAAATACTTGGATACTGCACCCCGCCAGGTTCTGGACACACAGGAACGCTCCCTGTGCATGATCAGACCTGACTGGATCACAGGTGCATTCCGCCTGGATCCCTACAGTGGCCAGTTCGACGCCCGGATGGCCTTTGACCTCGACGGGCGCACCTATCGTGGCTCCTATGCCAAGGGAGGATTGTCTGTCACGGACCTGAAGTGGCGGGCCCTGGGTCGCTCCTGGCTGCCTGAAGAGGGCGGCTGGACCGAGTTTGACGCTGGGGATCTGGAGGCCCGCCTTGGCATCGAGGAGATATACCTGGCCATCGGTCTGACGCGTTCCTACAGGGGTGGATTCTGGACTATCATCGTCGGCGTTCACACCTGGCCTGACTACGAGGCAGTAGTAGATTATGACAACTTATGAGAACTCCCGGATGCCCAACGATCTTCTCTCTGTTCTCAGACTGGATCCCTCTGAGGTGCCATCCCTGCCAGCCAAGACACGCTCAGCCCTCATCGCGTTTCTCCTCCGCTGGGAATATCACGACGAAGCCCTGAGCTGCCTGCAGCAGCTCAGGGCCACCCATAGCCATCTTGTCTCGGTGTACGACAATCTGGCCCGCCTCTACCTTGCCCTGGACCAGCCTCAGCGCGCTTTGGAGATGATGCGCCGCCGTCACGCCCTACGCGCCTCCAACTCGTCGCGAGCGCTGGAAGCGCGAGCATACCTGGCCGCCGGCGATTGGCCCTCCGCCCAAACCATTGCCGAACAACTACTCGCCGAGCATCCGCAGATGCTCCTCACCTGGAGCCTACAGGCCAAGCTCCGGCTGGCGGCCGGTGATCCCGACGGTGCCGAGGACGCCTGGCGGCAAAGAGAGGCCCTTCGGCCAGGGACTGGGGGCACAGCCCTGGGTTTGGCCCGCACCTGGGAGGCGCGGGGTGACCTGGACAAAGCGATCCTGTGGGCGCGGACCTCACTGGCGCGCTTCAAGCGTGACGGCCGCCAACCATCCATCGACCTACTGCGCCTGCTGGAAGCCCTGAACCGCGCTACCCACCAACAGGCCCAGGCCAATGCCGTCGCCGCTGATCTAGACCGGCGCCATAAGCAAGAGCTGGAAGACCTCGCCAACGCCCTAGAACTCGCCCCTCCAGAGGCTGGGACACAACCACCCACTCCCACAGATCGCATAGCGGAGGACGAACTAACGGCACGCCCCTGCCAGACACAATCCGCCGCGACCCCGGCTGGGGTCATTGCTGGCGCAGTAGAGCTAGCCCCTGCAGAGCGCGCGGACCTGGACGAGACCCTGCATCGCCACTTTCCCTACGACGCCTTCCGTCCCGGCCAGGCCGATGTCATCGCCACCATCCTGCGTGGCGAAAACGCGCTGGCTGTCATGCCCACTGGCGCCGGCAAAAGCCTCTGCTACCAACTGGCTGCCCAACTCCTGCCGGGCACCACCCTGGTCATCTCGCCCCTCATCGCCCTGATGAAGGATCAACTCGACGGGCTGCCCGACAGCGTGGCTCCGATGGCTACCACCCTCAACAGCACCCTTGACGGCGCTGAGCTTTCCGCCCGCCTGGTCCGGGCCGCTGCTGGAGGATACAGACTCCTCTACGCCGCCCCCGAGCGGCTGCGACAGAGGCCCTTCCTCCACGCCCTGAAGCAGGCTGGCGTCTCGTTGCTGGTGGTGGACGAAGCCCACTGCGTCAGTCTGTGGGGCCATGATTTTCGCCCGGATTACCTCTTCATCGCCAAGGCCTGGCGCGAGCTGGGTCAGCCACCCATCCTGGCCATGACCGCCACCGCCACGCCCCGGGTTCGCGATGATATCCAGGTCGCGCTGAACCAAACGCGACTGATCGCCACCGACCTTCACCGCCCTAATCTCTGCCTGGAAGCTCGCCGCTTTGCCAAGGAAGCGGAGAAAAAACGCGCCCTTCTGGCCCTATGCCGGGAGATCGAGGGGAGCGGCATCGTCTATGCTCGCTCCCGCCTCAAGTGCGAGGAACTGGCCGACATGCTTCGGGGGAACGGCCTATCGGCCATCCACTACCACGCCGGCATTCAGGACCGCGCTGCCACCCAAGACCGTTTCATGAGTGACCAGGCCCGCATCGTGGTCGCCACCATCGCCTTTGGCATGGGCGTAGATAAGGCTGACGTGCGTTTCGTTATCCACTACAGTCCCCCCCAGGCCCTGGAGAACTATTACCAGGAAGCGGGCCGTGCCGGTCGCGACGGCCTGCCTGCCCATTGCATCCTCTTCTATTCACAGGGCGACAAAGCCCTGATGACCCGCTGGGCCCACCAGGACGCCCTGCGGGTAGAATTCCTGCGCAATGCATACGCTGCTCTCCAGAATAGGCTGGGAAGCGACGGCGCGGGCCTGGTGAATGTGGGCGACCTGGAGCGGGACCTGGTGGCTGACGCCACGATGGTCCGCGTCGCCATCCATTTCTTGGAAACGGCTGGACTGCTGTGGCGGGGCTTTGACCTGCCCCGCACCGCCACGCTGAGGCTTTGTCGTCCACCCGACGGCACAGACGCCGAGTTCGTTCGCTTCATCGAGGCTGCCCGCCTGTTGCCCGGCCAGACCGTGACCCGCAGCCTGCTGGCCGTGAGCCGTGATGCCGGTCTGGACTCGCGCACCATTGAAGCCCAGGTGCTGGCCTGGGAGGACGCAGGCTGGCTGCGCTACCACGGCATTGGGCGCGACATCCTGCTGACCCTGCCCGATCCATCACCCGACTCGCGCCAGATTGTGGCGGCCATGCTGGCCGACTACCACGACGGCAAGGACGGCCGCATCGCCGACATGATTGCCTACGCGGAGACGCGCCGTTGCAGGCACGGCTATATCAGTGCCTACTTTGGTGGGCATCCCATTGAGCGATGCCAGTCTTGCGACAACTGTCTCAAGCCCTCACACAAGACACAGAAGCCCCAACGGACACGCCACCCGCGCCAGCCAAGACAACCCACCCGGAGCGAAGCGCAAGCCGACACGATAGACCCCCTGAAGGCCACCATCTTGCAGGGTGTTGCCCAATTGCCCTATCCCATGGGCCGCACCGGTCTGGCCCGCGCCCTGCAAGGGGCGGGCAGCAGCTCGCTGCAGAGCGATCGGTTTCCCCTCTTTGGTGCTCTGGCTGGCTCGACCCAGAAGCACATTCAGGGACAGATAGCTCATCTCGAAGACCTGGGCCTGCTGGAACCTTTTCGAAGGGACGGCTATCGCGTGTTGCGTTTGACTAGGGAAGGGCGATCGTGGCTCGACAGACAACTGCAGGAACGCACGAACGAGATGCCCCCTCCAGTGCAGAGTCCAAGACGAACGGCGCAAAATACCGGAACCGAGCCGCCTACTCAGTACGACGAGGAGCTCTACGACCGGCTACGCGCCTGGCAATTGGCGACAGCAAGAGAGAAAGGTCTGCCACCTCATTTTGTGCTGCACGACGCTACGCTCAAGCGCATCGCAGCGGAGCGGCCCACCAGCCTCGAAGGACTGATGGCCATCCGCGGTATCGGACCGAAAAAGCTGGAGCAGTACGGCCCGGCCGTGCTGGCCCTTGTTGCTGACCAGGAAGCCAAGACCAGGGGGAGCTAACCATACAAAGCAACAGACTCCCAAAGCCCGTGCGAACCAGCGGTTCGAGCAAGACTCCGGGAGTCTGTTGTCAGATCACTGTTACAGGACCACGTCAGTCGTGGTAGCCATAGGTCGCTTGCCGGTCTCCCGTCAGAAAGTGCTCAGCAGTGGTGGCCCCAAATAGCTGCAGCAACTTGGCCACCAGCCCGGTCCACCCGGTCTGGTGGTTGGCCCCGATACCCGCACCGTTGTCGCCGTGGAAATACTCGTAGAACAGGAGATAATCTCGCCAGTGGGGGTCGGTCTCGAATTTGGCAGTGCCGCCAAAGACCGGCCGCCGCCCCTCGCCGTCGCGCAAAAAGATACGCGCCAGGCGGTTTCCGATCTCCTCCGCCACCTGATACAGGGTCATCTGCTGGCCTGAACCGGTGGGACACTCTACGGTGAATTCGTCGCCATAGTACTGGTAGAAGCTGAGCAAGGCGCGGATGATCAGCGCATTGGTCGGCATCCAGATCGGGCCACGCCAGTTGGAGTTTCCGCCAAACATGCCGGTCGTCGATTCGGCCGGCAGATACTCGACTTTGAACTCCTCACCGCCCCAGCGAACAACATAGGGATGCTCCAGATGGTAGCGGGACAGGGAGCGGATGCCATAGTCGCTGAGGAATTCATCCTCGTCCAGCATGCGCGCCAGTACGCGGCGCAGCTTGCGCTCGTCCAGGAGAGCCAGCAGATGCCGGCCGCCGTGACCAGGCTGTCCGGGTGACACGATGTTAGCCACCAGTTCCGGGCGCGTTCGCAAAAAGTGTCCGGCGCGTTCCCGGAAACGCGTCAGCCTTTCCAGGGCCTCGGGCTGAAACACGGTCGTCGCGCACAAAGGCAGCAGCCCCACCATCGAGCGCACCTTCAGGCGGCCGGCCCGGCCATCCGGCAGCCGCAACAAGTCGTAGAAAAAGCCGTCCTCCTCGTCCCACATCTCGTCCTGCTGCTCGCCAACGCGGTCCATGGCCGCCGCGATCCAGAGAAAGTGCTCAAAGAACTTGACGGCCATCTGCTCGTAGACCGGCTTGTGCAGGGCCAGTTCAACGGCGATCTCGAGCATGTTCTGGGCAAACAGGGCCATCCATGCAGTGCCATCAGCCTGTTCCAGATAGCCGCCGGTGGGCAGGGGCGCGCTACGATCAAAGACCCCAATATTGTCCAAACCCAAGAAGCCGCCCTGAAAGACATTGCGCCCGGTCGGATCCTTGCGGTTCACCCACCAGGTAAAGTTCAGCATTAGTTTGTGAAAGGCGTGCTCCAGGAACTCCACGTCGGGCTGGCTACCCAACGCCTGCTCCGTCCGATAGTTAAAGATCGTCGCCCAGGCATGCACCGGCGGGTTCACGTCGCCAAAATTCCACTCGTAGGCCGGGATCTGGCCGCTGGGGTGCAGGTAATGCTCGCCCAGCATCAGCTCCAGTTGCTGGCGGCCAAAGGCAGGATCTACAATGTCAAGGGCCAAGGTGTGGAAGGCCAGGTCCCAGGCGGCATACCATGGATACTCCCATTTGTCGGGCATGGAGATGACCTCGGCGTTGAGCATGTGGTACCAGTCGTTGTTGCGTGGGGCCAGCTTCCGGCTGGGCGAGAGCGGGTCAGCGCCCCGCTCCTCGAGCCAGCGGTCCACATCGTAGTAGTAGTACTGCTTGGACCACAGCATGCCGGCCAGCGCCTGGCGCATCACGTGGGCCGCGTCGGGATCCAAGGAGTCGGGCGTGACATAGTCGTAGAACTCGTCTGCCTCGCGCAGGCGCGCTTGCATAGCCTGATCGAACTCATCGCCAAATGGCTCCACCAGCGCTGCGGGTGCTGCATCGCTCAGACGCAGGCGGAGGATCGTCGCCTGGCCAGGGCCAAGGGTCAGGTGGTAGTGGGCCGCGGCTTTGGTACCCACCTGGTCGGGATTGACCGCGCTGGTCTGGCCGTGCACGAGGTAATTGTGGAACCCATCCTTGACGTAAGGGCTGGGATTGGACTGGCCAAAGATCCGTTCGGCGTTGGTCTCGTTTTCGGTAAAGAGCAAGGATGCCTGCCCTTCGCAGTACAGGTAGCGCTCGCCCAGCTCCTCATGGCGGGCCGCGACTGCAGGCACTCCCCGCGGGCCATCGACCCGCTGCAAGACCGGTTTGGGGGCCGTCTCGAACCACGACCAGGTGTTGCGGAACCAGAGGGTAGGCAGCACGTGGAGCTCGGCCGCGTCGGGTCCCCGGTTAAAGACCTGGATGGCGATCAGAATGTCCTCTGGCGTCTCCTTGGCATACTCGACAAAGACGTCAAAGTAGCGATCGTCGTCGAACACTCCGGTGTCGATCAACTCGTATTCCGGCTCCTGTCGGCTCCGCCCACGGTTGGTTTCCACCAGGTCGCTGTAGGGAAAGGCCGCCTGGGGGTACTTGTACAGGTATTTCATGTAGGAGTGGGTCGGCGTGCTGTCGAGGTAGAAATAGTACTCCTTCACGTCCTCGCCATGGTTGCCCTCGCTGTTGGTGAGGCCAAACAGCCGCTCCTTGAGGATCGGGTCCTGGCCATTCCACAGGGCCAGCGCGAAACAGAGCCGTTGCCGGTCGTCGCTGATGCCACCCAGGCCATCCTCCCCCCAACGATAGGCCTGGGAGCGGGCCTGGTCGTGGCTGAAATAGTCCCAGGCATTGCCATCGGCGCTATAGTCCTCGCGCACGGTGCCCCACTGGCGCTCGCTCAGGTAGGGGCCCCACTTGCGCCAGGGCACATTCTGCTCATCAGCCGCCACAAGGCGCACAACTTCTTGGTTTTTCACGTCGTCAAACCTTTCTTTATTCTTGCTGGTTGTATTGCCGAGGAAGCCAGGCCTTGCCAAGGATCTGCTCGTTTCCTCTAACCTTTCAGTATAGCACCAAAGACCTGTGATGCAAAATGGGGGCACAGCTATGAATAACAATCGAGTCTCTACCAAACTGAACGAGTTTCGGCTCCGAGCGGTTTGCCCAAAGCCAACGTCAATGCTATAATGCAGGCGAGAGTCCGCAATAGTGGTGCTACTTTTCACCAACGGTCCGGAGAGACAAATATGGAAAAACAACCAAACTCCCGCATGTGCTTCGTATGCGGCATCGACAACCCCATCGGCCTGCACCTGAAATTCTACACCGACGACGAGGGGCGGTGCATTGCTCACTTCCGGCCCAAGCCGGAACACCAGGGTTATCCGGGGCACTTGCACGGAGGCATAATCTCCACGCTCCTGGACGAGACTATGGGCCGCGTACAGGTCCCCAACAATGTGTGGGCCATCACCGGCCGCCTGGAGCTGGGTTGGTAGTGAGGGCTGCCAGGTCGACATCACAGCCCCAACAATGTGTGGGCCATCACCGGCCGCCTGGAGATCAAATTCCGCAAACCCGTGCCCCTGGACCAGGAATTGATCATCGTGGGAGAGCTGACACGAGAGCGCTCGCGAGCGTACGAGGCACGGGGCGAGATCCGCCTTCCGGATGGCACCCAGCTAGTGGAAGGTTCGGGCATGTACATCCGTATTCCCGACGACGTTGTCGAACAGACCAAGTCGGAACTCGACTTCTGGGAAGTGATGCCAGATTAGGCCAGGAAGGAGACTGAATGAGTGACAAACCAAAGCAGAAAGCTACGAGTGCGCCCTACGTTGTCGGCATGGATCTGGGAGGCACCAAGATCCTGGCGGCGATAGTGGACCGCCACGGCCGCATCGCTGCCGAGGCCAAGCTCAAAACGAGCGCGAACAGAGGCCCCGAGGTCGTCATCGAGCGCATCGCCGAAACCGCCCGGCGGGCAGCGGCCGGGGCCAGGATCGACTGGCAGGAGGTCAGAGGTGTGGGCATTGGCGCGCCAGGCCCGATAGATCCCGAAAGCGGCATCGTATACAATCCCCCTAACCTGGCCGGCTGGGAAGCCGTGGACCTGGGACCTCGCCTGTCGACAGCGCTGGGCGTGCCGGTCTGCCTGGAAAACGATGTGAACCTGGGAACCCTGGGCGAGTACACGCTGGGCGCTGGCCAGGGGACCCGGGACATGGTCGGGGTGTTCGTGGGCACAGGTGTTGGTGGGGGCCTAATCCTGGACGGCAAGCTGCGGACCGGATTCCGCCACGCTGCCGGAGAGGTCGGCCACATGACCGTGTTCGCCGACGGGCCGGTGTGTGGTTGCGGCAAGCGAGGCTGCCTGGAGTCTGTGGCCAGCCGCACCGCCATCGAGAGAGACCTTCGCATCGCGGTGTCCGCTGGGCGCGAGAGCCTGATCTCCAAACTAACCAATGGCGGGAAAAAGCGCCTCACCAGCGGCATACTTGCCAGATCCCTGCGCAAAGGTGATCCCCTTGTCACTGAGATCATGGGCAGAGTTCAGTGGTATCTGGGCCTTTTGACGGCGTCCATCGTCAACCTGATCGACCCCGAGATGATTGTCTTTGGCGGGGGTGTGGTCGAGGCCTTGGGCGATGAGTTCCTGGAGCCGATACGCGTGACCGCACGCCAGCACTACATCCAACGGGCTGGCGCAGACAAGATACGCATCGTCACCACCATGCTGGGCGACCATGCGGGTGTCCTGGGTGCGGCAGTGCTCGCCCGGCAAAAGACCTGTGGGGGGTTCGACGACGCAGGCGCCTAGTTGCCAGCCCACCCAAATTGCGGTATAATTGAGCATGGGAGTAGGGAGAGAATAGGGCAAAGGAGGTAGGCAAGATGTTCGGAGGGCTGGCAGGTGTGATCATTGCAGTCGTATTTCTGGCCGTCATCTTTTTCTCTGCGGTCAAGGTCGTCCAGGAATATGAGCGTGGCGTTATCTTTCGCCTGGGCCGCCTGCAGGGGGCCAAGGGACCAGGGATCTTTTTCATCATCCCTATCGTCGACCGTATGGTCAAGGTGGACCTGAGGGTTGTCACATTGGACATACCAACACAGGAAGCGATCACCCGCGACAACGTGACGGTGAGCGTCAACGCCGTCGCTTACTACCGGGTCATAGATCCCAATGACGCCATCGTCCAGGTCGAAGACTACAACCGGGCCACCTGGCAGATCGCCCAGACGAGTCTCAGATCGGTGCTCGGCCAGTCAGACCTGGACGAGCTGCTCATCCACCGCGACGAGGTCAACCACAAGTTGCAGCAGATCGTGGACGAGGCGACAGCGCCTTGGGGTATCAAGGTCAGCATTGTCGAAGTAAAGGACGTGGAGCTACCGCCCACTATGAAGCGGGCTATGGCTCGCCAGGCTGAGGCAGAGCGTGAGAAACGGGCCAAGGTCATCCACGCCGAGGGCGAATACAACGCCGCCCAACAACTTCAGGAGGCAGCCACTGTGATCGCGAAGCAACCAGGGACCATGCAATTGCGTTATCTACAGACCCTGACCGAGATTGCCGTCGAAAAGAACTCGACGATCATCTTTCCTGTGCCCATCGAGTTCTTGGGTGCCTTTTCGACCTGGATGCAGAGGCCCGAGGAAGAGAAGCCTTCAAATCCTGCTGAATGAACCTCTCGGACTTCACGATCGAACAGGCCAGGTCGGGCACGTGACCTGGCCTGTTTTTTCCTTCCGGATGCTTAGATATTTCGAGCGCGCCAACCCCGCCAGGGCGGGACGGCCAGCCACCTATGTTCGTCAGCAACAGGGCAACCAACTGGCGGACTACCCACGCAGAAGGAAACGACACGTCCCTTCGCATAATTTTCTGCACGAAACTCGCTCGAGCCTCACTTTCTGATCGGGCGTCGTCCCCAAGGGCAGACCCGGCCCCGTGCCCGGGCCCGGGAGAAATTTCGCGCCAGAAACTAGCTTAGAACAGACTGGGCTGTGGGGGCTCTTCGTAGGTGATACCCAGGTGCTCGTACGCGCGACGGGTAGCCACGCGTCCTCGCGGTGTGCGATCCAGGAACCCGAGCTGCAGCAGGTAGGGTTCCACGACGTCCATAATGGTATCCGGCTCCTCAGAAAGGGCCGCGCCGATGGTGTCCAGGCCCACCGGCCCGCCATCGAACTTTTCAATAATGGTGTGCAAGACCCGCCGGTCGATGTCGTCAAGACCGAGGACATCGACGTCAAGCAATGCCAATGCGCTCTGAGCTACCACCCTTGTAATGACCCCGTCGGCGCGAACCTGGGCATAGTCGCGCACCCGCTTGAGCAGACGATTGGCCACCCGTGGTGTGCCCCGTGCTCTGCGGGCAATCTCAACCACGCCCCCATCATCGATCCTGACTCCGAGGATAGCTGCCGAGCGGGATACAATCGCCTGCATGGCCGCCTCGTCGTAGAAATCGAGTCGGTAGACCGCGCCAAACCGCGCCCGTAAAGGCGCCGTCATCAGGGCCAGGCGCGTCGTGGCACCGACGATAGTAAAGCGCGGTAGCTTGAGGCGGATGCTCCGCGCCCCAGGCCCCTTGCCGATGACGATGTCCAGGGCGAAATCCTCCATGGCCGGGTAGAGCACCTCTTCCACCACCCGGCCCAGGCGGTGTACCTCGTCCACAAACAGTACGTCCCCTTCACGCAGGTTGGTCAAGATAGCCGCCAGGTCGCCAGCTCGCTCGATGGCCGGACCAGCGGTGACCTTGATGCCCACCCCCATCTCGTTGGCCACAACGTGGGCCAACGTCGTCTTGCCCAGTCCCGGCGGGCCGTAGAAGAGAACGTGGTCTAGTGCCTCATGGCGCGCCTGGGCTGCCTCGATGAGGATGCGTAGGTTCTCTTTGACACGGTCCTGACCGATGTACTCGTCCAGGGTCTGGGGGCGCAGCCCCACGTCAAGCCCCGCTTCCTCTGTGTTCTTCCTGGGAGACACGATCCGATCCGTCATGTGGTTCCTCGCTCAGTGTAGCTAAGAACATTATACCAGAAATAGCCTGCCTGGGAAAGTATCACCGTCCCAAGACGAACCAAAGACAACAGATGCAGGCGAGCCGGCTTTCGTCCTTGCTTCATCACCAGGCGCATGTCGCCGGTTTTCCGCTGGCATCAATAGTCGCGGGACAATAGATGGCGGTTGCCTACCCTCACCCGGGTGAGGCCAGCGGCACGGGCAGCCGCCTCCGCCGCCTCCGCATGGCGCACCGATGTGCGGGGCAAGTCGTGGATGAAAAAGTGAGGATGGAATCCCAAAAGAGCGTAAGGGATGCTAGGGTCGACACCGGCGATAAAACGGGCAACCCACCCCACCTCCCCAGGGTCCACGTAGCCCGGCACCAGGAGCGTGCTGGCCACCACCAGTGGCGGCTCTGGGCGTTCGGGAATGCGACGGGCGGCCCGGCTGAAATTCTCCAGCGTACGCCGGTTGGACACGCCGGTCAGTGCCAGGTGCAGGTTCTCGTCGAATGCCTTTATGTCGAATTTGATGCAACCGCCAGTGAGAAGTGATAGCTCGACCGCCCGATCCAACAGGCGGGGGTGCATTGAACCATTCGTCTCCCAGCAAACAGTCACGCCCTGCTCCGCCAGGATGCGCGATGCTGCCAGGGCGTGGGGTATCTGGGGTGTCGGATCGCCGCCAAAGTAGCAGACACAATAGGTGCGCCGGTGGGCTTGGGCAGCCAGTTGTTCAGCACTGACGCGGCCAGGCGGGCGCTTCAGGCGAAAGTGCCAGTTCTGACAAGAAACACAGTTGAACGTGCATGCCTCGTAGAACACAGCCAGGTTCACCTTGCCCTGCCCGCGTTGCGCCTTGGCCACCCGGCTGCCTGCACAGACCCAGTCGGCCACACAGTTGGTGGGCAGTGGGTCATCGTACCAGCTCACCAGCGCGCCTCGGCTCGTACCTGCCAGGTGAACCAGCCGTCCTTCGCGCACGGTACGCAGGCCGCACACACCGACCTCCCCCTCGCCCAGACGGCAGGCGTTGACGCACAAGGGGCACTCGATACCGCCCGCTGTCCGTGGTGGTTCGGGTGGCAGGTCGAACTCGCAGCGGATCTCGGCGTGGGTCTTCAGGATCGAAGGCAGAGCCTCGTCAGACCGTGTTCGGATGCAGTCGACACAGACTGAGAGCACTTCTGGGATCAATGTTGATGACCTGCCACACACCTGGCATCGATTTTCTGTCGTCATGCTTGCCCCTTTCGGGAACGACCAGTTCACGGGAACCATGGAGGCATCCACCTCCGCCCGCTATCCAGGGACCGATTGACGGCCGGCTCACGTACAGTAGCCGTGCTCTTGTCGGTCCACAGCAGGGGTCACGGCCTGCCACAAGGGACCAGCCCCCTGCACTCCAGCCTGAAACCAGCAGCTCGACGCTGGAAACGTCACCCAAAGCCATGCACCAAATGATAGCGGCCTCTCCGGGGATGGCGGCTCGCACAGTAGCCTTCAGGTAGGCTTGGCTTGCGGTGTAGAGAGGATCGCCGGGCGCTAACTTGGCCGCTCGCTCGACGTCGGCCAGCACCAGCGGGTTCCCGGGATCGCGCAAATGAACCGCCCAGCCCCGGAGAAAGTAGGCTGGCGCCAGGTCGGGCTGCACCGGCAGCGCCATGTTGGTCGTCCAGGAGATCCAGTCGCTCAACGCCAGCTCCGCACCTTCGGCGACGGTGCCCTCCAGCAGCGGCGAATCGGGCCCCCAGATCTCCTCAATGGTGTGGGGACGCATCACATCCACAGCGGCATCATAGTCGCCGTAGAATACGTTGGCCAACAGGGGATAGATACCGCTGTGAACCTGGAGCTGAAGGGCCTCGGCATGTAGCTCGATCAGGGTTCGATTCCAATCGACGATCGAGTTCAATCGTGGATCCTCGACGTATATGCCCAGGGCCCCATCGATCGCTTCCCGGGCTTCCATCCACAGACCCGCCTGCGCCAACCCGACAGCGCGATCGTTCAGGCGCTGCAGATCGTTTGGCGCAGTTGGCGGCAGTGGCGCCAACTCTGCCTCGACCAATTGCCCTCCATCCCAGCGAAGCACCTGGAATCTGGGCAAGTACACACCACAGGCATAGCAAAACACATAGTAGTCGGTCAGATCCAGGATCACTTCCTGCGTGCCGTCCCCGTCCAGGTCGTCTACCCCACCGGCTGCGGGGTTGGCGTTGGCGTGGGCAAGTTCATGGTGCAGTGCCTCGCCGTCGAAACTGAGGAGATCGTAGCAGCCGCCGTGAGCACCCACCCCGCTGTGCATTTCCAGCCATATATGGCTCGGTTCCAGGAACACCTGCCATAAGGATCCTTCTCCCACGTACTCGGCGCAATCGGTGAGCACCAAACGGTCGATTTCCTGCCAGCTCCCCTCTTTATGGGTATAGATGGCGACGAAATGACCTGCCTCCAGATCGTAGAAGCCCATGCCCACAGAATAGACCGCCCAGAGCGGAGGCCCTTTGTCACCTCGGTAAAGAGGCATCAATTCGACGTCTCCCCATAGGTAGATTTCTGACGTGCCGGGTGTCGGGGTAGCCGGCAGGCTGGCGATCGCTGTGGCCTTCAACTCCGTGGTCAAAGGCTCAGAGGTCACGATGGGTGCGACTACCTGCTCCGAGGTCGTGGACCCGGCCGGCTGCATGTCGCCAGGTGTAGGCGTCCACGCCAGCGCGTATAGGGGCGTTGGGGAGGCGTGTTGCCGAGGCTGACCGGTTGGCATGTCACAGGCGCCCAAGAGGATCGTGGATGTCAGCACGCAGAGCAGAACACAGAGACCTAGCGCGGCCTTCCGGAGCACTGCACTTGACTCACGCACGATAGCTTCCTGCTCTCGTTCAAACATCTGGTCCACGATCCCAAAGACTTGGCTTGGAAAGCAGCATCTACTCTATCAGTGGCGCAACACGCCTTTGAGGTCCACCGGTAGCGCACGGATGGCCAGCGTTTACCTCGTTGCAGCCCGTAGACTGGCCTGAGCAGCAGCACGGGTGAATTCCTCCTTGACCAGCTCGCGCAGGCGATGCTGGCGCAAGGAGGCTGGCACTGACCAAAACAGGATCAGAATCACGCGCATTATACTGCATAATCCTAGCAGCGACAAGTGGGCGAGAGCAGCCTCACAAGCCTTCATCCCCGTATCCTGTCGCGTTCGGCCAGAACCTCGTCTTTAGGACGTCTGATCCGTTCAGCCTGCAGAAAAGCGGGCGCGCAGTTGACGATTGCGTCTCTCTATGCTATAATCGCGTCAAACTGAATCGTCAGGCTATGACGGAGATGAGTAGGCCATTGCCAGCTTCCAGAGAGCAGCCGGCAGTGGAAAGGCAGCAGCATGGAATGGTCGAAATCCCCTCCCGAGTCGCCCACGGAACTGGCCAGTCCGGCCCGGCAGGTCGGGCTAGGCCCAACTATGCCGGGCCGGGTGCTCCCGTTACAGAGCCAAGAGGCGATCCCCTCTGTGGGATTGCGAAGAAAGGTGGCATCACGTGGCGCCCTCACGTCCTTTCACGGGGGGCGTTTGCTTTTGGAGGTTCTGAATGCTAGACATCAACCTGATTCGAGAGAAACCAGAGATGGTCAAGGCTGCCATAATTGACCTGAACACAGAGGCGCCGATTGACGAGATCCTGGCGCTAGATGCCCAGCGGCGGGACATACTGACTGAGGTAGAGGCACTGCGGTCCACGCGCAACACCGTCTCGAAGGAGATTGGCCGTACAAGAGACCAGGATGCCCGGCAGATCAAGATCCAGGAGATGCGGGCTGTGGGCGAACGTATCAAAGCCCTCGATGCAGCACTCAAGCAGACGGAGGAAGGTCTGTACGATGCCATGCTCCAGGTACCGAACCTGCCTGGCCCTGGTGTACCGGTGGGCCTTGATGAGGAGCATAACCTGGTCATCCGCCAGGAGGGCGAGCCTCGTATGTTCGATTTTGAGCCTGTGCCCCACTGGGATCTGGGGCCATCACTGGACATCGTGGATTTTGAGCGAGGCGTAAAACTCTCGGGCACACGCTTCTACCTGCTCAAGGGGCTCGGAGCGCGGCTGCAACGCGCGCTGATCACCTGGATGCTGGATGTGCACCTGGCACAGGGATATACCGAGATCTACCCACCCTACATGGTCCGCCAGGAGATGATGGTCGGTGCAGCTCAACTGCCCAAGTTCGAGGAGAACATCTACCATGACGCCGAAGATGATTTCTGGTTTGTGGGCACAGCAGAAATCCCACTGACGAACCTGCACCGGGACGAGATCCTGGCACCAGGCACGCTGCCGGTCAATTATGTCGCCTATAGCGCCTGCTTTCGCCGGGAAAAGATGTCGGCCGGGAGAGACGTGCGGGGCATGAAGAGGGGACACCAATTCGACAAGGTGGAGATGTACAAGCTCACCGAGCCGGAAGCCTCCTACGACGAGTTGGAAGCATTGGTCCACGACGCCGAAGTGGTGTGCCGGGGGCTGGACATCCCTTACCGCCTCGTGGAGATGTGTACCGGCGACCTGGGTTTCCAGGCAGCGAAAAAGTACGACCTCGAGATGTGGGCGCCGGGCGTGGAGGAATGGCTGGAAGTGAGCTCGATCTCGAACTGCACCGATTTCCAGGCGCGACGGGCAAACGTCCGCTACCGCCCGGAGCGAGGCGCAAAACCACGCTTCGTCCACACGCTCAACGGCTCCGGGCTGGCATTGCCTCGCGTGATGATCGCTGTCATCGAGAACTACCAGCAGGCCGATGGTAGCATCCGTATACCGAAGGTACTCAGGCCCTATATGGGAGGGATCGGAGAGATCCGATGAAGAAGGCGGGGCCAGACACTTGTTCGGGCCGTACACACGCCAGTCATAGAACCCCACACGACCAACGACTGGCAGAAGCACCGCGAGAGTCACCCTTCTACACACTCGGGTGACTCTCGCCTATCCAGTGCTCGGTGCAACACTCGCTCAAGCCCCCGCTTCCGGACGGGCGTCGTCCCCGGGGGCAGATCCAGCCCCGAGGAAGGGTCCGGGAGCAATTTCGCACCAGAAACTATCTAGGGCCGCTCGGTCTCTCGCAAATCGTTGCTACTTCGGACGCAGCACCAATGCCCCCTCACCGTCCGCCTCCACATCGGTACGGTCCCACAACATTGGATGGTACTCGATGTTGCGCCACGGATCGATCATGTCATCGTAGTGATCATGCCAGGGGTGGCCAGACTGGCCCGTGGTGTGCATCGAGACTGAGCGTGACAGGTCTGCCAGGTCAATGACCTGTCGGTAGGAAGACACGGTGACCACGCCGTAAGGATTGCGGGGGCTGTAGCCGGTGTTATTCACCGTGGCGATGGTTCCATCCACCGCGACTGGTCCCCGGTTAAAGATCGACTCGACCAGGCCAATGCCCGACTGCCCCAGGCTCTGGTTCTCAAAGGTCGCCATATGCAGATCCCCCCAGCCCCAAGTAGCCATATCCTTGCCAAGGGTTTCTGTCAGCTCCTCGATCGCCGCGTCCAGGGCTCGTAGCAAGATATCATCCCGCGTCTCCACCTCGGTGGTGTTCACGTTGTCGAACCAGGACGAGGTCTGGTCAGGCAGGATCTCGAGCAAGGAGACGATCAGAGTCCCCCTGGCCTGCTCCAGTAGTTGGTGCCCCAGCTCGTCCTGATATGTCAAGTCCAGGACGTGCAGGCGAAACGCCTCGAACAACGCGGCCTCCGCACTGTCTCGCCCGGCCTCTCCATCCCACGACCCCAACATCTCAAGGCCCTCGGCCAAGCGAGCATCGTCGCTGGAGAGCACGATGAGGTAGGGAAGAACGTCCTGGGCGTACACAGGGGTACCATTGCCTTGCAGGAGCTGCATATCAGCCACCGACACCGAGTCGTCAGCTTCGAGCACCCCCACAATGCGCCGGGCACGGTAGCCAGGGGCCCAGTCCATGCCAAGGAAATAGGGGAAATCGCGACTTACAACCGCGTGGTTTGCCGTGGCGATGTAGCCTTCCTCGGGGTTGAACGCACGGGGAAGCTCGTCAAAGGGGACATAGTCCTCCCACTCGTACTCGCCCGTCCACCCTGGCACCGGCATTGAGCCGTCGCCCTTGGCCCGGATGGGGATGCGGCCCGGCGCCTGGTAGCCGATATTTCCTTCCACATCGGCGTAGACAAAATTCTGGCTGGGGAAGTCCCAGTAAGAGAGGGCCTCGCGAAACTCGTCCCAGTTGGTAGCTTGATCCAGGAGCATGACACTGCGCATCAGGTTTCCCGGCTGCAATCCCGTCCAGGACAGGGCCAATGGCTGCCAACCGAAGGACCAATCCTGCTCGGTGCCGCCCACCACGTCGTTGATGATGGGGCCGTGCCGTGTGACTCGGGCAAAGACCACATCCGGCTCATCCCACCCGGCGACGACGATCTCTTCACGGAGCACGTCCATCTCCTGCCATTCGCCCTTGTACTCGTACTGGTTGGGGTTCTCGGGATTGATCCGTTCGATGAACAGGTCCTGGACATCCGGCCCAAGATTGGTGACACCCCAGGCAAGGTGGTCGTTGTGGCCAATGATGACGCCGGGAGAGCTGGCAAACGTGCTGCCCACGACGTTGTAGGGGCAATCCGGCCCCACCGGCTCACAGTGCAGGCCCATCTCGTACCAGATCGAGGGCATCTGGATGCCCAGGTGCGGGTCGTTGGCCAGCACGGGCATGCCGGTCTCGGTGCGCTCCCCCGAAACGACCCAACTGTTGCTTCCCACGTCGTCCCCGATCCCCAGGACGTGGGTGTTGAACGCAGCCTCGGGCACCGCATCGAGAGTCTCCCCCGTGAGTGGATTGGGTACGATAACCGGATAATCATCCGGGTATTCAGGCACCAAGTCGTTGAGAGCATCCGCGCCCATCCGGGAGGCGATCTGGGCCCGCAGAAGCTCAGCATCCATATTCCCTCCCAGATCCCAGGCCATGACCTTGGCCCAGGTTAGGGTGTGTAATGTGGTCCAGGGCTCTGGCTCGAACTGGGCGCCTGTGAGACCCAGCACCTTGAATTCCAAGCCCAGACGCCCTCCGTGGGTCGAGACGTAGGCATTGACCCCCTCAGCGTAGGATTCCAGCGCAGAGCGGGTTTCGTCATCGAGAAGCGGCATCTCCTCGGCCGCGGACCGGTGCCAGCCCAGAGTACGGATGAAGCGATCGGAGCCCAGTGCAGACTCCCCCAGGATCTCGGCCAGACGCCCAGAGCCGATACGCCGCCAGAACTCCATCTGCCAGAACCGATCTTGGGCATGGACATAGCCCTGAGCAAAGAAAAGGTCGTGCGAATTCGAAGCATAGATGTGGGGGATGCCCCAACTGTCGCGGATTATGGTCACCTCGCCCTGAAGGCCTTCCACTTTGGTCTGTCCGTCAGTCTTGGGCCAGGATACTCGCGTCTGTACAAAACCGTAGCCCGCGGCAAACACCAGGAGCACCAACACAATGACCACCACGATGAGAAGAATACGCCTGAATACACGCATGTCACCCCCTCCTCCTTGATTATGTAATGTTCAAGAACAGTTATGTAATGGCATACCCTGATTATGTAACGTGCAGGCGTCTAAAAAATCTCCCTCAGCGCCTCCACGCTCCGCTCGAGATCTACCTGGGTGTTGAGCTCCAGGATCACCGCGCCGTCAAAACCGCTTCCCACCAGCCGGTCCAATAGGGCCCTGTAATCGACGTGGCCCTGCCCCAACGCCAGGTGATCACGGATCGCCCGGCGTTCGCCTGGTGGTCCGCTCAGGGCATCGTGTAGGTGCACCTCGCGAACGCGGCCTGCGTGGCGCGTGAGAAACTCCAACTCGTCGTACGTCTGCCAGGCCAGGTGCCCGACATCAAGGCAGATGCTGGTCCCCAGTTGCTTGATGACAGGCAGCGCTATGTCGAACAGCGCGTCCTCTAGATTCTCCACGCACAGGTCACGGGGCTCTAGGAATTCACACACCTGAGCCAGGCTGCGATGCGCCTGACCCATCAAGACTGCCAGGATCGCCTCGCGCTCTGGCGAATCCTGCAGGGAGACCGTGATCTGGGTGGTGGTAAAGCCCCACAGGTGCAGGACGTAGGTATCCACGTCCAGTGGCTGTACGCACTCCACCACCCTCTGCATGCAATCCACACTGGCTTGGCGGATGGGCTCGTTGAGGCTGCAGAGATCGACCCACAGAAAGGGGAGATGAACCGTACAGGCAAAGCCCAGGGCCTGCTGAAGATCGGCCACGGCGGCATAGAACTCACCGTCAAAGATGTGCGGGTATATGACACCCAGGTCTGCAGTCAATTCTACCGCAGAAAGTTTGTAGACCTCGACCAGTTGGCGAATGGCGGCCAAGCGGTGGGCCTGGCTCTCCTCCGGACGTTCTGGGTCTGCCACCCAGCCAGCCAGGGGTAGGGATGTCGCACCGAGCTTGAGCATCTTCCGGCGTACCTCCTTGCAATGCAGCAACGCGACAAAGAACCGCGGACAGGATTGTATCATTCTTGGACATTGTTGTCAATCAGAGTTCTGAGGGCACCACACTTGTCCACTGGGATGTGCCAGTCCGAAAGAGCTCGCTTCCGCTTCTGTCCGACTTGGCAGAAGATGGGTGGAGATGGTATAATGCGGTTGGAATCCAAGTGCGGGATACCTTCTGGGAGGAAAGGAGCCAAGATGAACGAAGAATTCGTGGTAGATGTAGGAGCCGGAAAAGTGCCTGCTGACACCATCACCCTCGACGCTGGGCAAGCGGAAGCGGTCGTGGCTGAGATGATCACCATGCACCAAAGCGGGGCCGATAGCGTCACAGCCAGCACGGTTCAGGCCACCCAGAGCGGTTTTGTATCTGTGGAAGCGGACCACATCGAGGTCAACCAAGGTGGCATTCTCCTGGCTCGTGGTCAGATGGTGACACTGAACCAGGGAGCAGCCAACGTTGTCATCGCAGACCATGCAGAGCTGGAGAATACCTTTGTCGCTTTTCTGGCAGCCCAAGAATTGAGCGGTGACGCCCGGGTGCTGTTCGATGTCAAGGCCGCCGCTGTCTTTGGCCTGGTGACGGGACTGGTAATCGGCTTGCTCAGGCTGCTGGCCGGACGCAAGTAGAAAAGGAGAAGGAGATGCATAGAGAGATCATAAGTACCGAAAAGGCCCCGGCGGCCGTAGGCCCCTACTCCCAGGCGGTCCGGGCGAACGGCCTGATCTTTACCGCCGGACAACTGGGCATCATGCCCGGCACCAAAGAGTTCGCCGGGCCGGAGATTGAGAGCCAGACCCGACAAGCTTTGCAGAATTTGGAGTCTGTCTTGGAAGCGGGTGGCTCGTGCCTGAAGCACGTGGTCAAGACCACCGTCTTCCTGGCGGACATGGGGGAATTTGCGCGGATGAACGCCGTGTATGCCGAGTTCTTCCCAGAGAATCCACCGGCCCGCTCGGCCGTACAGGCCGCTGCCCTGCCCCTGGGCGGCCGGGTCGAGGTCGAGGCCGTGGCGCTGGCGTGCGATTGCGAGAGTGGCGAAGAGGGGTGCGATTGCGAGTGTAGTTGAGCATGGGCTACCTCCCTCGCGCGTTGTCGCCGTAGCTAAGACCCTCTCCCACTCCGGGACCAGGCGGGCCGGGGGAGGGTCCGCTCTCGTCAGGTCGCTAGCGCGGCCGCTCACCTAGTGTGACCGACAGCGTCTGCTCCCGCCCATCCCGCCACATCGTGACAGTGATGGTCTGCCCTACCTGGGTCTGGACATCCAGGAAGCGGACCAGGTCACGATCAGTGGCGATCGGCACACCATTGATGGCAGCCAGGATATCGCCCCCCACAGGCATTACCAATTGTCCAATTCGCACCCGCTGCTGCCCCCCGCGTAGCCCAGCCTGCTCCGCGGGGCTGCTGGGTGCCGTTTCGATGATCAGGAGCCCTTGATCGACCGGTACTTCCATTCCGACGTCACGTAGGATCTGGGCCCGCTCCGAATTCAGGTTCCATACATACTGGACACCCAACCATGGATGGGGATAGTAGCCGCGGGCGATCAGCTCGGGCACCACCAACCGCACGGTGTCGACCGGCACGGCAAACCCGATACCGGCCGAGGCCTGGCTGGGGCTAAAGATGGCTGTGTTCACCCCCACGATCTTCCCCGACAGATCCAGCAGCGGTCCACCAGAATTGCCCGGATTGATGGCCGCGTCGGTCTGGATGATTTCGCCGATGAAGCGATCGTCGGGACTCTCGATCACCCGCCCCAAGGCACTGATGACGCCCACCGTCAGCGTGCGTTCGTAACCAAAAGGATTGCCAATAGCCACTACGAACTGGCCCACCCGCAGTTCCTCGGACTCGCCCAACGGGATCGGGTGCAGGAGCTCAGGATCGACGTCCACCTTGAGCACGGCCAGGTCGTTCGAGGCATCGGCACCTATAACGCGAGCCTCCACCATCTCGCCATCTGGCAGGGTCACAGACAGCTCGTCGGCGCCCTCGATGACGTGATAGTTGGTGATGATGTGCCCCTCCTGGTCGTAGACGATGCCAGAGCCGGTCCCCTCCTGGGGCACAGGGCGGAAGAAAAAGTCGTAGCTGTAGCTGCGGTTGGTGATGTTCACCACCCCCATACCGATGCTGTCGTATACCTGGACGATCTTTTCCTGCAGCAGCAAGAGCTCACCAGGTGGTTCGACGGTGGGTTGCATCACGCCAGGTGCAGCCGTTGGCAAGGGCGCGGACGTCGCTGACGGCGCAGGCACAGGCGTCAGCATTGTCACGGCCGTGGGCGTCGGCCCTGTACCCAAGAGCTCGGACATGGCGCCGGGAACAGAGCAGGCAACCAGGGCGCCTACAAGCACCAACAGCACGGGCCACCGCTTCCACCGCATCTGGATCCGCCTCCCTTCCCGATCGCCGTCAGGCAGCAGCGGGAGTTGTCGCTGCTTCCATCAACCGCTGAATGCGGGGGATCATCTCTGTCGGATTGGGATGCAACCCCTCCATAACCAGTTGATTCTCAAAGAGCTGTTCGATGCTGGGATTGATGATCTCGGCCTCTGGAGTATCGGCAACCAGCCGAGCCAAGTTGGCGATGATGGGATGGCCACGATTGATCTCCAGAATCCGCTTGGGCACCTCGAACTCGCGGTCGAGCAGCCGGTAGACGCGCGACATATCGCGCATGGGAACGTCATCCGGCGAGACCAGCCGGCAGGGACTGTCTGTGAGCACATGGGACTCGCGGACTTCCATCACTTGGCCGCCCAACACCTGGACAAAGCGCCCAACCAACCGGTTGAAATCAGGCTCCGGGATGGCCCCCGTCACCTCCTCTTCCTCCATCTCGCCCCTTTTGGGCAGCTCCAGGCCAGCATCGTCCACATTCTTGAGCGACTTGCCGCCATATTCCTGCAGGGCCACTACCATGAAACTATCGATGGGATCCACCAGATAGAGCACCTCGACGTCATGGGCCCTGAAATAGTCAAGATGCGGGCTATGAGCCACAGACTTGAGATCGTCGCCCAGCACATAGTAGATCGCTTGCTGATCCTCGGTCATGCGTTCCACGTACTGGCCAAGGGAGACCATCTCTGTGCCACTTTTGCTCGAATGAAAGACCAACAACGGCAGCAGGTCATCTTTGGCCCCTGGCTCAGAGGCTGGTGCAGTAGCCACACCCTCCTTGATGAATGGGCCAAACTCGCGCCAAAAAGTGCGATAGGCATCCGGCCTCTCTTCGGCCAATGTCTCCAACTCTTTGACCAGCTTGCGCACCAGGGCGCGCCGGATGCGGCGCGCCGCAGGACTGCTCTGTACGGTCTCGCGGGAGATATTCAGAGGCAGATCTTCCGACTCGACTACCCCCTCAATGAAGCGAAAGTAGTCGGGCAGCAGATCTCTGTTGTACTCCTGGATGAGGACATTGTGGACGTAAAGCTTCAGACCGTGGTCGGTCCGCGGGCTCAGGATGCCCCTCTCGCGCCTGGACGGGATGTATAGGATACTGCGCAGGTCCACCGGCGCGTCAGCCACCAGGTGAGTATATAACAGGGGATCCTCAAAGTCCAGGGTCAGGTGCTTATAGAACTCATCGTACTGCTCCTGCGTCACCTCCTGGGGTGACTGGCGCCAGGGAGCCATCCGCCGATTGACCGGTTCTTTCTTTTCGCCAACATAGATAGGAAACGGCACAAAGTCAGAGTGCTTTCTGACAATCTGCTCCAGTCGCCAGAGGTTGGCAAACTCTGCGGCCTCCTCTGTTAGGTGGACCACAATCTCAGTGCCCCTGTCCGTTTTCTCGCCCTCGGCCAACTGGTAGCTGGTTCCTCCGTCCGAAGTCCACTCTACCGCCTCGGCACCGACGCGGTAGGAACGGCTACGCACCCTGACCTCCTCAGCAACCATAAACACCGAGTAGAAGCCCACGCCAAACTGGCCGATCAACTCCAACGAGGTCTGTCTCTCCTCTTTCAATTGCTTGAGAAAGGCCGCCGCACCAGAGTGAGCAATCGTACCCAAATCCTCAACGATCTCGTCGCGAGTCATACCAATGCCCGAGTCAGAGACGGTGATGGTTCCGGCCTCCTCGTCCACCTGGAGGTGGATAGCCAATTCTGCGTCGGGATCCAGCACATCTCGATCGGTCAGCATCTCGAATTGGATGCGGTTCAAAGCATCCGAGGCATTGGATAGCAACTCGCGCAAGAAAATCTCCCGCTCAGTGTACAAAGAGTGGATTAGGATGTTGAGCAACTGCTGGATCTCGGCCTTGAACTCAAAAGATTCGGCAGCCGGCATAGATTTGGCTTCCTCTGTCATACGTTACTCCTCCAGATTCTATCAGTGATTATATGCGAAACCGCTGCACCGATCAAGGACAGATGATTGTTTGTGCCTACCCTTCATCCTCGTTCCAGGACAGCAGGTGCGGCCTCGACCGCAGTGATTCAAGCCGGATAGACCTGCCCCACTGGCGCTCCCAAAGGTCCAGCTCGGCCTGCATCGCTTCTATGCGCCGCCGCATATGGAGTATGATCTCGATGCCCTGCATGTTGACTCCCAGCTCCTGTAGACGCCGGATTCGACGCAGTCGAGCCACCTCCACCTCGGTAAGGGGTTCCACCACCAGGTTCCGAGTTACGCACTCCTGCACCACCTGGAGAGATAGGCCAGTCCGCTGGACGGCTATGTTTAGGCTGATGTAGACCGTTTCCTGTGGCTGCGTACCCATAGACCGCTATGCCCCCTCTCCACGCTGTAGCTCTTCAAACAGATCCCGCTGTCGGGGGGTCAGATCTGTGGGCAGCAGGACCTCGACCGTGACAAAAAGATCCCCATACTCATCCGGCTTGCGCAGGCGTGGCATGCCTTTGCCACGCAGCCTGAACGTGCGACCATTCTGTGTGCCTTCCGGAATGCTCAGCACCGCCTGTCCGGTCATAGTGGGGACCCTTATCTGGCCTCCCAGGATCATGGTGTAGAGATCCACGCCCAGGGTCGTGTAGAGATCGTCGCCCTTGCGCTCAAAACGTGGATCCGGTGCAACCTTGACGCGAAGATACAGGTCCCCGGCATCTCCCCCTGCAGCACCCTGACCGCCCTGACCACTCATCCGCACACGCGTACCGCTTCGCGCCCCGGCCGGGATCCTGACCTCCAGCCGCTGCCCATCTTTTTGCAGTATACGGCTAGCCCCATGATAAGCTTCTTGAAGCGTGATCTCCACCGCCTGCTCGAAATCCTGGCCCCGCTGAGGACGGATCTGGTACTGGAAACCGCCAGCGCCCGGGCTAGCTCCCATACCACCAAAGATCTGACTGAAAAAGTCAGAGAAGGGGCTCCCGCCGCCGAACAGGTCTTCTAGATCCTCTGGCGTACCATAGCGCACGTGAACGCCCTGTCCTGGCCCGCCACTGGTCCATCGACCCCAATCAAAATCACCAGGGCCGCCACCCGCACGTTGCCACCGTTGCCAGTCAGCCCCCAACTGATCGTACTTGCCCCGCTTCTCCGGATCAGAGAGCACTTCGTAGGCTTCGTTGATCTCCTTGAAGCGTTCTTCCGCCTGGGGATCATTGGGGTTGACATCGGGATGATGCTGCCGTGCCAGTCGTCGGAAGGCCTGCTTTATCTCTTTCGCCGTGGCGGTTTTCTCTACCCCCAGGACCTTGTAGTAATCCTTGTATTCCATGCATGACTCCAAACCAAGACCACCAAATCACCGGCCCATGACAGGCTCCCAGCGGGCAATGAACTCGATGAGTTGGGCTCTACTGTGATCCAGGCCTTCTATATGGCCACGACAACACGAGCTGGTCTTAGCAGTTGATCTCCGAGGCTGTATCCCTTCTCCACGACCTGGACCACCCTATTGGATTCCATATCACTGCCATTTCGGGCTACGGTGGCAATCGCCTCATGGTAGTGGGGATCGAATGGTTGGTGCGCAGCCTCGATCTGTTGCACACCCTCGTTTTCTAACAGTTGCACCGCCTCCCGGTGGATCATCTGTACGCCCCGGCGCAAGCCTTCGGCGTCGCCGGTCGGAGCATCAAGTGCTCGTTCCAGGTTATCCACCACGACCAGAAAGGCAACCAGCAGCCGCTGGCGCTCCTGTTCGACCTGGTCCTGAGCAAGGCGCCGCTGGCGCTTGCGGTAGTTGCCCATTTCTGCCTGCAACCGGAGCGCCTGGCTGCGCCATTCGTCCAATTCGCCCCCGGCGCCGGTCTCGGGCTGGTCCAGCGGCCCTTCGGTCTTGGCGGTGGCAGCAGGCACCACCTCTCCCACAGCGGCGACTTGGCCCCGCTCCTCCTCTTGCGGTGCCACGAGCCGCGCAGCGTCCGAATCACCGTAAGCGGGCCGCGGCTTTCTGGTCCCGGTTGGGGATGCTACGGGCTCATATTCGCTTGATCGTACAACTCGCACCGGGATCGATACTCTTCTACCCATGTCGTTAGTCACTCACCTCGGCGGGCCTGGGTCGACCCAGGCCCGCCGGCTTTTCCCATTCTTCTATACTTCGTGGAACTCACCCTCGACGAATTCCTCTTCTCCATCAGCGGCGCCATACGGCTTCGAGCCGGACCCATTGCCTCCCGGTGGGGCTTGCTGGGCCCCTGCTTGCTGGGCCCCTGCTTGCTGGGC
>Ga0180438_10002439_pt1 | contig 30361 bp, 43 predicted proteins | sample SS_ome_12_FD_132455 | JGI IMG/M metagenome (GOLD analysis project Ga0180438, IMG submission 132455) | Hypersaline lake sediment archaeal communities from the Salton Sea, California, USA - SS_3_D_2 metaG | ecosystem: Environmental > Aquatic > Non-marine Saline and Alkaline > Hypersaline >...
CGGCGCGTAGCGCTGCTGAGCGTGTAAGAGTTGAGGGGCGAGCGTAGCTTGGCCTGATTAACTCGCGCAACGTAACAAGATGTGCATCGCACATCGCGTGTAGTGAAGTTTTAGTAAAAATTATTATAAGTTTTACAAAGTGCTCCGAACACCGTTTACTCGACGGACGAAAGTTCGCTGTTTAGGCGTTTCCATTTTAAGTCCTAGATCTTTACAGCGCCCTGAGCTTGGCGTGGTTATTCCCTTTTACAATAGAATGAGACATGGCTTCTGTATCTTCACCCCCCAACAACCTCCTAAGTCGAGAATGAGACATGGCTTCTGTATCTTCACCCCCCAACAACCTCCTAAGTCGGCGCGCAGCGAAGCGGCGTTAGCCGCTGAGCGTAGCTGTGTGTTAAACCGCCTCACTAAGTGTTCTATATCAATGCTTATCTGACTACATTGACACGATATCTTTATAAGACTGGTGTTAATGCTTATATTAGAGCATTAACGTGATCCAAACCAAACTTTTGGCGATTTCAAAGACTTTTTCTGACTACACCCTTTAAAACGAAAACGGACAGTTGGCCTTTGAACTCTTGAGATCTTAGTCTGCTCTCTCTCCTCATAAAATGGGTGCAGTCTTATTTTTATATATCTTTTAATAGAAGTTAAGTAAGAAAGAGTAAAAAACTATATAATTTGATAAATACAATAGTTGTTATATAGTATAATTATTATACAAGTGATACGGGATTTTAATTTAACTAAAAACAGCTAATTTTAGTTAATACGTGACTCTAGTTTAATTTTAATGTAAAACTCACACGTTAGACATGCATACTTCACCTACATGTAACGGTATTACTAATCATGACGGACATTTTGGGTGCAACTCCGTTAAATTTTCTGTATGTTATGTATCATAAGTAGTTGCTACTACATTAGTCAATTATTTTAGTTAACAATGGTTTTATGAGTTCGTTAAAATTAGGTGAATCAGCTGGTATAAAGTTTTATTTGGTATACTCTTATATACCAATGGTTGTTTATCATTGTCTTAGATGTGGAAAGAAACAATCACAAAAATCACATTGGCGCACTCACCTTAGACGAAAAAGACCGTGTGAAGCTAAGTTCCTTGACATTGATGGAGAAGAGATTATTGAAGATTATGATGACCTTCTTCCAGAGTACATGGAACTCGTTGAAGATAAGAAGAAGATATACCGTTGTGATAAATGTCCTTTTAAATCAGCACATAAAAGAAGTTATACACGTCATAAAAAAGAAAGCAAATGTGGAACATTAGCTGTCAACAACGAAATCGAGCTTCTTAAATTAAGACTACAACTTCTTGAGTCACAAGTTCAAGCGCCTAGTATTAACATTGGTGAAATTAATATCGATTCCCACCCAACTATTGTCAATGGAGACGTTAATAACTATCACTTGACTGGCTTTGGTAATGAGAATATTTCTGGTATTACTATTGACCAAATATGTGATGTTGTAGCAACAAATCTCAATGCTGTACCTAATCTTAATAAACTAATTAGATCCAGGCCTGAAAATATGAACCTATATGTTCAGAATGTTCGTAGTAATTACATGAAGGTATTTAACGGTGAAAGTTGGGAATTAATGGATAAAATGACAGTTATAGAAGAATCCGTTAGAAATACTATTGATTTGTTACAGGATTTAATAAAAGATCATAGAGAAGCAATACCTAACAATGACTACCGTAAAGTTAATAGAACTTTAGATTCTGGAGAACAAAATTCGACAGATCCTTTAAAAATAATGCGAAGACAAGAATTCAACAATAATTTAAAAAAGTATATTAAACAGATGGAAACTGACCTTATTAACATGCGGAATATGGTTAGATGTAATTACGAACAAGGCACCGGTCAAAAAATTGTTTCAAGAGGAGCTTAAAAAGAGGAAGATTGACGTAAAGTACTATTCATCTGCTTTATAATTCACTTTTACAGAGTGCTCTGGACACCATTTACTCGACGGACGAAGGTCCGCTGTTTGGATGTTTCCATCTTCAGTCCTAGCTCTTTACAGCGCTTCTTAATCTCAGTCAACGGTCTTCTCATCGGAAAGTATATTAGCTGGCTAGTAATCTTGCCGTCTGTCATCCAGACGACCGCTGTCTTAATCTCAGGGATACCCTGCAAAGCTGCACGATAGCATGTCGAGAAGTGACTTCCTGGCTTCCAGTCAACAGTAATGTCCTCCGAGAGTGCGTTAAGAGCTAGAATGCTCTCAGCACTATTAACGGTACGACCGTCGACTACTGCCTTTTCCTGTAGAAGGTATTCACCGTAAGCGTGTGTTCCAGCGGCGTTAAGGTAGACGGTATCACCAATGTTATAGATTCGTTTGACCAGTTTAGCGGCAAAGTCACCGTAACATTTAGAGGAGACACAGTCAACAATTGCTGGAATACTAGTTCCTGCAGCGTTGCGATGTCCACCACCTCCAAGGTACTCTTTAGCGAGTGCTCCAACGTCGATGTGAAGGTCTGTGCTTCTGAGGCTAAAGTTCGTCATCCCGGTGTTGTCGCTAACGGAATAGACCGCCGCGGCGTCGATATAGGGATGAAAATCGAACATTCGGTTCCCAACGTCAGATTTCAAGACAATCGAGTTAATGTGCCCAACTACGGCGTACCTTACACTAGTTCTGGTCTTAAACCGAACCAACTTAGGCACCGCACGTGCAGCCAGCTCATCGGTCATCATCCTGTCTTTTGCGACGTAGACTTCGCCGACTTTAATACCCGCATCGATCTCACCGTTTAGGTTACGACAGATTCGGTCGTAGGTTTCAAAATCCCGTTCTTGTTGGAAGAACCAGGCGTTGAATTCGTCGGTATTCGGCAAAGCCTTCTTCCAGATGTCACGGTCCTCGATATATTGAAACATAAGGGGGACTTCGACGTTTGGGAAGAGCCATTGCCATGTGAGGACAGCTCCGCTTCTGTTCATATCGAAGATTTTGTGTTCTTCGGGGAACTCGGCGAGCTGTTTATCGGCGGTCTTGTGATGATCGATCACCAAAAGACTGTTAGACTTTTGTAGCATCTTGTTCAGTGTTTTTAGCTGAAAGCTAAAGTCTGCGATCAAGACATCTTTTCCCGTAACGTCAGGGGCCTTGGCGTTGTACCCGGCGGGTACCCATTCGATATCATGATCGATACCGTTGTCACGCATATAGCGCCAAACTGCGTAGGCTGCCCCAAAGCCGTCGTTACAGGGATCGTGATAGATCACCATGTTGATAGCCGAGGGGACCAGTTGTTTGGAAGCTACTGCAGTGCTGGTCATTAGACGCCTGAACATTAAGTACCTCCAAAAGTCATTCGCTGGTCTTATAATTCACTTTTACCATTTCGCCCTATCGGGCGCCCGGGTCTGGGAAGTTAGGTGGCTTTCACGTGGGCTATGTAATAATACCTTGTAGTTTTTAACGGAAGTCGCTGGAGCGAAGCGGTGAGGCGTAGCCGAGGCGGTGAGCGAGTCTTGCATCGTTCCTAAAATTGATCCCAAAGGGTTCTGATAGCAGGTTGAACTACTATTTGATGCGATTTTGTTGTGGTGAAACCAAAAAACAGAGACTCCAACGGATGGGACGTAGGGATCTCCGTGAGCGTAAGAAGAAGGAACATGAAAGGCGTCAACGTAGGGTCCGTAAGAGGGCTGTTCAGGCGATGGAAGTTACCATTGACATCGGGAGCAGTAGCGACAGTTTCAGTCATACGATTCGCGCTCACTCCAAGGAGAGTCTCCAGTACAAAGCGTATAGGGATGGCTACAAGAGGATCGTTAAGTTCCGCAAGCGACGTGAGAGCATCCAAGACCCTGATCACCCACAAAGTCTCGGTAAAACAACCTGGTACTATGGTACACCCGTTAAACCATAAAAATGATGGCAAAACCGTCGAATAATAAATTCTACTATCTTCAATTGCAACGATGGGACAGTCTTTGAGCTACTACATGGGAACTTCTGCCACTATGGACGAGGACTCTGACGACCAGCAACCTGCCTGGACTCCTGATTTCCAGCACCTGGAAGATCTCGAGTCACGATTCACCAATGCCAACTTCACGGGTGTGACTCGTGGAGAGTCTGAGGTTGACATTTACGGCTATCGAGAGGACCTTGTTGTCAAGGAGAGCGATACCCTGATTGTTCCGTTTGATGAGAACACGCGTGCTGTCATCAAGTGCAGAAAGCAGGTTGGCTACATCGGCTGTACCCGCTGGTGCCAGGTTAGCTTCCAAGGCTGCCTTCCACCCAACGCCGATGCTAAGGTTTCAGCCCGACGGTATCGCTACGAAGATATCAACGCACTTTTCGCTGACATTCTGGAGATCCGGAACGCACATTACCACCGTGCAGCAGGAGAAGCTTGACTTACGGATAACATCATAGTTCAGATCTCCAACCTATAAGCACTTCTCCCTAGTGTTTTCCAGTACAGCTTCTGGAATGTCGTAAAGACTACTTATAATTTTAGTGGGAACACCATTGCCTAGCATTCTGATCATGTCAATCAGAGTGATCTCCTGTGGATCAACAAGTGTGTCGTCTTTCCTAAAGATGCCTTTCATAATGTCGTTATTAATCATACTTAATAGCTCTGCATTCTCATCGTTAAGCTTCTTAATCATAGCGTCTTTAGCGACAGAGCTTTCAGTACACATCCCCATCATGCTGTCAAGTAGATCGATCTGACTTCCTAGCTTTTTAACTGGGCACTCTTCAGCCATCCGTATAGCTAAATATGTGTTATAAATTAGGTCGTATCGACCGAGCGTCATGACCAAACCGGTTGCAATTGATTTCCAACGGATTCACCTTATTGGCATATTAAACGAGGGTGCCGGCAATATAACTTCCATCTTTGAATGGTAACTCAAGATCTCGATAACGTCGTCCGGAGTGATAATCAGCCCCCTAAAAGCCGGCGCGCAGCGAAGCCCCGCAGGGGCTGAGCGTAGCTCTCTATTACACTATTCACTAAAACTGATTCAAAAACAGCCAGGGATTATAAGGGACTACATTATTTTTTGGTTAAACTTTTATTAAAAGTTTAAATGAAGCTTCTGACTGGAAACTCGCATCCTGAACTGGCCGAATCGGTCTCGGGGTACCTAGGTGTACCTATTGTCAACTGCACTGTTGGGCGTTTTGCTAACGGTGAGGTCAACATTAAGTTACACGAATGCATCAGAAACCAAGACGTTTTTATTCTGGCCACTGGTGGAAGCACCGCTGCTGGCACTCTCAACGATCTGCTCATGGAAACCCTGATTATGGTTAACGCCTGCAGGCTTTCCAGTGCAAAGTCCATCACTGTCTTCATGGCGTGCTACCCGTACGCTAGGCAAGATAAGAAGGACAAGTCACGAACGCCAATCAGTGCTAGATTGATGGCAGATTTCTTTGAAACCGCCGGCGTCACTCGTCTGGTAGCGGTGGACCTCCACGCAGCTCAGATCCAGGGATTCTTCCATGTGCCCTGCGATAACCTTTACGCTATTGACGTGCTTTGCACCTACCTGCGTGATACAATTTTCGTCGGACTAAGCAAGACTGAGATTCAGGACCGTTACGTCTTTGTTTCACCGGACAACGGTGGTGCCAAGCGTATTACGGCCTACTCGAAGCGCTACGACCTGAACAACGTGATCATGCACAAGGAGCGAGACTATTCCGCCGTAAACAAGGTGGAGAAGACTATCCTTGTGGGCGAACAGAGCATCGAAGGCAAGATCGGTATCATCGTCGACGACATGTGCGATACGATGGGAACCGTCGTCAAAGCATGTGAGTCGCTCGAAGAGCACGGAATGATCGGTGCAATCGTAGTGGTCACCCATGGGGTCTTGAGTGGTCCCGCAGCAGAGCGCATTAACGGTTGCGACTTCATCCAGAAGGTGATCGTGACCAACACTCTGCCGCAGACCGAGAACGGCGAGAGGATCGCGAAGCTGGAAGTAGTGGACATTACCGGTCTCATCAGCGATGCTATCCAATGCATCTCCGCCGGCCACTCCATGTCCAAGCTTTTTAGTTGAATTATAATTCTTGATGTAAGTATGGCCAAGGTACAGGTTTTTGACGCCTGGTTGCTTGGTTATACTAATTTTACCTAGGTGGATCCCTCTCTTGATCCCCCAGATCACATAGGTCATTTTACTGGCACCAATGCCCATTAATTCCATTAGTTCAGGAATCCCAACCTCACGGTCAGATGGGAGAACCGCCATCACCTTATTGTAGTAGTTCGGTATCTTAAATTTAAATACTATATATCGTCTTATAACGTGATTTCCATTCACTTTTCAAAACTGATTCAAAAACACCCAGATATCACAAGGAAGCATATCTATAGTAAATGCAGTTATGTCGTCGAAAATCAACATTGGAAGAAGGCATGCAGGGGATTCCCATTACCGATACAAGAGGAACCGATTTGAGGTTCGGTATTCAGGTAAGGGGAAGAACAGCAAAACAATTCTATCTAATCTCACGAAGATCGCGAGGCAGCTGTATACAACGCCGGAATATGTGTCAAAGTTCTTTGGCAGTCGATTTGCTACAGTAACCGGAATTGATAGTAAAGCTAAAGAATGGTTCTTGAAGGGTCGACACACCCGTAGGGATCTAGAGGAAAGGCTGGAAGATTTTATCGACACCTTTATCCTCTGTCCCTCTTGTGAAACTCCTGAAACTAGTATTAAGGCAAAGAAAGGTATTGTGAAGATGAGATGCTATGTCTGCGGTGGTGTGAACAAGATTACTGACACCACCTTTATTAAGTATCTTTCCCGCTGCCCCCAAGACGATACCAAGATGTACAGAGCTTACACCCGTCGTAAAGCCGCTCGTGATGCAGCCGCTAAAGAGGCCGCTGAAACTGAGCCGAATATTGTAGTGGATACTACCGGGCTTCCAGAAGACGAAGAGGTCGTATGGACTACAGATACATCGGAAAGCGCTGCCCAGGCACGCGTTGAGGAGCTTTCAGGGGCCGTTAGAAAGATGGTAGAAAGTGACTCAGGTTCATACTATAGTTACTCAGGTAGCGAAGCAGAAGCATCCGCTTCTTCAAGTAGTCTAAACGTTGATGATATCTGATCTTATAAATTTGATGGTAAATAGGTTAATAAATGGTAATTAAGTACACAATGTCCTCGACATCTGACTGTTACATCACTGACTCAAGCAGCACTGACTCAAGCAGCACTGACTCTTGCAGTACTGAGAAGTCCGAACGTTGGGCAGATAGACATGTAGCCCTTGTGTTTGCCGCAGCCTGCGTTGCAATATTTGTTGGGGTGATGTGGGCATATATATTGCTAGAACACTTCATCAATGGAAGTATAACAAGAGAAATATGGATAACAATGGGTATTTCCACGTTAATAGGTGTAATCATTGTATTGGTGGCCATGTGCACTGATTGTCGTGATAACCGAAAGATGGTAGAAAGTAACTCTAGCGAAGCATCCGCTTCTTCAAGTAGTCTAAACATCAACGATATCTAATGTTATAAAATTTATGGGAGGTAAGGACAATAGCAATCGTGCCATGCTTCCCAATCGTTTTTGATCCAATCGTCCTTGATTGCTTCTCGCATATCCTGAAGATCCCTTGCAGTTGCTTCCCTATTGGTTCTGATCTCTTTAATTAGAAATGCACCTAGTAATAGAAATGGACTTGCTTTTAGCAGGTACGTAGCAAAGTTAACACCCCATCTCTTGTAGTCAGGCATAGTATTATTTAGTCTTAGTCCTCAGAAGAGGAATAACTGTAATCTTCAATCAATTTTAGCTCGTCGATCATCTTTTGGGTCTCAGCAGCTACCTCTTCAGCTGGGAAATCTTCTGTATAGGACTGCATTTCTTCCTGATCTTTGAGGAACGCTTCGAGGCCTTCCTCAATCTTATCCAATAGGTCTTCGGTGGTATGAAGTTGTGGGAGATCATCACTTGGGATTGTGATAGTTGGGGCATCCAGAACTTTATCCTCTGTTGGTTCAGCATCACCAAGAGCGACACCCATCCAACTTCCATCTCCACACCAGTTGAACTGGTAGACGTTGAGACACTGCAGCTGGAAGTCCTCCTCTTCCACAAGGGTAACATTAGCAGATATCTCATCCTGACCGTCACAGAGGGCGTCGTACATGATAGCCTTGCGGAGCTCTGAGCTAAAGAGGAAGTCGAGAAGCGGTAGTTTGATTTCGGACATCTTATGAACTACTTATTAGAATATCTTTCTAAGTAAAAGTGATTAAAAGAGTCTTTATTTTCTGGTTATAGTAGATCACAATGACCTCTCTTAACCAATGGATTGAAACCGACGACGGGCTTCCTTACAAGGACCCTGATACGATTGCACCCGTTCTACGGGTCTGGATGGAGCGCAACATTGTGTTGATCAAGAGAAAGGTGTTCCGTGACGGCAAAACCCTGCTACTGTACTGCCCTAGTGGTAGTGTATCCCTGCACGGTTGTTCTGATCTGGCAGCAGCTTACAGGCATGCCAAGACACTGGGTCTTGAAATGGGTGACAACAACCACCTGATCATCGACAAGAGCCATTGGTCAAACTACGACCCGGAGTAAGCATGTCTCTTTAAAAGTGAAATTATAATCCCTTTTGATTAAACTTTTATTAAAGTTTAGATGAACCGGTTACCGGAGGAGTTAATAGTTGAGATCTTCAAGTATCTAGAATTGACTGAGCTGGACCAGTTGGCGACTGTTTCCGAGAGGGTTCATAGGATCTCCAGGGATCACAGTGTAAACCCGTTTCCATTTTACGGTAGTGGGAAGTACTGCAAGAAAGGACTTATTCATTTTGAGAAGGAAGACCCATGGGAAAAGAGATACCCGAGGAGTTTCCACGACATGAAGATGAAACCTGTACCTGCCTATGGTATGACGGTCCTTGGATACATTCAGAACTATATCCTCACTACGATTGGAACTTCAGTCCCGGTTGCCTGAAATATGTGAAAAGGATAAGTAATAGTTTCGTGGAAGTTGACGAAGACTACCTTTATCCTGTAAGAAGGGTGCAGCAGTTTTATCCTGACCTAATAGGGCCCCATCATGGAGCGACCACGATCGATAACTTCTACCAAGATGGTAATAGCCATTTTGAAAAATTCATAGGCCGCAACGATGACTTGGAAGGACATTCTGAATAGTAGATTATAAAATGTATGAAAACCTTTGGGAGGAGAGTCTACCTGAGGAGGTAACGATATGTGATGATGACTATGCCGCTGGCTGTGACGCCTGCTCTGTCGAGATTAGTGGGGCTTTCTACTATCGTGATGGAAGGGATACCTCAGCAGATATCTGTCGAGCCTGTGGTGAAAGGTCCGGTACTATTCGCCAGCTAATGGAGCGACATAAGATCGTCGAACCTTTAGTACTGATGTAAAGCCTGTCCCATTACTACGGCTAAAGAATAATGCTATGGTCCAGTTAACTCTCGTAATCTATTGGCATCAAGAATCACAGATGGATAGAGAGAAGCGTAGTTCAGTTCGGGCGCGTACACGGAGTTGGCCGCTATCTTGCGATTAAGCTCGTGTTGACGCTTTAGCCGCTTCAGGTACATAATCTCCCCCGCTAGCCAGTTGTGTAACATTGGCAATAAGCTAGGGTACCAGCCTATCAGTCTCTTGTAGTATGGAAAATTTCGGAAGAACAAAAGACCTGGATTGTCAAGGTTTTCGTCCGGATCCCATAGGTCATGACAGCTGTTAAGAATAACCTTGGCTGTCATCACCCTAAAAACAGGGCTAGCAAACTGACACTGAATAATCTCTTCGCCATGTAGATACATTTGTATCTCGTGTACGAGCTCTGGAGGTAGGTCCATTCTTAGTATTACAACACTACACCAATATAGCGTTATAATAATTCACTTTTAAAATTGAAGACGCAATGTGAAATGTGGCCAAATAGGTACCTTAGCGATCATGCGTGTTGACGAATACCTAGCGCTCTACCCCGATGAAGCGGGAATGTACAACTGTGATGAATCCCCTCTCAGGATCAGCCAGAGAGAGGTTGATGTACTGGATACAACCATCACAAAGTTGACCGAAGCTGGCTTTGAGTACCAGCGTCACGTGACCGCATTTAGTGTTGGAGTTCGAGCCAAGATTCGAGACAACCTCTGGGTGAGCATTTGCTGCGCTGACAGCATCTGCGGTCGCTATGGCAGTTACAACCAGGATATTGTCTGCGAAGTGATGTACCAGCCGAACACTCAGTTCACACACCCACTGGACGCTTACTGCGATGAATCTGGTATTCAGAGGCACATTGACTTTGACACACTCATCTCACACATGTCAGAACTACGCGACCTCTAAACTTTTACGCCAGTTTATTTATAATGAGTACTTTTACCTCTTCCCTATTGAGGGTAGACTATAACGGTAGATGTTCATATATTAAAGCTGTACAACACCTGGGTCATAACATCTGTGATAGAACACTGGAGGCATTGGATGCCAGCTCGTTGTACCTGCATGAGACCTGTCTGAAGATGGTAGAAAGGGGAGCACGTGAGAGGAAGGTTTACGGAACTGAATACCTCTTGAGCAAGAAGCTTATGAATAAGAGCTGTGTTCATCTGGACTCTATCTGCGATGACCTAAATTGGAAGCTGAGCAATATGTATCCGGTTACAGCTGAGCAACAAGGGAAACTTGCAGAGAAGTACCAAACCTTTAATCCTGTCACAGACAGAGACTTAGCTGAGATTATAATTACCTTCGAAAGTGAAGAGATGCAACCGGAGTACTACGACTTGTTGATAGTACAGCGCAATAAAAGATGGATGAAAATCATTGTTCCATACTTAGAGCGTGGTGAGTCGTGCTTTATCCTCTGTGGTGCAGCTCATGTCAACGATCTCGTAGTTAGATTAGAGAAAGTCGGTTGCAAGATCAGTCGAGTCTCACAGGGTAACTTTGCTACCTACAAAAGATCAGCAGAAGCAACAGTTAACTTAAAATCACAGAATTCAAAAGCAAAAGAGTGTTAGAAACTAACATCCTGATTCGACTTAGAGCTTTCTTGTATAACACTATCTATGCAACTCAAAGCATACGATCTACAAAAAGCTGTAGATCGATCTAACCTACACGGTGTTAACACCTTTAACAATCAGGTACAGGAAGATATACTCTTCTCCACAAGACCTTATAACCAAAAACGTACTAAATACGCTAGAAAGATTAGGTTCTACCCCACCCCTAAACAGAGAAGGTTTTTTAAACAGGCCTTCGGTATATCTAGGGTTTACTATAACGATTCTATCGCTCTATACAATAAAGATCGAAGACGTTATATTAGAATCGGTAATGCTCTAGCAAGAGAGGGGTGTATCTACCAGAATAAAAAGGGAGAACAGTGTAAAAAGGAACTATACGAAGGTAAATGGTACTGTAAAAAACATAAAACAAACAAGATTAAAGGTGGGACGCCACTGAGTCACGGAGCCTATAAAGAAGCTCTTATTAAACAGGATGAACCAGAATGGAAATATCGTATCCCTTACGACTGCAAGGACAGAACTATCAAAAATGCCATAGGTTCAGTTAACGCTGCCCAGTCTAATAAACGCAACGGTAATATCGAAAACTATAAGATGGGATTTAGAACCAGAAAGGATCTAACACAGATTCTGTACTTCCCTGCCACAGGCTTAAAACCTGGTGCTAAACTATGTCCAAAATTTTTAAAGAAACTTGGTGTTCCATCCGTTTTGGAGATTAGGAGTAAAAAGGATAAGAGATGGCTTGCAAAGCAGTTTGAAATCAGTATCCAGATTAAGAAGGAGAGGTCGAAGAACCAGTACGAAGAGAAGAGGAAGAAGTTTGAAGAGGGTAAACTAAAGAAGGAGCCTAAACAACGAACTGCACCGTACTGGGATCAGTTGGTATCGGATTTTACCATTAAGTTCGAATACCCAGATCGGTACTACCTATGTGTACCCTCTGAACGTAAACCTTTAAAGAAGAAGACACCACATAATGTAGTTGCTCTAGACCCAGGTGTTAGAACCTTCCAGACCTACTACTCCTCTAAAGATGTTAACGGGAAAATAGGTGATGGTTTTCAAACCCGACTGAATAAGATAGGAAAACGGATAGATAGTATTAATAGTCAGATGTCAAAAGAATTAAATGAAAGGAAAAAGACCGGAATGAGGAAGCGCTGTTTTAGACTGAGATCCAAAGCACAAAATATCGTCTCCGAGCTACACAATCAAACCGCACTGTTTCTCTGCGAAAATTTCGAGAACATCCTACTACCTAAGTTTGAAACCCAAAAGATGAGTCATAAAGGTACAAGGAAGATTAATGCCAAAACGGTTCGATCAATGATCGGTCTAAAGCATTATACCTTCTATCTGAAACTGTTGTCTAAGGGTGAACACTACAACCGGAATGTATTTCGGTGCAACGAGGCGTATACATCAAAGACGTGTGGAGGATGTGGAAAGATCGATGAGAAACTAGGTTCTAAAACGGTTTATAACTGTTTAGACTGTGGTTTTGTAATGGATCGTGACATAAACGGCGCTAGGAATGTGCTGCTACGTCATATAGGGTTCGCTATTACCCTTTAGTAAAAGTGTTTAGAGCACGTCGTTTTGTGATGAAACGGTAGAGAAGAGATCGTGAAGAAGTGTGGTATGACCGAGTACCTAATCTTTGATTTCTTTGAATTTTACATAGCAGTATAAGAACAACTACATTTATAGGGACACCTCTAAACACATACCTCAGAGTGACAGGATTATCCTGTACATTCTTGGCATATAGTACTGAACCAGCCTTTACATTGTAGTCTCGTAGTTTAAGCACAAGTACATTATGTAATGTCCATATTCCACTGTCTTTGGTTTCAAAGATCAATGTGACAGGCACTGGTGAAACCACTGTGATATTTGCATTATAGTCGGAATGATATGTCTGTATCCTAGAGATACCCTGTGGTTTTACTATATGATCTATAGATGTAACTACAACAAGTAGAATACAAAACGGTAATATATACTTGAGCATCACTTGAGATCAAGTAGAATAAGCAGCATTATGAATTCAGTTTTAGTTATGGGTATGTCTTCACTGATGCATAGGTAGCACAAAACAAACAGACACCCATGAGAACACAGACACACCCGAAGGTGAGTAGTATGACATGGAAGACTTTAGCCGAAGAACAGGTACCTTTACATTCAACGTAGGTCTTGCAGATACATTTCTCTACGTCACAACACGATGTTTCCCGCCAACAAGTGGTAGCAATTCCTTCGTTAAGAGCATTATCGCAACTCATATACGCTTTTGTGGAGTTCATCTCTGCACAGGGAAGATCACACACAAGCTCTGTCGAGCTTTCGCCCTTTACATCGACAAGAGCGAACTTAATGCATAGAATACCGACGATAATTGCAAAGATTGTGCAGAGGCAGAGGGAACATGGGGCAAACTCCTTGTTTAGCCACTTTTCAAGTCGCGTATCAAGGGAAGGTCTCGTTGGTGGATACTGGCTGTTAAGACTGCTACCAAAGACGTAGTTGGAGTAGGCTGCAGGACTTCGGTAGTAGATAGGAGCAACCGCTGATCTCGTTTTTTTTTTTGGCGGTGGAGGGTGAGATGGTGGACCGTGATAGTTCAGGTTGTCACCCGCGATCCCAGATTCAGTCTCCCAGATCCCTGCCTCCACTCTTGTGAACCCACGTACACTGTCGTCCGAATAGGAGGTCCATGTGTACCCATCCTCCTCGTCACCGCTCATCCTTGGCGGCGTAGTAATCGTTTCTGTTATAAGGGGATTCTCTTGTCAATTTTATACTACCGACGAAAAGTGAAGAGAAATCATGAGTAGAACCTATTGGACAAAACACACATCATGAATTACCCGGTGATAGTATCGTGCTTTTCGGGCACCCTTCTGGGTATCTTCTATCTTGATCTAGTTTGTGGACTTATTATCCCAGTACATCAAGAACTGACAAAAGTGTTGATCCTGCACTGGATTATTACATGGATTAGATGTGTATCTAAGAACGGCGAGTTTAAGGTGCCTAGAATGTTACCCAAAAACAGGGTACAAATGATGAGACTAGGACTTTTTGTAGCACCTGTTGTCGAAGAGGTTATCTTCAGACTACTGCCAGTTTTGATCAATAGTTGTAGTGACTATATAGACTGGTACAGGCTTTCACATTGGATCTTTGTGCTACTGCATATCCCTGTACTATCCCTCTATCATATGTGTAAATTCAGTGATACATGGCACTTTTATATCCTATCTATTACACTACGGCTATGGGTTTCTCATTATCTGAGCCATACACTCTTGATGGTAGTAGCCAAAAGTGGAATTATCCCGGCTATTCTACTACACATGTACTGGAATAGCTTTACATTATCCATCAATAGCTTTACATTATCCATCTAGCTTTGTGCAGCAGTTACCCTCATTTGAGTCAATAAAGCCACCCAGCTACCTTATAACTAGTATAACCTGTGCCAACACTAATACCGGCTAGAGCGATCCCACTTTTAACGCCCGCCAAAACACCGAGAGGACCACCTGCTGCAGCACCGAGAAGGCCCATTGTTAATGCAGTCCCCCACCTACTGTATTTATATGCCTTTTCAAGCTCTTTGGCAGCTCTTTCAGTATGTTCCACTGTGCTTTTGACGTGATCCTCAATGGATTCAAGCTGAGGACGCTGATAACTAAGTATCTCGCCCAGATCCCTAAAAATCTGGTTAACATCCTCAACGCTTTCCTCAATCTGACGGATTTCACGTGCACGTTCTTCAATTATAGATTCGTTGAAGATGATATCGTCATTAACTTGTTTATAACGTTGTCTTTGTTCTTGTAGTGACATTTCTCTATATAATAAAAAGTGAATCGTTATGCGTGAATTTAACTAATTAAGTACTATTTGAAAAGTTATGTCGATTAAGTCTACTGTTAACATTCCTGCCTATCAGCTTACCGCTGACTTTCAGCTTCCGATGATTGTTCATCAGAAGATGATGGAGTCTGCGATTCTTAGCTCTCTGGCCGCTTACGCTGCTAACCGCGGGCCGGTCGTGGTTCTTCTGAACTTTGGCCAGATTGTGCAGAACGCGATCGATATTTTCAAGCGTGAGAAAGCTGCTGTTGAGCAGCTTGACGACAAGAAGAAGAAGTCTTTCTACCTTCAGTTCCAGGAGAAGGAGAAATACCTTGGCAAGGCGTACGATTCGGAGGTACTTTTCGCATCTTTGTGTGAGAAGTTCAACTCTGAGGAGTACACTGGCCAGGTGATCTCTATGAACCCCGGTAACAACAAGAAAGGTGGTAAGAAGCAGTACAAGTTCAAGGGTGCCCATGGTAACTTTATGAGCGTGTTCCGCACTCTTGTTTACGAACAGTTCCGCCTTCCTAGTGGCGAAAGCCTTAAGGATCTGGGCATTGAGCCTCAGAACTGGTGGAACATTATGAAGCGTGTTGAGGACCTATTCCTCAACTTTCTTCATAGTGATAACCAGGCATACTGGCGCCGGTGGGCAGAGATTGATCTCTTCTACCAGGTGAAGAACGGTAAGCCTAACAATCAGCTTCAGAATGTTCGACCCATTGTGAAGCTGCCACTGATGGTTCGCATCTTCGAGCGTACACTCGCTAAGCGCATTAAGTCTATCTTCTACAACAAGATTGATCACAACGCGCAGAAGAGCAACCTGATGGCACCCGCTGGCTCCGGTCACGGACTTAACCACAACTGTTTTCAGCTGGAGGATTTCCTTCGCAGTACCAAAAAGCAGGGTCTTGCCCTCTTCTTCGACATTGCGAAGGCCTACAGCTCAGTTGATCACGAGATCATGCTGGATATTCTCCAAAAGAACATTTCAAACGCAGACGATTCTCAGCAGGTAATCTACAAGTACCTGGCCAACTACTACCACTTTGCTAACTACAACATTGCTGGTAAGAACGGCAACCCGGATCGCACGGTTTATGTCCGTCGCGGTCTGCTGCAGGGAAGTACCCTGTCAAACTACCTCTTCATCATTTACATGGATGCATTCCTAAAGGAGTTGAAGAAGCGCCTGGAGCTGCTTGGGGTTCTCCCAGACATGTTCTACGGCCCGGACCACTCTATTAAGGCATTCGTGGACGATATCGTCCTGTTCTGCCCTAAGAGTACCGAGATGGCATTCGCTGTTTCTATGACCATCCGAGCCGTTGCTAAGGTGTTCAAGTTTGAACTTAACGTCGGTAAGTCGCGCTACCTCACTAACGATGGTAGTGCAATGGATCTGACGTGCAACAGCGTTCCCATTCCGCCATTTGCGGCTGGTGAGCGCTATCTTGGACGCTATGTGGTCCAGCCTCCTGAGATTGTCGCCGAGGTGTTTATTCAGCACATGCTGCATCCTCTCATGGAGCGCATCAACTCGAAGACAAAGAACCGTATGAAGTACTACCGCAAGAGTATCACCTCTCGCGTCTTCTATCAGTTCATCAAGACGGCTGCTCCGCCAGCATTCCTTGATATGGTGACCGCTTTCGAGTCTGGTTACCTACTCAACTGGGGTATGTCCGCTGAGGATGTTACTAACTACCTCTATGCACGGAACTACCACTTCATTCGTGAACGCAAGTGGCGTCTGACCCAGTTTAATGAGCAAGGGATTAACACCCCCTACATTCAGGGACTGGTCCACGTCACCACAGGATACGACGATGCACCCGCTGTGCCTTACGAGAAGGTTCAGGAGGAGCTTGACGACGTTGACTACCTCAAGATGCAGCAGGAAGCCGAGCAGGATTTCTCCGCTCATGTTGTCCCAGCCAACTAAGTAGTTGATTTATAAACTTGTTTCTATAGTATTAGTAATGTCGTTCTACACTTTTGCTACTGGCACACTAGATCTCCTAGGGAGCATCTGTTGTTTTCTTCTCCCATCATTCATGAGAGAGGAAAAATTGAATCAGTCTGACTATATTCACGATCTTCAGTATAATAAAGATGTTTATATCTGTGTCGGATGTCATGGACTATACTAGGTTTAGTTCCGATGACTACAAGAGATATCTTCAAGATCACGAGATCGAAGCAGCACTCACACCGATTCGTCGAATTCAGAAAGACCAGTTTCCCGAAACTACATACGAAATGATTAAGGAAGCTGCTATTAGTCTGGACCTACTCATCTCGAGAAGAAAAACTGAACTAACGTTAAAACAAAAGGTATGGAAGAAGCTTTTTAATCCGTTGCCTCTAGATCATCGCCCTTCCAGCGCTCAGCCAAGAAGCGAGGAAAACATGCCTTGCCATCCTCAATCTCCTGTTGAGCAGTCTCAAGAGACAGTAGATACTTCTGAGGATCTGTAACAATCTTTATAATTGTGTTGAAATCTTCAACGACATTACCGGTTAGTCTATAGCAACAGTTATGACCGAGATATTCCTCAACTTTTTTGGCACCAAAGTAGAGAGGAATACAGTCACATCCAATAGGGTTAAGGATCTTCTCAGTGATGTAACAGTCAGAGGGTGTGTTTTCAATGGCAATAGTGTAGAGATAGTCATCGTAAGGCTCAGTATCTTCAAAAGCTCCCTTATTTCGCGGGTCATCGAACTCTGCGCCATAACCGTAGATGTCAACGTCAAGCTCTGTCTGTAACAGAAGTTCAGCTAGTTGCTTACGGTACATGTGACCTGGGAGGAACTGCTTCTTGGAAAGGATAAGGGACATGGTTTTACTCTTGTTCTTCTGTCGCTTACGATTCTCCTGCCAGTTATCGCTGTACATAAAGTTATAGCCAGGAACAAATAGATCGTCTGGAAGCGGACTAGCTTTCCCTACAAACACTTCACTAATGTGCTGTTTACCGTACTGATAAAACTGACTGTCAATGAGCTGAGGGATAATGTTTTGTTGAACAAACTGCCTAAACCTTGGATCACCTGGGCTTAAAAGCTCTAAAGGCTCAAAGGCAAGACCAATAACCTTGTCTTTAGTAACATCCGGCTTTAGCTGCGGTCGCGCAGCATTGATAATAATTGCATGTGTGTAGCTATCATCATCAACAAACTGTACCAGGGGAGACTCAGCCCCTGTAGGCCAGGAGTAGTCCTCAAGTCCCCACATCTTACAGCAGCACTTCATGAAATGGGTAGAACTGAGGATATTGGGGAAGATTCGGACCCTAATCATTCTATAGAGCTGTACTACAGAATGGTTTTACTATTTTAAACCCTTAAAAGTGATTTGTTTAAGCTGGTGTATAGAAGAAGGTAAAAGGATAATGGCAACACAAACATCAGACGGTAAATACCTTTACAACATGAAGGTTCACGATACGACCTTGAGTCAATGGGCCAACCTGTGTCACAAGTCACTCTGCCTTACACGCCTCTATTACGAGTTGTGCTACGCGCGCATAGTATTGAGTATACCTCTTCTGTGAGATTTATGTCATAGTAGCAGGGTGTAAGCGTATAGAATAACATAGATTTATCTATTTTTAGATAGATTTAATCCAGCGGACTATAGTACTAAGTACAAGAGACCCAGTAAGAAACTTGGTGATGAGCGTAGGGAGCACTGCGCTACTACCGACTTCTTTGACCTCTCACAAAAAGAGCAAGAGAAAGATCTTATTATCGCCAGATCTGTGAAGGCACGCCTTAATGCCCGCAAGAAAGGTATTTTTGGGATGCTTTATTATAAATTTCTACGGCAGTTTCTGCGTCAACGTAATCGTCAACCTTGATCCACTTGCCCTTCTCTAGCGTTTTGTAGTACTCGAAGAAGAACTTAACCTGCTCCCGTTCTTCAGGGGTTACATCTCCAATGTCATTGATGTCAGCAAACTTGGGATCCACCGACTTAACCGGGACTAGTAGAACCTTCTCATCCATCCCTTGTTCGTCTTCAGTAATCAGTGCACCGATGATCTTGGCCTTAATGTAGCAGTTAGGTACGAAGACTGTATGAGTTAGAAGAACTGCATCTAGATGATCGCCGTCGTCAGCCAAGGTGTTCTCGATATACCCGTAGTTAAAGGGATAGCTCATAGGGGTGTGTAGTACGCGGTCGCAGATCAGCTTTCCATCCTGAATCTCGTACTTTACACCACTCCCGTAAGGAATCTCGATACACACTTCAACCTCTGTCATTTTATACTCTGGTGATTATAACTATTCTTATAGATCGAACTTATCTGCTAAAGAATCTCATGACCCACAAAACTAAAGGATTTCGTGGTAGTCAAGCCCTTGTGCGGGCCCAGGTCTCTGTTTAGTTCGGTAGTTAGACTCCATCATAGCTATGCCTCCAGACATAAAAACAAGAGCTGGCAGTGAGAGCATTAGATTCGTAACAATAACGAAGCCTATATACCACCCCCAGTCCTCTTCCTGAGTGACTAGACAGAGCTCGTAGTTGCTCCACTGGGAGCAGTTGGTACTGTTACCTAAACAGCAGTGGGGTGAGTACTTTATGCAGTCGCCATCTGGACTGCTAGATGTGCAGTTAGAATAACCGGTGTTGTTGAAACATTGTTGGGTGCAGTGATATCTGTTGTTAACGGGTGGTCCTAGATTTATCAGGGCAACATTCAGTAGAACAACTAGAGCAGTTGTAGCAAGGCCTATCAAGCCGTATATAGTTAGAACGGTAGTTCTCTGAGTCAGTCTCATCTTTCTGCATCTCTCTGGTAATACGACCGGTTCGAATTCACTTTTGGTTGTAAAATTGATGCTAATTTTATCTAAAAAGGAAGGGTATAATACCAATGATCAGCCGTTCACAGCTCAAGAAGCTTAAGAAGGAACTCAAGAAGCAGAAGCGCATCTACAACCACCTTTTTGGCGATGATGCCCCTGTTCCCATTGTGAGTGCGACCGTACAGGTGGGAACGCAGACTACGCCGGCCGGTTACGACCAGTTCGGCGTCCCAAGGTTTCATACCAGTCCGGTTTTTGAGGAGGTAACTGAGCCTGTGCAGGCTGCCCGAGTTCTGGATCTTAGCCAGCGTGTTAAGCTGATGAAGATTCGCCTGGAGACATGTGAGGAGATGTTCAGCTCTTCCAGCAGCAGCAGTAGCAGCTGATTTAGAGGAACAGTTCTTTTGAACAAGTTATAAGAAGATGAGCGCTGTTTGTTGTTACTGTCACCAAGAGCTTCCTACAGCAGAGCTAGTTCATACTGTTAATGGTACATACCAGAAGCATGAGTGTCTAGACGTAGTTCGCTGCAAGGATAACAGGCCTAAGGCACCTGCGCGCACAAAGGACATTCCAACCAATGTGAAGAGTTTAAAAGAAAAAGAGCTTTTCGAGAAATACGGTATCACCGTTGACGATCTCACCCTAGACGAACAGCGCTTTCAGATGCGTGACGGCGTTGCCCGTTACACCCACGCAGCCACCGGCAACCGCTACACCTACAGCAGGTTCGGAAGAGTATGGGAACGTACCCTTAACCCCAACATCGGCTACGACGACGTCACTTTGGCTGAAGACCCAGATGCTCTATGAAGTAGAGAAGAGGGAAGTGAAGCGTCATTTCATTTTAGTGCGTTTAATTATATGACTAAACGCGCTCTACTGATCGGTATTAACTATAGAGGTCAGGATGGTGAACTTGGTGGCTGCATTAACGACGTAAAAGCCGTTAAGAAAATGCTCGTTAACCGGTTCAAATATAACCCACGCAGGGTTCTGATGCTCACTGACGATACAAAGAAAAAGCCTACTCGTCGCAATATTCTTAGGTACCTTAGATGGTTTGCACGTAAACTTCGTAGAGGTGATACATTCTATCTTCATTATTCGGGGCATGGTAGTCGAGCTTGGGATCGTCAGGGTGATGAACCTGACAGGTTTGACGAGACTATTGTGCCGATCGACATGAAAGATATTACCGACGACGAACTAAACAATCTTTTTCTCAAAAGATTGCGCCGTGGTGTGAAGGTATTTGCCGTGGTTGATGCTTGTCACTCCGGAACTGCAATGGATCTTCCGTATAACTATCGCTTTGAGGGTAGTCATGCTCGCACCGCCTTTAAAGGTGGGGTTAGAGAGGTTGGTTCTGACTCTGGTGAGACCAGCGATGATGAAAGCAACGACGGCGAACCCATTCGCGAAGGTGAAGAGCATCGTGGCACTGCACATGTAAAACTGGTAAAAAGAAGCAGGGGACGTGCTCAAAGGAGGCGGCCTCCAAGAGCAAGGGTTGTGATGATTAGCGGTTGCCGAGACTACCAGACTAGTGCAGATGCCTACATCGATGGCCGTTACCAGGGAGCTCTTACCGCACATCTTCTCAAAGTGCTTAACAAATACCGGAGCAAACCACCCTCACTGAAGAGTCTGATGACTGGTATTCACGCCCTACTGGAAAATGAGTACGAACAGGAGCCTCAGCTCTCCGCTGGACACAGACTTAAACTCCACCGTCATCGATTTAATTTATAATTAGGATCTTTGGACGACCATAACGCGATCGATCTCTCCTTTGGCTGGAACCTTTATCTTGCGTTTATCTTTCCAGTAGGAACCGTGTGCACTCTTTAGATGGTTGTAGCACTGGTCGCTGGTAGTATAGGCCACGTCGCGACAGAGGTAACAGAAGTGCTTCTTACACTTGCTGCAGCAGATACGATTACAACCGTGGCTGACGGCGACTGAGATACGACATCCTGGGCACTTCACTGCAACCTGGTCGATCAAAGCTTTCGAAAGTGACTCAGCGCTGTTCGGGTCACTTAGATCGACCAGATCACGACAGGTGGTCTTGTTGTGATTTAGCGTTTCACCAGTTGTAAAGAACCTGACCTTGCAGATAGCACACCAGACCCAGCCACAGCTACGGCACTCCCGTACAAACTTTCTAGGTACCATAAAAATATCCTTCTTACAGTACATGTTCCAGGTGACTGCAGAGATCACCTGGCCAACGCCTTCAATACCTTCGTTAAGACACTGGTGGTTAGGACACTCCTGTAGACTCGGAATCTTCTGGAAAACCGCTTCTCGAACTCGCAACTTGTACAGTTGCCTCACAGTCGCATCAAACTCCTCTTGGAACTCTGCTGGAATCTGGTTTGCTACAACCTCCAGTGGGTACTTTACGTTACAGGGTGTTCCACCGTTCTCAAAAGAGGTAAAACAGGGACACCTAAACTGCATCAAGCTTGGATCCTGATATTCGTCGATCCTTATGCTGCCGTCTAATTGCCGACGGTATCTGACTCTCACTTTTAGCGAGTTTTCCAGGCAACCGATCGCGGTACTAGGTAGCATATGATGACCGTCGCATAAGGTAACACGTGGCTCATGAGGTTCTAAATCAATCAGAATTACACCGTCCATAGCGGGTTCTTGATTTTCCAGAGCTGGACCATCGTTCCACTCGTCGTCGCTACTGTAATAGCTGCCGGTGTAGTCCTCCATTGGGCAATAGTAGTCATTTCAATTTATAATAGTTTTTCTCTTCACTTTTCAGGAAACGATGCTGAAGCGGAGGTAGGAAAGGAAGTCTGTACCGTTCATGTTGAGCTGAGTTTGGATCAGGCTCCATGCGTTGGCACGTTCTTGCCAGAACTTGAAGTCGATGGCAGCGGTGGTCTGGGCGGTCTGCACAATGGAGTTGTACTCTGCTTGGGCCGCCACCAGAGCGATGTCCTTGTCGGCCTTGGCGGTCTGCAGATCGGTATCTGCGTTGGTCAAAACAACCTCACGGTCGTTCTCAGCCTCGGTCACGCTCTGAAGAGCGGTCTCCTTGGCCTCGATGGCGTCCATCAGCTGCTGTGGCAGGGCCACGTTCTTCAGCTGCAAGAAACCGATGTTGACACCGTGCTCCATAAAGGCAAGGTCGTTGACGAGGTTACTCTTCATCGCCTGTTCCACGTAGGTTCTGTTGTTGAAGAACGTGGAGTAGCCGTACTGGCTACAGACATCTCGAAGCGAATCTCGACTGATCTGCGTGATGTAGAGGTGGATCTTGTTGTGGTGTCCGTACTCCAACAGGAAGCTGATCAGCTTCTCCTTGACATAGGAGTACTGGAACACAATCGAAAGCCGGAGCTCCGTTTTGTCACGAGTATAACAGGTTAGAACCTTGGCCTCCTCGTGAGCAACGTCGATGAAGTTGCTGGGGAAGGTGATCAGCCGGTCGCTGACACCAACAGTGTGCTTACCCTCACTCAGGATGGTGGGGTACAGCTTCATGTTGTACTTACCGTAGCGAATCGCATACTGGTTGGGCTTGACCTCAACGGTCGACTCAACAACCAGAGCGATAATGACGATAACCGCCACAACCACGAAACCGCAAGCGATACCGCCGAGCGTCCACTTTGCTTCGTCACGCATTTTAGTGTAGAAAGTAATAGATTTGTTATTATGACCATAATTGTCGTCAATTTTATAAGAAAGCCTCCAGAAATGACAAAGTCAGTTTCTTAGCTACACAAGCCAAGCTTGCTACGCGTCTTTGGCTTCCTTAGCGTAGCGTCATCCTTTCCAGCCAAATGTAGACCGTCCGCTAATAGCGAAGCTAGTTAGCTAGGTCAGAATTATTCTAACCGTCCTGAAAACTGATGACATCTGGTTGGAAATTACTTTAGATGTTACTTTCACGACAAGAATGTCTTATTCCTACTCGTATTCGAGCTCAAGCGGCACCGACCGACCCTTCGGAGAGAGGTTTGGTGTTGGTGATGACGCTGACCACAAGCCTCCGCTGGCCAACATCATCTCTCGCGAGTGTTTGACCCACCCGGCTGCCTGGGGTTGTTCCCTTTGTCTTCTCGGCGTGTCTCTTCTGCTGCTGGTGATTCTTCTTCCATTGAGCTACCAGTACGTTGAGTACCACGACTACGCTCTGAACCACAACACTCTGCCTGGTGGTGGAGGTATCGACTACGGCACTGTTTACACCTACGGACGTTACTTCTGGGGCGTTGGACACAAACAGGAGATCCTCCCTCGTGTCATGCAGAATGTTGAGTACAAGCAGGACAACGGACAGACCATCCTTGCCTTTACGGACAGCGGTCTGGAGTTTGTCATCGAGTGCTCATTCCAGTATCGAATTATCCGGGACCAAGTTCCGATGATTTTCCAGAACTTCCACAAGTCTTACCACGGTCAGATCATCAGCATCGGGCTTCGTGCGCTCAAGAACGTGGCACCCACCTACTCTCTGGACCAGTACATCAGCGAACGTGAGACGATCCAGCAGGAGATGTATACAGAGCTTGTGTCGGAGCTGTCTACCCTTTGCGGTGACACCCCCTGTATCGAGATCCCACATCCCCAGTACTTCCAGCTGCGTCGCGTCATCGTTCCACAGCAGATTCATGAGACCTGGCTCACATCCGTCGTCAGAGTTGAGGAAAACATTGCTCAACAGAACCGACAGATTGAGATTCTGGTGCGCAAGGAGACTGAGCGGCTTGAGGCGGAGATTGCGGCGAACATTACGTTGGTCAACATCGATCGTGACAACGCTGTTTCTCTGCTCACCCAGGCAGCTCAGGCTGAGAAGTTCCGGATTACGACTGAGGCGAAGGGCGACGGTATTCGTATCGTTGTTGACGCTATCGGTCTGGTCAGCGACTCTGATATTCAGGACCTCCTGGACATTCTGATTGTTCTGGACTCCGGTGACAAGGAGCTGAAGACCCTGTACCGACGCCACAGCGTGTTCGACGCAGCCAGTACCAAGGTCGTCATCGGCGCCAGCGACACAGTCGTTACCGTCTAGTAAAAGACATTTATAAAAAGAAAGCTACAGGGTAGTAGCGTAAGAGTACATTACCCAGAGACCTCCCTCCTTGATCGAAGGCCAGAACCAGCGCTTCATCGAGAAGGCTCTTTCCATCGCCTCAAACTCTTTCTTGTGTTCTTCGCTCAGATGGTGGTAGGGATCTTCCTCCAGCCCCCCCGGCGGACAATGATCCACTGCTTCTTTCCCTTCTTCACCAGGTCAATTCCAAAGTAAATTCCCATTTGAGATAGTGCTACATTATAAAATATACAGGTTAATCCATTATTTTTAAAGCGCCTAGCACTCCGCACTGTAACTAGAGCAGATGGGAAAAGGTAGAGGCTTAGTGAAAGTCCAAACATCCGGAGAGTAAGACTGGAAAACAAACCCCTGTTTTAAAACAACACGTAGATCTTGTTCATTTACGTTTCCCTTAAAATGTTTGTTGTGAAGAATCTGATGTACTTCTACGTCATCACATGGACAGATAAGACTAGCGCTCCATTGTTTCCTCCCCTTAACAATGTGGTTGGAAATAGTGAGAAAAGACCCTGGTATGTCGTGTGAAGCAGGAACTGCGAAGTATTCTCTAGAGTTCATCATTGTTATCGTTAGTTATTTCGCTAATATTCAATGTTAACAATCAATTTTACACTATTCGTGTTAAATTAGTGTCAATTTTATAATCTAGAGCATCACTACTGAGTACATCACGTAGACCCCTTCCTCCTTGATTGAAGGCCAGAAGTACCGCTTCAATGAAAAAGCATTTCCCATCTCTTTGTACTCTTCCTTGTGTTCCTTGTTGACCTTAATCCAACTCTTCTCACCTTTCTTCACAAGGTCAAGTCCCGGATAAAGTCCCATTTTAGTAAGTAGTTAATTATTAAAATGTAAGAGTTTGAGCATCACTTTTCTAGCATTCAGGGGAGCCATGGAAACAGTATGGACATGAGTCAGGTTTTGTTAGTACATAGGTAACTGCACCGAAACGTTCTTCCTGTCTTGTAACTAGCCTAAAACCACCTCTTAAATACGGTTGAACCGCTCCTATTGTTAAGCCCCTATGGCGCGTACTATTATCTCTCATAGTAGTATTGAATGCAACACATGCATCATTAATTTCCGTGAGTTCTTCGCTATCTCTACAACTACATACGAACTCAATGTATTTTTTAGTATTTTTAATATCAGTTTTGATCGTTAGAATGCAACCTTCACACCCGTGTGCAATAATCAGACGCCACAAATTAGCCGATTGCCTGGTTAGCTCTTCAACGATGGTCATTAGTAGTTATGAAGTAAGATATGGGTGCGTTATAATTCACTTTTAACACTCAGCGCTGGTTAACACTCAGCTTCCATGCCTCCGCGGCAGAGGGCACAGCATTGGGGTACTACGAAGCTGAATCGATAACTATTCATAGCAACATCTACTCCTGCAAACTGGTAACCGAGCTCGACAAGGCTGCGGAGAGCAGTATCCCGATTGATATAGCTTAGATTCTGATTGTTCAGACCCTTGTGAGCCTTGGTGTCACTACATGGACATACAAAGTACGCTGTCACATTCTTCTTCTTAACATCTTTTTTGACCCAGAGGAAACTGCCTGGGTACAGGCCATGAGCCTGAAGCTTTCGCTTGTACTGATTCAGCTTATTGGTCGCCATCTTGCTAGAGTGAGAGTGGTTAACTTATAAAATAGGTCCTCTTTGATTCACTTTTCTAGCACTCAGGGTCGCCCTGAAAGCAGTAGGGACAGGAATCGGGTTTAGAAAGCCAGTAGGTCTTGCTACTACAAATTCCCTCGATTGCAACAAGCCTAAACCCAACTCTTAAAAAGTAACTTAGGTGCCATGTGGTACTTGTAGTTCCCTTAAACGCTTTTTTCTTGTGTTCTTCCATAAGATCGTAAATCACTCGATGGGTATCCTTATCTGAACATGGACACGCAAACCAAAACCTAGTATCATTGAAAGAGATAACAGAACCTGTTACACAATGTTTCTTAAGATGCTTCCTAATCTCGTTCCTTATGGCCCTAAGTTCTTGCACCCTGAGGTCATCATCTGCCATTTTTGTACTGTTATGTAGTATTAACTTTTATAATTCACTTTTACTAGCACTCCGCTTCAAGGAAGCCGGTTGACATCTTCTTCGTCCAGGTGAAGTGATTACGCCCAAAGCGTGCAACCTGTTCCCATCCAGCTTTAAATAGACGCTCATTGAATTCCCAGATCTTTCCAGGGAAAGTCTTTCCCTTAATAGTTCCGTGATATCTGGTGTTTCTGCAACGACACAGAAAACATGTCTGGATCTCACCTTCCACATGTGAAAAGGTTGAAATCATAGCACCATCACCCACATCGTGGGTTTCTAGATAGGTAATGATCTCTTCGAACTTTGTGTCTGCCATAGTAAATACTTTCAGCTATAATTAACGATTTCCATTCACTTTTAACACTCTGCTCCATGGTCCTCAACAACGGTGTTTTTGACTAAGGTCCATGAATCTGTCCAGCTACGTTGCTCGGCAAAGGTATTGTGGGTCACAATGCAGAATCCAATACGCTGAAGTGATCTAATGTGCTCTTTGACATTGCTCTTACCTTTTTCAAAAGACATTTTTATAGTGGGAAAAGGAATATCAATACCGCTGATATAACATAAATCACAATGACATATTGTATGTATAGTAAGAATAGTAAGAATTTGATTACACCCTCGATACTCAAGTACTATTGATGCATTTAAAGGAAAATTGTGTTCCTTCAAATAATTTAAGTATTCTTCCCATGTGATAATAGCCATTTGTAAGTACCTCATTTATAATTAATGCATTTTCCATTCACTTTTCGAGCGCTCAAATGTTTTCGAGCTCCTCGTCAGTTACTCCCATCTTTTTCTTCAGCTTGTCGACGGTTTGACCCAGGTACTGGAGGGCCATATCGACTTCGTAGCGACTCATCTCTACCTTTGTCTCCAAGGCCCCGATTTTGTCGTTAAACTGGTCGATATCTCCTTGAATGTCCTTAGTGACGAGCTTCTCTTTTAGTAGTTCGTTATGAAATTCGTGATATTTATCAACAGTGTTATCTGCCTCGCCTGTGCGACGCTTAAAAGGCAAACAGTTCCCCATTATAATAGCTATAAAGACAAAATACGCTTCTAAGCTGCGCCAGTACTGAATTAGCATTCAGCTTCAAAGCTTTGTGTACCAAGACTTGTATTCTTGGTGAAATAGATATAGGTGTCTAGGTATGTGGCTGATAATGAAAATCCGCATTTAGTCATTCGCTTGAGTCTATCTAACTCAGTCACTCGCCTAAATCTTGTCGATTTAGTCGTCCATGACGACGGGTGCGATGCACATCTTGAGGTCACCGAGGGAGCCTACCTGGAAGGTGATTACAAGGGGGAAGTTGTTGTTCATCATCATCTTGATCGAGTCACAAAGGTCGGTACACTTGGAGAATGAGACAAGATACTTGAGGTTGTAGTAACCCTGAATAATCTCACTCTGCTTGCCGTTTGAGATCTCGAGAACCTGCTCCTCATCCGTCTTGGAATAGGCTGTCTGAATACCTACTCGACCCGTCTCACCCACACAGGACAGAGTGATACTGTCGTCGACGCAGCGGATCTCAATCATGTCGGAGAAGTTGTTGTAGTAACGACAGATCTGCTGGAACTCTGAGCTGGGCATCGTAATAATAGAATCAAACTGCATCTCAGGAATCTTTAGAGGGTTGTAGTTAAGGTCCATACGACCCAGATGGATCTTCATGACCTTGCCGGTATCGGCGTTGAAAATCTTGAACCAAATCTTGTCATCATCCGTTTCCTTGATGTAGATGGTAAGAGTCTCGTTGTTCTTCAGAATCTTGATAATCTTGTAGAGCTCCTGCATATCGACACCTACGTTAATAGGCTCCTTGCAGTGATAGCGCTCGAATTTATCGGCAAAAAGCCTAAGGTGCACAAGAACTGTCTGTTCCATCTCCATGGCCGTTACCCTCATGCCCTGATGGTCGAACATGATGTTAGCCTCCGTCAGAATATCTTTAAGAGCCTCGATTAAGGTCTTAAATTCCTTAACCTGGATAGTTTCTAGCTCTAGTGCGTAATTATTCTCCGACATTGTTATTCTCTTATAATAGAAAGAAACTTCTAAATTGCGTTCAATTGACCTCGACTTCGATAATCCGGTTGTTCGGAAATGCCTTAATGCTGAAGGTAACGATCTCCTCGTAATGAGTACGAAGAAGAGTATTGACTCTTTCGTAAACATCGTTAACCTGCTCTAGTGTGTTTGAACCGGTAATTACTACCTTTCCGGTTTGGAAGATAGCACAGGTGATCTCTCTACAGTCGTTCTCCTCAAAGCCGTTGCCGTTCTTGCTGTTGTTCTGCCTAGCTAAGCAGCTAGGCATGCAGTTGCAAACACCGGCGGTCTGTCCAGCTCGCACCATATAGTGGATCGAGATTCCGGGGTAAACCTCCGGGTTAAAGGTCACCAAAAAAGGATACTCGTTGATAAGAATCTCATAAAGCCTAATCTGATCGACCTCAAAACCTAAGGAGAAGTCGGTGTTGATCATTGTGATCTCGTACTCCTCAACAGCCATGGTTTCAGGGCTAACATTGTAGAATGTATCCGGAAAAGATTTAATGATCTCCACCAGATGCTTCATACAAACAAGACCGTAGTCCAGATCTTTAGCACCGGTCAGCGTCATCTTTCCGTTCTGTGACAGAATAATGTTCACTAGTTTTCCAGTTGAAGTACCAATAGCCGAAGTACCTTCAGATACTGGTAGGGGACCATGTAATTTGATGTTCATCGAATTTCCGAACTCTTTTCCCTCTTTCTTCTTCTTTTTAAGGCCGATAGCCTCGATATGCCACCTCTTGGCAGCTTCCTCATCAATACCGGTTAGATACTCTGTAAGAAGGATTAGGTCTAGAACACGAGAACCAGATATAGTTCCTATTGAAGAAACCGTGGAAATCGTAATCTTACTAGCCCGTGGGCAACGGGTATCCTTTTTATGTTCTCGTACGTAACGAGAGTAGTTGAGGAGCTGAATCACCTCGGGTTTGAACTGACTGGGGTCCTGTCTAGCAAGAGTAAGCAGTTCTTCTTGGGTTTCACGTGACCCAATGCTATGTTCAAGTAGCTCTTCAAGATCATCCATCTTTGTTCCCCTATGGACCCCTCAGCTTTTTGTGAATCACTTTTTTCTGCGACAACGCTTCTTGTCCTTCTTCTCCTTTACGACAGGGGTGGGTTCGGACTCCGGTGAAGGCACTGCGGTGTTTGGTTTAGGCTTAACTATGTTTTGAACCGGATCTAGCACCATTAGGAGGACCAGTAGGAAGACTAGTGCAATTAGCACGTTAATCCCGTTACCGTAGAACTGTTGGCCTAGAAGTCCTATCATCAACAGGGTGAGAAGTGCGTAGAAGGTTAGAATAATGTAGCCTGCTGCACGTTCTTTCCA
>Ga0180438_10002440_pt1 | contig 30358 bp, 21 predicted proteins | sample SS_ome_12_FD_132455 | JGI IMG/M metagenome (GOLD analysis project Ga0180438, IMG submission 132455) | Hypersaline lake sediment archaeal communities from the Salton Sea, California, USA - SS_3_D_2 metaG | ecosystem: Environmental > Aquatic > Non-marine Saline and Alkaline > Hypersaline >...
AAACTGAGTATACGACTGGCCTGGCTGCGAACCGGGTGTGCTGCCGTCGACCCGCACCAGCGCCGGAGCCAGCAAATCCTGCTCCGGATCGAGTGAGGCAAAACCGTCCAGGTTCTGGTAGTAGCCAAGCTTCTTCCTGCCGAACGATGCCCTCGCCTTGTCGACCCACGTCGATGAGTCCTCGCCGTATCGTTCAACGGCTGCTACCCATGCGTTGGACAGTACCCCGTCGATGTGGGCTATCTCGTCTTCGGGAAATGCCCCCTCGGCTCCCTTCGCCAGCCGCGCTTGCCCGACCTTCAGGAACAAACAGAGGCCCGTGCCTTTGTAGCCGTACTTCTTCACCAGCGGATTCCGCTTCGAATCATTGAATGCTTCACCTATGAGGTTCACCAGGCCCGACTCGTCCGCCGTCGCCTCGCTCTTGGCTCCGTTCGCATACCATTTCTCCAGATACTTGAGCGTCTTGAGCGCCTCTCGCGACAGTTCGACTTTCTGCACGTCGCGCAGGTGGTATCCGAACCCCACGTAATCGCGGTGAACCGGATCGACGCTGTCGAAGTGAATGTCGAACACCTCCTCGGGCGTTAGCTTCTCCTTGGCGTTGAGCCGCTCGCGCACTCGCAACGCGCGCACCGAATCACCGTTGGAGTGCGACGAAAGATCCAGCGGCAGCGGATAGAACGAGGCAACCGGGCGATGGTTAGCGCTGGCAATGTACCCGCTCCCCGGATTCACCACCGTCGGAAGCAGATCGTGGGGCAACATGCCCTGCCAGTCGTTCTCAGACAGCCATCCCTCGTGAGCTGACTCCCCGCTGTTCAGAGCGTGCCGCGACCGCACCGGCATCGCCCCTAGCATGCGGTACCCGATTGAACCTTCCGAATCCCCGAACACGCTGTGCAGACCGGGGAAACGCCACCCTTCCTGCGCCTTCAGAAACTCCTCCACGTTACCAGCCCTCATCATCGCCAGCGCGCCCTGAATCGTCTCGCGGCCGAGTTCACATATCGGCAGGCGCTTCACTGCCACTTCTTCATCCGGCTTCGCGCCGACTGCAAAGGGAGTGATCACCGGCCCAAGGTGCGTCTCCCGGACGCGTAACGTCTTGGCTTCCCCCCCTTTGACGCTAATCGTCTCCTCATACACCCGCATGTCGCGCCATTCGCCGTCATACATGTACTGGTCGGGGTGCTCCTTGTCGGTCTTCAATATGAACAAATCGACTTGGTCCGCTCCGAGAGCCGTTCCTCCCCAGGCCACCTTCTCGTTCCAGCCGACCAACACGGCCGGGCTGCCCGGCACGCCAATCCCCCTAACGTTGAAGGTCTTGCCGCTGATGTGAAACTCGTACCATATCGGAGGATTGGTCACGGGGGTCTGAGGATCGCTCACCAACGCCGCAGCCCCGGTTCCCGTCTTCTTCCCGTCCACCACCCAGGCATTGCTGAATTTGGCGCTGTCGGCGGGGGTCGCGGGTCTGGCCGAGACGCCATGCGCCTCAGCAAACTCCTGCGCCCTTTGAACCCACTCGTCCGTCACGTCCCTTCGCTGCACCACGGCAGCCGAATCGTCGACGATCGGGCTGCCCGGGCTGAGGTTGCCGCCCTTCATAGTATGGTATTGCCGCGTGTCGCGGAGCCCGCTCTTGGTGAACCATAGCCCCAGACGCCACCACGACAAAAGGCAATCAGCGGGAGTCCAACGCGCAGGCTCCACGCCGACCTTCTCAAACATGTACGATAGCTTGTCGGGATTCCGGCTCATGTAGTCGTTCACGCCCTCCGAATAGGCTTCCAGCAAGCCTTTCGTTTCGGCATCGAGATTCGCCGCAATCCGTTCAGCGTATCGGGCGTAGCCGATCGTGCGCATCATCTCATCGTTGACAACCGGGCCGATCGGCTGCTTGATCTTCTCAACCTCACCAAGGACCTCCGCCATGCGCCCCTGGATAACCCGAAGCGAATAGTACATCTGAAACGCGCGATCTTCCGCCGTCGCATACCCCAGACCGTACATGGCCCCCGCGTCGGTGTCGGCGAATATGTGGGGTACCCCCCATTCGTCGCGCAGAATCTCAACCTTGCCTTCACCATCGCTCGCCGCCAAATGCATGCACGAGAACGCGAGAAGACAAACGATGCCCAGGGCCAGTCTCCGAAGCCGTCCAGAACTCCTCATGTTCACCTTCCTCCAAGGCTGTAATTGCCAAAGCCCCCGGTGCAGCGGCGCCGCAGTTCGACCTCCCAGGGGGAATTCTCTCCTAACGGTGTTGCAGTGCCGAAGCCGAGCCCTCCAGCGCCAGGCGGCCCCCGGCCTCTTGCCCCATCCGCCTTGTCCGTCCGAGTGGGCGAGGTGGGATTCGAACCCACATGGGCCTTACGGCCCGCCGGATTCTAACTCCCTGCAGGGCGTTTTCTGTAACCTCTTATCAAGTATTCACTCACGCCGTGTCTCCTCTGGCGGCAAGGAGTTGCATTCCACGCATAGTATGATCTGGTTGAACATAGTTGCGCATAATTATACCAACTTGGTCACCAAAGCGGCCACCAAAATAGATGGGGCGGATTGCTCTGGCCCTGTCTACCGAGAAGCGAAGTGCTGCTGACTCTTGGGCATTGCGCATGCATAGGCGTTCGGAGTTGACAGCTGTCCGGGGTATCCGCGAGTACGACTTCGCAACTTCAAGCACAGCAGCAAGGGCGGGAGTGGGGGAGGGAGCCAGATCCTCCTTGAAACATAGGCGCGTGCGCGCTACGATTATCGACGTGAGTCCGATCGGGGCAAGGCGGGCAGAGCTTTCGGGAGGGACAATCAGCCTGGGCCTCTGCACTCGGACGTGATTTGGCTGGCAGCCCGCGATCCATCGGCACGTGAATATGAACGTCATAGTTATCTGCTGCGATACCGTGAGGCCTGATTTTCTAAGCTGTTACGGCAATACCCGGGTACGCACGCCGAACCTGGAGCACCTCGCGGGCGAGTCGGTGTTGTTCGAAAACTGTATCTGCGAAGGACCGCCCACGTTCTCCACGCGGCTGGCTTGGTTTTCTGGCAAGTTCACCTTCCCCTTTTTCCTCGTGCGGCGGCCGACGCGTCAGGATTTGCTCCTCGCCGAGATCCTGTGGGACAAGGGCTATCAGTCCGCGATGATCTCGGACGGCTGGCACCTGCACGAACCCACGGGCCTGGACGTGAGCCGCGGCTTTGACTTCGTGCAGTGGATTCGCGGACAGGAAGCTGACCCCGTGGACGCCGGACAGAAGCTCGCGCTTCCGGTGGGGGAATACTTCAAGCCGCATCCCGACAATGCCCGGGTTTCGGCATACTGGCGGGCACGCCTCGAACAATACTTCCGGAACACTGCGCATTGGAAGACGGAGCAGGACACGTTCGTGGCACGCGTCATGACTGCTGCCTTGAAGTGGCTCCGGCGTCAGCCCCGCCGGGACAATCTGTTCTTGTGGGTGGATTGCTTCGATCCGCACGAACCGTGGGACCCGCGCTTCAACTGTCACGAGGAATACGACCCGGGCTATAAGGGAAAGCTCATAATCGACCCGGTTCCTGGTTACGTGGCGGGGTATTTGACGGCGGCGGAGTTGCGCCACATAAAGGCGCTCTACGCGGGGGAGGTTACGCTGGTCGACCGGTGGATCGGCCATTTTCTCGAAGAGCTCCGGGGGATGGGATTCTATGACAATTCGCTTATCGTCTTTACCTCGGACCACGGCCATCCGTTCGGAGAGCATGGGGTTATCAAGAAGGCCAGGCCGTACCCTTACACGGAGCTTGTGCACGTCCCTCTGGTAGTTAGGCTACCTGGCGGCAAGGGCGCGGGGCGCCGAGTTGGATCGCTTGTCGAAACGGTCGACCTGATGCCTACGCTCCTCGAGTTCATGGCTGTGCCCGTGCCTGAAGGCGTCCAGGGCGTGAGCCTCATGCCCGTACTGCGTGGGGAGGTCAATGGCGTAAGGGATTATGCCTACTACGGCTATCATCCGTGGGCGTGGGCCATCAGGGATGGAGAGTGGAGCTACATCCTCTGGTTCGGCGATAAGGGCCATTACGAGGACGAGATCGTCGACCGTCCGCCCGAGCTTTACCACATTGCGACCGATCCTGGCGAACAGCAAAACGTCCTTCAGGATAACCCGGAGGTGGCGCGAAAGCTCGAGCTCGAGCTTCGAACGTTCGTCGAAAAGATCCGTCGCCAATTGCCCTGGCCATGAAGCCGGGGTTTGAGCTTCCGACTCCTGCCCCTACCGAAAACTCCGCCAGCTCAGGTTACAGCGGCAGACGATCCCCAACAACTTCAAGCGCAACAACAGGGACGGGGAACGCACACTGGCGTAAGTCAAAGCCGCGCAAGTCGCGCGGAGCTGTCGGAGGGACGGAAGCTAGTGACGCAGCACGGGACGTCAGTTCCCGAAAATTCGGTCACCGAGGGATTTACCTACGGGACTCTCACGCAGACCATTGTCGACGTGAGTCGTGGCCATGTAACGACGTATCTCGTGGGCGAGGTGGGATTCGAACCCACATGGGCCTTGCGGCCCGCCGGATTTTAAGTCCGACGTGTCTACCATTCCACCACACGCCCAAAAGGGTAAGCTCAGAGTTGTGAATCCTTGAAGGGTTCCTGATCCGCGTGCGTGGCGCACGCGCGTCGCTCCGTCACGTCGGAGGCGCCACCCGGATTCGAACCGGGGATCGAGGATTTGCAATCCTCTGCCTTAGTCCGCTTGGCTATGGCGCCGATCACCGAAGATTATACCTTTGCCTTCCAGATACCGCAAGTTCTCCGCACTCGTGCGCGTGCGCTCATGCACGCGCCCACATTCGCCGAAATGACCTGTATCGACGGGCGTGCAGTCCCGATCGCGATCTCCGGCGGATTGCGGTCGGAACTCGTGGGTCGCGCCGCTCTTGACGCAGCGGAATCGCCGTCGTAGAATCTGAATGGAACTGGGACAAACGGGCAAGGAGGCCATGATGCCCCCCGAAGCCGACCCCTTCGAGGAGTTCCGGCAGAAAAAGCTCGAAGAGCAGAAAACCAAAAAGCACGAGCAGCCGCCGCGCGGAGAGCTCGCAGGCGAGGTGGAGCCCGATACTGCCCGTCTGCTCAAGGCCGAACAGGGCAAGGGCGAGGCGTTCGCCGACGACAAGCCCAAAGGCTTCGAATCCCACAGGTACGGCACGGTCCCCAAGGGCAAGTATCAGAAGCCCAAGGGCTTCGAGACTCACACCTTCCAGCCCAAGAAGACGACGGGGTAGCACTTGCCTAAGGCCTGGAAGTTCGGTGACAACGTCAACACCGACGAGATCATTCCCGCCACGGCTCTCGTGGCGACCGATCCCAAAGTGCTTGCCACGAGCTGTATGGCAACTCTCCGCCCGGGATTCAGCGATGTCGTGCACCCCGGCGATATAATCGTTGCCGGAACAAACTTCGGCTGCGGCTCCTCCCGAGAGCACGCTCCCGTATCCATTCGCGGTGCGGGCATCGCCGCCGTGGTCGCCAAGAGCTTCGCCCGCATCTTCTTTCGCAACAGCATCAATGTCGGCCTGCCAATCATCGAATCTTCCGAGGCCGCCGACGGGATCTCCGAAGGTGACGAGATTCGCCTCGACCTACAAGGCGGCAAGCTCGACAACCTCACCACCGGGAAGTCCTATTCCTTTGAAAGCCTTGGCGGAGAGGTAGGGGACATCATCCGCGCCGGCGGCCTGATGAACTACGTCAAAGATCTGCTCCGCAAGACCTGAACCGTAACCCCTCGCTCGCTGCACAAGCCGCCCTAGGCATTTCCCTTACTCTTGCGGGCCCTGCACCGGAATCATGCGGGCCAGCTTCGTCGAGAGACCGTCCATCAGCCTCGAAGCCCTCGTGTAATCGCCCGCGAAGAATGCCGGCAGCACTTCCTCCATGTATTGCTGCCGCGGACCGCGGGCCTTCGGTGCAAGTTCCGGGAAGAACCTCCCCACCCGCATAAGGTACGACAGCAGCTCGTACTGCCGCTCGCACGTCTTCAGGAACGCCCTTCGCCTCGCCGCGTCGTAATCGAGAAACCCCTTCGCCAGATCCCCGATCCGTTCCACCATCGCCTTCACTATCTCTCGCCCCAGCTTTCTCGACGCGCCCGTCCGCGGATCCTGCCCGCCCACTCCTCTCAGCGGCTTGTTCAGATCCTTCGGCAGCTTGTCCATCTCCACAAGATCCGGCCGAAGCGCCCACAGGATCGACGTCTCCCACTTCGCTGCGTGGTCGCCAAGGTAACCCAGATCAGCGGTGACCTCGTACTCGGGGAACGCGTACACGATCGCGCTCCCGTTATACATCTGACTCAACGCCGCCTTCTTCACCGCCCGCATCTGCCCCATACCATAGTGCCCTGTGATCGTGATTATCACCCTGAACCCGACCTTCTCCAGCTCCCGGTACACATTCTCCAGAATCGGAACCACCAGATTGCTCTGAAGGCTCTCAGGCTCCGAATGCAACGTCCACGGTTCGTGCAGTCCCCCCATCGCCCAGTAGTTCGCAGGAGTCACAACACCCCCGCTCCTCTGCGCGCATCGCAGCGAAAGCTCGTATGCCTTCACCGCGTCGTTTCCCAGCGCCAGATGAACCCCGTGCCACTCCAGCGTCCCGCACGGAAGGTACGCTATCGGCCTCCTCGCGATGACACGTTTCATCTCGTACGGCAGCATCTCCTCATATCGGACTTTCCTCGGCATCTTTTCCTCCTTCACCTTTGAACGGATTCCGGACGATACTACGTTCAGTGTAGAGGTGTGTCAAGCACGACGGAAGGACGTCCGTCGTGCTGCCTGTGAGCGCGCGCTTGCCGCTTGCGTCCGTACATCTGCCTGGGTATATTTTGCACGAGATGGCGTTTCGCCCTCATTGTACCGCCATTCATCGGGTTCTTGAGGGGTCAGCTTCAAACGGAGATCTGGGTACCGAGGAGGATCCTCAATGACATCCAGGCGATTCCGCGTCTGCTTTCTCATCGTTACTGCCGTTCTGCTCTCGGCCTTATTTCTCTTGCCTGAGGCGCTTCCGAAAGACCCTCTCGACCAACAAGATCCCCCGCCTCTCGCTCCATATCCCGCTACGTGGCTCTACCACATGCTCTTCGTCGGGCCGGAGGGAAGCAGTCTCGGAATCACCTTCGGAACGGCCACGCTTGACGGCAGCGGCGACGGCTCCTACGCCGGGACCACTATTGAGAGCGGCGCGACGCCCTCGCCCCACAGCGGGACGATCTCAATGACCGTCGACCCCAGCAACAAGACCGTCCTCGTCGACACCACAACCCCCGACCCCGGCATCGTCATGGACAACGGAGTGTTGAATCCCGATGAGGATGTGGTCCTGTCCTCGCATTCGGGTGCAGAACATGACACTGGGCCGTTCCTCCTCGTCCGCAGAGGCAGCAGCTACTCCAATTCCAATCTGGAAGGCACCTGGATTCTCCACACCGTAAGCATAGAACCGGCAGGCATTGGCTCAGGCCATGCCGACGGCGTCATCGTGCTTGACAGCGGCGGCGACGGTACCTTCGACCTCACCTTTGAGGACAACGACGGCCACACCGGCGCAGAGAGCGGCGATGTGTCGGCAGCCGTCGACAGCAACGGCACGGTTACCGCCACCGATACCACCGGCGGTGGCTCCGATTTGATCTTCGATAACGGCATCCTAAGCTCTGACAAGGGCCTCATAGTCTACTCTTCGCTGGAGGATGACTCACCGGAGATCGGCTTCCTCGTCAAGCGCGGAACTGATTACGAACCCGGCGACCTCGCCGGCAATTGGGTCTTCCATGCGCTGTTCTTCACCTCCGACCTCATCGGATCAGGGGCCTCCTCAGGCACGCTCACAGTCGATACTTCTGGGGTAGGAGTGATCAACGCCGTGGAGGTCGAGGGCGCAGGCTGGAACGAGATGTTCTCCGGATCCGTCCAAGTGAGCGTCGATGTAAACGGAATCGTCACCCTCACCGAGACCGTTGAGCCTCCCCCCGATCAGATCTTCGACAACGGCATACTCAGCGCTGACAGGAACCTTCTCGTCGCCGCCTACCTTGTTGATGACGAAATCGAGCTTCTGGTCGCGACCAGAGACGGCAAGGGATTCAACCAGGCTGACCTGGCGGGGGACTGGGAGATCAACACACTCCTCGCCGGAACCAGCGCTCCCTGGTGGGTCAGGGGGCAAGTGACTGCCGCTTCCAGCGGCTCGTTCTCCGGCACCCTCACCCAGTACAACGGATCCTCCCTGCCCGTCTCCGGCGACATGGAAATCGCCGCCGATGGCTGCCTGACCTCGGACGAACTCGGACCCGATTGGCAGGGAGCCGCTGACCTTGGCAACACCGTGATCGCCGGAACGAATTCCTCTGGCGCGCCCGATACAGGGCAAGTATACGCAATGGTGAAGCGGGCCTCGTTCTACGTCTCCGGTGACATCGTCGGTGACTGGAACGTGTCTCTACTCGCATCCGGCCCCGGCGCTCCGTGGTGGGGGACGGGGACCATGACCGTTGCCTCCGGCGGTGGTGTTTCCGGCACTCTCAATAGGTACGACGGCGGCTCCGATTCTCTGTCGGGGAACATGAGCATCAGCATGTTCACCGGCATCATCTCTTGGGCCGGTAGGTTCGGCGACTGGCGCGGAGTGCTTGACTCGGGAAAAACCGTGATGGTCTGGACCGACATCTGGGACGAGAATTATCTCGGCGCTCCCGCCGACGGAACAAGCGAAATCGCCGTGCTTCTCAAGCAGGCAGGCTCCTACTCCACTTCCGACCTCGCCGGTCTCTGGCTGCTGCAAAGCCTCGTCTCGGGTCCTGCCGCTCCCGCTTGGACCAGAGGCTACATTATCGTTGAAGAATCCGGCCTCTTCTCCGGACACGTCATCGACCTCGACGGAACCGCACGATGGTATGCCGGCCTCCTGAGTATCGACAGCAACGGCATCGTGACCCTGTCGGGCAACCCGAGCTTCAGCGGTGCTATGGATGCGGACAAGACCGTCATCGCCGCCACCGAAACACTCATGGACCTCTACGCCACGTCGCAGTTGGACATCTTGCTTAAGGTCGGCTATGCCAAGTGGTTCGACACCTATCCCACAAGACCCATAGTGTCGGTGGACGAGTACCTCAATTTCACGACCACTCTCGGCCTCGGTGACTATTCCTTTCACCTCAACGATTCCGGTGGCACGATCGACCCGGACACCGGCCTCTATCACGCCGGCGCCACCGGTGACGTCGCTGATGTGCTGCTGACCGAATTGGACGCAGGCTCCGCTGTCACCGTCATCGAGGTGGATTCCGGCCCTCGCGACCCGGGACGCACCGGCCCGCCTACCTCCATGGACGTGAATGGCGGAGGCGTGAACATCGATGACGTGATACTCATGCTCAGGCATGTCGTAGGATTGGATACGCTTGACGAACTCCAGCAGCTCGCCGCAGACTTCGACCTGGACGGATCGGTCAGCATCGGCGACGTGATAACCGCACTCCGCGTCGTCGTCGGCCTTCCCCCCGTTCTCTGACGCGTCTGGCCCCTCGCTCTTGTCATACCCGGGCCATGGTGGTAGCCTGATCTGAAGCTGACTGCCGAAAAACAGACCACCTGCACCGGAGAACTGACTTGACCGATGCAAGCCGCAAATCCGCTCAACCCATCGAAGTGTCCCGCATCCGCCAAGACCTCACGATCTACCGGGACCAGTGGGGAATCCCCGCCGTCTTTGCCTCCAACAACTTCGACCTGTTCTTCGGACATGGCTACGCCACTGCCGAGGACCGCCTCTTCCAGATGGAAGTCAGCCGCCGCGAAACTTGGGGCCGCATGGCTGAAGTCTTCGGAGAGAAGTTCCTTGAATCCGACAAGAAGGCCCGCATCACGGGCACCCGCCGGCGCGCCCTCCGCAAGGCTGCCGCCCTCTCCTCATTCTTCCGCGAAATCTTCGAAGGCTACGCCGCCGGCGTCTCCGCATACATCGAAAACCACAACGTCGCACAGAGGCAGGGCTTCAGGGAGTTCGACTTCGCTCCCGAGCCCTGGACCCCTGAAGACGTAATGACCGTCAGCGAGTCCACCCATTTCATGGAAATGGGCGGCAACCCGTGGCACCTATACAAGAAAGTCGGCCTCGACCTGACCCGCGAGATCTACCCCGAGTGGCCCGACGACACTCCCGTAGTTGTCCCCGAATCAGAGATGGCCAAGAATAAGGAAATCTACCAGCGCCTCAAGAGCATCCCCCACGAGCGCCGCCGCGGCCCCGCACCCGTACACGAGCGCACCACCACCGGCAGCAACAACTGCGTCGTCACCGGCTCCAAATCCGCCACCGGCAAACCCATCCTCCTCGCCGACCCCCAGATGTATCCCTCCAGAGTGCCCCAGCAGCTTCACGAAATAGTCCTCCACGGCGGAGACTTCCACCTTCGCGGCATCACCTTTCCCGGCAGGCCTGGGATCATCGTCGGCTTCAACCAACACTGCGCCTGGGCCGTTACCGGCCTCGGAGGCAACCGCTCCGACCTCTACGAAGAGAAGCTCCATCCCGATAATCCCGACCTCTACCTCTATCGCGGCAGATGGGAACCCCTCGAAAAGCGCATCGAGATGATCAAGGTCAAAGGCGGCGAAGATGTCTCGCTCGAGATTCGTTCGACCCACCACGGCGTGATCTGCGGTGACTTCTTCGGAGAGACCGGCGGCCCGTTCGCGCTTCGCTTCTTGCTTGAGGAAACCAACGACTCCTCATCGCTCGATTACCTCCGAATCAACCTCGTCACAACCTACGATGAGTTCCGCGACGCCGCTGCCGAGTTCGAATCCAGCACCGCACATCTCATATACGCCGACCGCGACGGCAACATCGCTTACTCGCCCGCCGGCAAGTTCCCCCGTCGCCCCGCAGGCCACTACTGGGGCAGCGTCCCCGGATGGGACGCCGAATTCGAGTGGGACGGCTTCGTCCCCTTCGAGGAAAAGCCCTATCTTCACAATCCCGACCAGGAGTTCATCGTCACCGCAAACAACCTGATCGTCACCCAGTGGTACCCCTACAACCTCATCGATAGGCCCGGCAGCGGAACCCGCTTCCAGCGCATCCGCGAAATCCTCTTGGAGGGAGAGAAGTTCTCTCAGGACGATGTCGAAAAAGTTGTTCGCGCCGACATAAGCATGTGCCGCGAACTCCGCGAAGTCGCCCCTTATCTGGCCGAACTCGTGACCCGTAGCGGCGACGCCTCCCCCGAAGAGAAAGAGGCCGCCTCCCGCCTTGCCGGATGGGATTACCGCTTCGATCTCAAGAGCGTTGGCGGAACGATCTACGACCGCTTCGTCCGCGCACTTCAGGAAGCCTTGTTCCGTCCTCGCCTCGGCGATGACTTCCGATTGGGAATTGCGGGCTGGGACGCATTTCGCTTGCGTCCCGACTCCCCTTGGTTTGACGACCCCTCGACCCCCGAAGTAGAGACCCGCGACGACGTCTACCTCAAGACCTTCAAACGAATCGTCGCCGAACTCACACACGAACTCGGGCCCGATCAGAGCGTGTGGACCTGGGACCGTGTAAGCTTCTCGCCAATCGGCCATCAGCTTGCCCAGCTCAATCCCGACCTCGAATCCGGCCTCCCCGACTTCGGCGAAATCGTCATGCCCGGCTGCAGGGCTCTCTCGCCGCACGTCCTCAGCACCGTCTCCTACTCACAGATCGTCGATGTCACCGACATGGACAAAACCCGCGGCGTCATGTCCATCGGCAACTCCGAACTCTACGACAGCCCCCACTGCAGCGACCAGATTGACTTCTGGAAAGCCTTCACCTTCCGCCCCGCCCCCCTCAGCGAGAAGAAAGTGGCTGCCGCCGCAAAAACCGCCCTGCTGCTCAAGAGATCCTCCTAGCGAGACAGCGTCGCGCCGGAAGAAGGATGAAATCCAGCTCTCCCGGTTCTTTGCCCTTGATATCCGAGGGAAGAAGTGTATACTATAGCTATGACAATGATACCATGCGCCAGGAGGATCTCTCAATGTACGTGTCCCTCGATATGGATGACCCGACCCCGATTTACGAGCAGCTGATTCTTTCCATCAAAGAGCTTGTCAACCGTGGGGACCTTAAGCCCGGGGATTCGCTCCCAACCGTGCGCCAACTGGCACAGGATCTGGGCGTCAACTTGAATACCGTCGCCCGTGCCTACCGCGAGCTTGCTGGCCGAGGAGTGCTCAGCGTGCGGCAAGGACGCGGCGCTTATGTGACTTCCCACAAGGCCCGCCCCAGCGCCGCTGACCGGAAATCCCTTTCCAAACGGTTGAAAGGCCTCGTGAACGAAGCCGTCTTCTTCGGAATCGGTCCGCGCGAGCTGCACACTATGCTGGACTCGGAGCTGGCTTGGATCGCGGAGAGATAGTATGCCTTCTTTCGTCAAAGCGGCCTTGTTCGCGCTGGCGTACTACGGCGCGCTGGGCGTGCTCTGCGCCTTTGCGCTTCCTCGAATCTGGAGACCCGCCATACCGTTCGGCGTCCCCGTGCGGGCGGGACAAGTCGGTGAGGTGAGCCGGATTCTCCGGTACTTCCGGAGACGCATCTTCGCACTCACGGTGGCCACCATCGGCCTTGCGCTCCTTATCGCAGCGTTCAAGCCCGTAGCGGTCTATTTCCACGTCCTCAGCTTCCCCTTCCTCTTTGCCACCCTGTACTTCTTGATGCGTGCCCGCGGCATGGTGGTGCCTTCTGCTTCCCCGCCACGGAAAGCCGTCGCTTCCGTCCGGCGGAGACACTATCGCGATTACGTGAGTCCGTGGTGTGAAGTCCTCCCCATCACGTTCCTCGCGCTTCTCATCGCAGCATCCGTCTACGGACACGTGTCGCTTCGCGACCGCTGGGTGAGTGTATCTCTCGGCTTCATTCCGATCGGGGTTTTCGGCTATTTCTGGGCTCTACTTCCGAGCATCCTGATCGTCGGTGCCAAGCAGCCCCTCGGAGAAACGGCCCCCGCTGTCGTCCTGGCGGCGAGCAACGTCTTCAGGAAGGCTGCTCTCCGGTTCCTCTACGGGCAGAGGCTGTTCTTGATGGCGGGACTGGCAGCCGTTGTGCTGTTCATGGGCCCGGCGAGAACCTATTTCCGCTCCTTGCCCTTCTGGATCATCTGTGGCGTGTTCGCCGTCGCATTTGTGGTGCTGGGCATAGGCCAATGGTTGGTGTTCACCCGCTATGGCGTGGAGGGGTGGCGCTGGGCGGTACGACGTGGCCTTGTCCCGCCCGGCCAAGCCCCCGTGATCTTCGCCGCCGACTCGACGGAAGGAGGTCGTTGGATTCTCGGAATGCTCTACTACAATCCTGCAGACCCCGCCGTGGTAGTCCCCGCCCGCGTGGGTGCTCACTGGACGGTAAACCTCGGGAACATCTGGGGAAAGTTGTTGATCGTCTCGATCCCGCTGAGCATCATCATTGCCGTGGGAATGTGCTACCTCGTAGCATGGTTGGCATGGCCGAAGTGACCGTCTTCAGTTGTTTCGCGAAGGAGTGCACAATGGCAAAGACATTGTCCGTCGCAGCAATCGTTCTTGCGCTGTTTGCCTTTATCACCGACGCTCCCGCTCAGCGAGGCGAAGACCCGCTCGCCATCGACGTCCGCGTTGACCCGCGTGTCGAACTCATGTCCGTCATCTTCCGCCTTGCAGGCAACCCCGAATACAATCACCATGCCTCCGCCTCCCCCTACGCGGACGAGGTGGCGGAACATTTCGGCGAGTTCAAGGACCACCCGGTTGTGCTGGCCGCACGCAATCTCCGCGCCACACGCGGCGTCTCCTACGATGCCGTCATAAGCATGGCCATCCACATCGACGACGCAGTCAGTCTTGCTGAGCGTGCACCGTTCGACGCGACGCCCACCAGCCTCGAAGGCCGCTGGCGAGCCGACGAGGCCCGCGACTTCCTCCAGAAGGCCCGCCAGTTCGTCAAAGACTCCGACTTCGCCCAATTCACTGCCGACCACAAGCAGCTCTACGACGAAGCCGCCTCTCGCATGAATAACGTGGTCGCCGACAACGTCCGCCTCGAATGGTTCGAGTGGTTCTTCGGTTCACGCCCGGGCGCGAAGTTCTTCCTCGTGCCCGGCCTCCTAACCGGCGGTCACTGCTACGGCGGAACCGTCAAGCTCACCGATGGTACCGAGCAGATCTATTCCGTCATCGGCGCGTGGACGTGGGACGGGACCGGCACGCCCGCCTTCGACAAGACCGTCGTCCCCACGATCGTCCACGAGTTCGCCCACTCCTACGTCAATCCCATCGTCTACGCGCATGCGGATGAATTGCAGAAAGCCGGCGAGCAGATCTTCTCTCATACCGAAAAACGCATGACGGCCCAGGCCTACGGCAACTGGACAACCGTAATGCACGAATCCCTCGTCCGCGCCTCCGTCGTCAGGTATCTGCTTTCAGTCGATGGCGTCCAGGCTTCCGAGAAGCAGGTGCGTTACGAGCGCGGAAAAGGTTTCACCTGGGTCGGCGACCTCGCAAGCCTCCTCGAAGAATACGAATCCGACCGCCGCAGATACCCCACCTTCGAATCATTTATGCCCAGGATCGTCGCCTTCTTCGATGACTGCGCTGACAGCCTCGCAAAAAGACAGCAAGCCGCCCCCAAAGTGCTTGCCATCATCCCTCCGAACGGCGCTACCGACGTCGATCCCAACCTCAAGCAGATCAAGATCACCTTCGACAGGCCCATGAGCAAGGGCGGCTATTCCGTCTGTGGCAGTGGACCCAATTTCCCCGAGATCGTCGGCAAGGTCGCCTACGACCGCGAGGGCAAAGTCTTCACCATTCCCGTACGCCTCAAGCCCAAATGGACCTACACCTTCTCCATCAACTGCCCCAGCTTCCAGAGCTTCAGGAGCAAAGGCGGCATCCCCCTCGCCCCCTTCCCCGTAACCTTCACCACCAGAACCCAGTAGCCCTCCGCCGTTGACACCGGCTCCCCCGCGCGGTATCCTTACGCCTTGGGTTTCCTGCGCGTTTCTCTTTCCTCTTCAGAGGTAATCCAGGTCTACAGAATGCGAGGGTGGAATGGACAAGGTCCGCTTTGCTGTCATCGGCCTCGGCATGATGGGTATCCAGCACTGTAAGCGCACCGCGGCTCATCCGAAGGCCGAACTCGTCGAGGTGGTCGATTCGGTAGAAGACAAAGCCCGCAAGGTGGCTGAGGAGTACGGCTGCCGCGCCTCGTCGGATCCCATTGACGTGTGTTCCCGCGACGACGTCGACGCAGTGATGATCGTCGTGCCGCACTACGCACATCCCGAAATCACCATCGCCGCTTGCGAAAACGAAAAGCACATCTTCTGCGAAAAACCCATCGCCGTCACCCCCAGCCAGGCCGACGTGATGGTCGATGCGGTCAAAGGCAGCAGCGTGGTCTTCGGCGTTGACTATCAGATGCGCGCCTCCGAACCCGTCCAGAAGCTCCGTAACCTCATCCGCTCCGGCGAGTTGGGAAAAGTCCACAGGGTTGATATGCGTTATGCCTCTCTCCGACCCGAGCACTACTACACCATGGGGGAATGGCGCGGCACCTGGGCCGGGGAAGGCGGCGGCGTGACTCTCAATCAGGGCACGCACCCCATCGACGTCTTCCAGTGGATATTCGGACAGCCTGTCGAGCTCCTCGCCTCCGCCCAAACCTACCTGCACCACATCTCCACCGAAGACACCGCAAGCGCCATCGTCCGCTTCGAAGACGGCGCCCACGGATACATCCACGTCTCCACTTGCGAGTACCCCGAAAACTTCAGGTTCGACATATACTGCGACAAGGCCCGCGTCATATCCGAGGATACGAAGGTTAGAATCGGCAGATTCGCCAGCGCGGTGAGCGAGGGCCTTAACGAAAAGGACAACTGGCGGCCTGCAGGCGTCGAGTGGGAGGAAATAGAAACTCCCCGGATAGGGTGGGGCAATCACGACGGAATCCTCGACGACTTCATCGCCGCCGTCCTCGAAGATCGCCCGCCGCTTTCCACCGTCGAGGATGCCCTCCGCTCCCTCGAAATTACCAACGCTATCATTCTTTCAGCTAAGAAGCACAAGGCGGTCTCCCTACCCATAGACCGCGACGAGTACGACGAGCTGCTCGCAGACCTCGTGCAGCAGGAGCGCGAAGGAAAGAGCGGCTAGAGAGGAGTTCGACTTGGCAGAATTCCAGCATCGCGGGACCTGGTGGTTCCGCCCGGGTTTCCTTGATCCCCCCCCGGGCCCGTGGGGCGGCTACGAAAAATTCGGCGATGACCCTGTCGCCGTCTGGAAACTCGCACTCAACTGGATGGCCGACAACGGCCTGAACTTCGTGGTCGCCGGCATCGGGCCCGAGGCAAAAGACCCCAACTACCACGACTGGTGCTTCCACTATGTCCTCGATTTCCCCCGCTACCCCGAGAGCCGCGTCTTCTCCCCCCAATTCGTCTCGGAAAATCGCGAGATGATACGAGAGATCTTCGCCCACGCCCGCTCCAAAGGCATCGCCCCCTACATCCACCACTACAACTTCGGCGCTCCATTCAAATTCATCGATGCTCACCCGGAACTTCTCGAAAAACACCGCCAGCCCGACGGCTCATATGCCTTCCGGACTATGGACAGCGCTGGACTCATCCGTGGTAACGTCTGCTGGAGCGAGCAAGTCTACAAGGACTACATGATCGCCTGCTGGCAGGAGTTCTGCGAAGCCATGCCGGAATCCGAAGGAGTTATGGTGACTCCCGGCGAGGCCGCAAACTGCTCCTGCGAAAAATGCGCCGGCGGTCACAAGAACTACAACCAAAGGCGACGCCGCGTTGAAAACCTCAACATGACAGTCGACTTCGTGAAGACCTTCGCCGGCACGCTCCGTGGTTTGGGAAAAACTCCGCTCGTCAGGAACTGGACGCTTCCCGCCACCTCGCTCTGGCTCGATGCCTTGCCCAGGGGTGTCCCCTACGTCTTTAAGTACAGCGGCTTCGACGCTGTCGACTGCCCGCCGCAGCCTGTTGTAGAGGCCTGGCACCGCGCCGGTCACACCGTCTGGGTCTCCAAAGAGTTTATCGGCGGGGAAAACGCCGGCCCCGTCATATGGAACGACCCGAGCGTGGTGTGGCGATGGGCCGATGAGCTTCGCCGCATCGGCATCCCCGGCGTGATGGGCATCCATAATACCGACCACGGCCTCGTCGCCCTGCGATACAAGGTCCAGTTTGCCCAACTCGACCAGTTCGTTCACACCATCACTCACGACGAACCCTACGACGAGTCCCGCTGGGTCGATTACTTCTGCGACATCTTCGGCGAAGTCGGCGGAGAAGTGCTCGCCGCCGCCAAGCTCTTCAGCGGTCTTCCTTTGAACATCAACAAGGTGATGTGGGAACGCGACGAGGGCTTCATGTGGAACTTCTCCTACTATTTCCATCGCATGCAGGGATGGCCCGGCGCTCTCGGTATAACACTCACACCCCCCGAATGGGTCCGCGGCGAAATGGTCACTCTCCGCGATTACGTCGAGTACCTCGCTCACAATCCCTGGACTGACGACGTCGTCCAAAAGGTGGCCCAGGGAAAGCCCGACCCCTTCTCCTTCCTCGAAGCCAAAATGGAGGGCGCCAAAGCTGCCGCTGAGCGCCTCGAGGAACTCCAGCCCCGTATCCCCGACGACGCCCGAAACGAATTCCGGCTACTTGTCCTCAGCGCCAAGATATCGTACTTTACTGGCGTGCAGTGGACTAATTTCCTCAGGGCCCGACTACTTTACTGCGGTGCCATGAGCCATGCCGACGCCGACGTCGAACGGAAGCTCGCCATTGAGTGCCTTCAGCGATTGGATCGCGGAATCGAGGCGATGGAACGGCAGCGGGAACTCGTTCTCCGATACCCCGCCGACATCCTTCCTTTCCACGTCTACTTCCAGAGGGGCAGGGGAAGAATGGACCTCCCCCAGCGAATCAAGCACTGGCAGCGCGAGCGCACCGTGGTCGAGGACGAACTCAAGGAGCTGATCGAGGGAAAGGTCTGGCGCTTCCCGTAGTCGTTTAGGCAACTTCTTCGGAGCAGGACATGGACGAACATAAAAGGCGCCTCGTGATCTTGGGATACGTCTTCGGCGGCGGATTCTTGGTCTTCGCCCTTGCGTGGATCGCTCTTCAGATTAACGACCAGTTCATGATCAACAGCAACATGCGCGTCCTCCGACAGGGCGGTACGCCTGACGAAATCCGCGCCGCACAGGAGCACCTGGCTGAGAGAAGGGCCCTCGAGTTCCTCGTCGCTTATCTCGATACCCCCGCGCACCACGACGACAGAATGAGAGTTTGCGGCGCTTTCGACCGATTCCTTACCGGCTATTCCGACAGGATCAGCCCCCGCCAGGAAAGGGCACTTGTCGCCCTCATGGACGGTAAGATTCCCATGCGCGAAACACTCGACCTCTCGCCGCTATACCCCAAGCTCGAGCAGTTCCGCGAAGGCGAGAATGTCATCCTCGACCCCGCCGAAGAGCACCTCATGGAAACCGCCTGTGATGTCCTCAAAGCCGACTACGACAAAACCCTTTCCTACGCCGTCCAGGCCCTCCACCTGACAGTCCGCGGTCTGCTGGAATCGGGAAAGGGCGTTACCTCCGTTCACGTCGGCGAGATCAGTCGGCTACTTGGCCGCGAAAGCCCTGCGGTCCGCGACGGAGTGGGGGAGATCCTCATCGAGCTGGTCCCCGATTCATACAAGTGGTTCAAAAAGCTCCTCGAACGCGAAGTCCATGATGTCCAGGCACAGGACACGGACGAGTACACCAAGTACGAGCGACTCGCCCAGTTGAACGAGGAGAACGACCGCTCCAAGCGTGAGGTGATTCGAATCCTCCTCAAACTCGACACACCCGAGGCCAGGGAAATCCTCCAGTGGGTACAAACGGAGCCCACCCTCAAGGGGATCGTCGAAGATACCTTCGCCATGGCTGACGCGGTACCCTCACAATGACCTCACCGGCCGCAAGTCACCTCATCCGCAGAGTTCTCATCCCTGCCGCCTTCGTGTTGTTCATCGGCGTTCTCTTCGGCCTTCTTGCTCCCTCCTTCCTCACCACTTGGCCATACGCCGTGTATGTGGAAGGAACGCTCTCCCCCGAAGCCCGCGAATCCCTCTCTCAAACTCTCGCTGACCGCGTCAGGCTCTTCCCTCATCACTTCCGCGTCAGCAAGGCCAGCCTCGCAGTCAGCGAGGACGGTACCTACACCCTCATCGTCCGCAGCCGCGAGGACCCCGCCGACTTCGTGGCCGCAATGCTCAGTCCCAATGTCCTCGAACTCCGTGAGGCCAGACGCGCAGAAGATGGTGCCGACCCCCTCGAAGGATTCTACCTTGCCGTGCTTCCCACACCTGAATACGACATGATGAAGTTCCCCGAACGCAACGTTCGCAAGCAACCCATATTCCTCAGCCAGTCTCCCGGCATGACCCTCCGAAAAGTCGCCTCCGTCAAGATGTGGACCGCCAAGACCACCACCCGCGACCCCGTGATTTCCCTCGAGTTCCTCGAAGAAGACGCACCGCGTTTCGCCGACCTCACCGGGCGCCTCGCGCAAGGCCCCGACAGAACCATGCTCGCGATGCTGATCGACGGCAAAGTCATTACCGCCGGGATAGTGGACGACCGCATCGAAGGCGGCCGAGTGGAACTCCGGGATGTGGCGACGAAGGAAGACGCCGCTCTCATCGCCGCAATGATCGAAGCTGGACCTCTGCCCCCGGGTGTCATTCTCCGCGCTGAGGAACAGCCCCCGCCGACTAGCCGCTTACCTCGAACCCCTGCTCCCTCAGAATAAGCCCCAGCAGCTTTCGCTCAGAATCGCTCAGCTTCCCCGCCCCAAGCCCGTCCAGCTTTGACCCGCTTACCTTGCTCATCCCTCGCTCTTCCTTCAGTGTGTCGACGATCTGTCCCACCTTCTTCAGGTACTTGAACTCCGGCAGGTCCCACATCCCCAGCGGACCCTCTTTCCCCGCCAGTCCCCAAGTGTAGACGATGTCGCTCATCGGGCCTGCTACCACCGGATGCGCTCCCCCAGGGATCGCGAACGCGCACTTGTCCGTCAGCACGAACGCCCTCATCACTCTGTCGCCGTCCATCAGGAGCTGCACCGCGTACGGCCCGATTATGTCTTTATCCTTCAAACGCGAAATGTGGTAGTAAACCTCCTCGTGGTCCGACTGTCCCGCCCCCGCGTCGTCCTTGTCATGAATGTGCAGCGGCGAACCCGACCACAGCCCCGGCGGGCTGTACGTCTCCCCGATCACCAGGTTGCAGCTGTAATTCTCGGGAGACACAAGCACCAGAACACCCCTCCACCATACCGCCGACCCAGTGCCAAGGTACTCCCGCTTCTCCGGCTTCACAAACGCCGGCTCCCGCTTCTTCGACGCAGTTGAGGTATAGAACGCCATCTCCCCCTTCCCGCTCACCGTGAAGGAAGATCCCTTCGGGATGTACACTGCCCCCGCGTTGCAGCATTCCGGCGTGCACGCAAACGGCCCCCCCTTCCGCGCGCCCTCGTACACTTCATCCTCTACCTCCACCCGGAACTCCCCGTCCTGTGGAACCAGCACCCACTCCCTCTCCTTCGTCTCCTCGCTGAACGGCCCGTCCTCAAGCTGGTAGATCCCGAATCCGAGCACGTCGATCGGAACATCCTTCTTCTCAGGATCGAATATCACCCCGCTCCTCTTCCCGTCATATCTCACCAGCGGATCTATCTCTCCGCTTTCGATCCGCTTGGCGTACTTCTCCATCGACTTCTGCATGCTGTGCCTCCGTGTGACCTAATACTCTGAGTAGGCAAACTCCTCCCACTTGCCGCCGTCCGACAGGCGGCTTTCGATATCCACGTCAAAGAACTTCTCCACCGGTTCCAGCACCCAGCGGTTGTCTCGCAACACCTCTCTTGCAGCGTCCAGTGCCGTCTCCAGTCCGTTCACAGTCATCTTCCCTAGCGGCTGGCGGCACGCTCCCGACGGCATCCCCAAAACTCTCATGAGCGTCTTCATCGCCAGCGGGTTCCTTGCCCTGCACGTGACCGTCCCAAACGACGTCGCCTCCTCCGTCTTCACAGTGACGATTGAGAACAGCGGCTTCAACGCGTCTTCAACCTTTCGCGCCTCTTTCTCCTCTCCCGCCTGCATCAGCTCCACCATCCGCTGCACCGCCGCCGGCGCAATGTTCGACGCCACCGAAATCACCCCCGATGCCCTTATCTGTCCCTCCGTCATCATCGCCAGCGTCTTGTCGTCGTCCCCCGACAGTATCGTGAACTCCTCACCGCAGCACTCCCGGATCCTCATCATGTTGTCGAAGTTGCCCGTCGCCTCCTTGACCGTGTTCACGTTCGGGAACGTCTCGTTCAGCAGCGCTAGGTCCTCCGGCAAAAGCTGCGTCCCCGTCCTTCCCGGGATAACGTACGGGATTACCTCCAAATCCGGAAACGCCTTCGCCACCGGCTCCACGTATTCACGCCTTATCTCCAGCGAGCTAGGACCGTTATAGTACGGATCCACAAGCAGCACCGCCTGCGCTCCTACCTTTGCGGCAAAGTCCGTACCTCTCATCGTCTCATGAGTGGAATTGCTCCCGGTTCCCGCTATCGAAACCGCCTTATCGCCCACTCCCTTCACCACATATTCGATCACTCGGTTGTGCTCGTCCCAATCGAGCGTCGGGCTTTCCCCGGTGGTGCCTACCGCCAGGATTCCGCTCGCCCCCTGGGACAATTGGAAGTCCACCAGCCGGCTCAGACCTTCCAGATCAAGCTCGCCTGACTCCGTCATGGGCGTAATCAGCGCCGTGAAACAGCCCTCGAGCATTTCCGTCCTCCTGGGGGAACGCAGTTCCGAATAGCAGTCTCACGCAATATAGCAGCGCTGCCTGCTCCAGTCAACCTCGCCGTACACGCTCCGCCATTTCACCGACAGATTTCCCGATTTCGCCCTTGACCCTGTCCGCCGTCCCCATGTATTTTACACGACGCGTTGCCGCTGCCCAGGCCGGAGCCCGGCTTGGCGCTCTGCGGCTTGTCGTTCGTCTCGGCTGCTTTGCAGGAGGAGTGCATAGGATGAAAGCCAAGGTCGATGAGAGCCTCTGCACGGGTTGCGGGCTTTGCGTGGATACCTGCCCCGACGTCTTTGAGCTTCCAGGTGACACCGCCCAGGTGAAGGCTGACCCCGTTCCCGCCGATGCCGAAGAGTGCGCCAAGGAAGCCGCCGAAGGTTGCCCCGTCGAGGCCATCTCCATAGCGGAGTAGTTGCCTCCTAGGGGAATTTGAACTCGCGGCTTGCCCGCTTGTATACTTCCTCTTTGCCCTGCGGCGTGATGTATATCCGCTGCAGGGCATTCTTTTCCTCCCCAGGTCCCAGCTCCGCAATGTTCGGGCATGCGTGCACGCACCACCACTCCCGATTGTGGAACACGAACAGCGGATGCCCGCACGCCATCCCGATCGTGTACCCGTTCCCTCCTTCGCTCGCGATGAACCCGCAATCCGCCGTTATCTCGTGATGATCGCGGAACGGCTCGTGCGCCGCCGGTACCCCCGCCAATCCCACCTCCGCCGACATGATGAAGTTTATGTCCGGCCTCGGTCCCTTGTGCGGCGGAAGCTCGTGAATGCTTCGGAACTCTCCACCCGTCCGGATGAAAGGTCCCTTCACCGCCGGCTCGCGGAACGACGGCGCATCCGCCGGTTTGTGACCGGGGTTCAAGCACGTGAACACGAACAGATTCCGAAATGTGCGCGACGAAATGTTGCGTATCGCGTACGCCGCATCCACCGTGTCCTCTCCAGGCGTAACCTTCGCCGAGAATTCCACCTTTCCCTCGGTCCTCCACTCGTACGACAGTTCACCCCCTTCCCCCTCAACCCACGAAGGAGTTACCTCCTTATCCGCCAGCACCTCCTCCGCATCCGCGATGGTCTCGGGCACTATCAGGATCAGCGGCTCCTCCGCCATCCCCGGAGCCTTCACTATCAACTTCATGTCGCCCTGTCTGAACACCTCCACGCCAATCTTCTCCACGGCCTGCTCCCTCTTCTCATCGCGCCTCGGGACTTCCTCGCCGTCCCGCTTGATACCGACACCGCCGCAGTGTATCATTCCCCTTTTACAGGTTCAAACACCGCATCCGGGATTCACCATGACCGACTCCGAATTCCTTGCTAGCATATCCGCGGGCCACCGTCTCAAGGCGATCTTCATCGGGCAGTGCGACAGCGGCAAGACCACCCTCGTCGAGCAGGCGGCCAGGCATGTCCTCAAACACTCGTCCGTCTCCGTGGTGGACGCTGACGTCGGCCAGTCTCACATAGGCCCTCCCACTACCATCGCGTGGGCGAATGTGGAACAGGGCTTTGGCTCTCTTTCGGACCTCAGGCCCGAGTCGATCTATTTCGTCGGTTCGACCTCGCCCCAGCACCACCTTCTACCTACCGCTCTCGGCACTCTCCGGATGACCGCCCGCGCCGCATGCAACGCCGACAAGGTGCTCATCGATACCCCGGGATTCGTCCGCGGCGAGGCCGCACGCCAGCTCCTCTGGCACATCATCGACTCGGTTCAGCCTGAAACAGTCGTCGCGGTTCAGCAGGCCGACGAACTCCGCCACATTCTCGACGTCTACAACGGATCGAGCTGGCCCCACGTGATTCAGGTCACCCCGTCGCCCGACTGTGCGGACAAGACGAGAGAGGAGAGGACCCGGCACCGCGAAGCCCTCTTCCGTCGGTACTTCGAGAACTCCACCGAGATCAGGCTCTGTTGGGACAACGTCTCTCTCAGAGCCCGTGGCGTAATTGACGAAGATTCAGCCCTCGCGATCCTCAGCCGCCTCATCTCTCTCAGAAACTCGGCCGGCGAGGACTTGGCTCTCGGAATAATCACTCACGTCGACCCCAAGACCCACGAGCTTGTAGTCCTAACCCCGTTCTCCGGAAACTCTCCTCCGGCTGCTGTGCTCATTGGCTCGATCCGGCTCACCCCCGACGCGAAAGAGATCCCCTGGCCGGACGGGACCACCGTCCCTGTCCCCTAACTCTCAAGGGAGGTAAACATTGTCGTCCAGACCCAAAAAGGTGATCGTCCTCGGATGGGATGGCGCTCATCCCGAAATGATTCGCCGATACAAAGACCACCTGCCCAACCTCTACCGCCTCATGGGCCGCGGCGTCTTCGCCGTCAACTGCCTTCCTCCTTTCCCCACCATCACTCCGCCCAACTGGACTAGCATCGCCACCGGCGCTTGGCCCGGCACTCACGGACTCACCTGCTTCTGGATGCACCACGAGGGCGATGAACTCGACCATCTCTCCACCGCCTTCGATTCCAGCAAGAACCGCGCCGAGTACATCTGGGAAGCCATGGAGCGCGCAGGCAAGACGCCCATCGTCCTCAATTGGCCTTCCAGTTGGCCCCCTCGCGTGAAGAAAGGAATCCAGCTCGGCGGCGACAATCTCTGCCTCGGAAAGTCCGCCGCAATGGAAAGCTGCTTCACGACCGACGACCGTGAATCCGATTACCTCTATCACGTTAAGATCGAGAAGGCCCAAGGCTGGAAGAATCTCCCCGACTCAAAACTCCCTCCGCTCCAGGTCTCGTTCGACATTCCCCTCACGCTGGAAAAGAGGGACATCTCCGGTACGGCCACACGATACGTCCTCCTTTCCGCTTCCGGCGATCGCGGCTACGACACCGCAGACCTCACGGCCGTCAAGGACGCCTCCTCCCCCTTGGCCAGACTCCCCAAGGGCCAGATCAGCGACTGGATCTACGACACCTTCGACATGCCCGATGGCGAAAAGTGGGAAGTCGCCTACAAAATGAAGCTGGCGGAACTGTCGAAAGACGGCACCGCCTTCGAACTCTTCCTCGCGCGCGCTACTAAGACCAGCGGCTGGACTTACCCCGATTCCATCGCCGCAGAGCTTCTGGAAAAAGTCGGCCCCCCTTACGCGGCCACCATGGGCGGCGCTGCGCGTCGCGGGCTCACGGACCTCGAAACACACATGCTTCTCGAAGAGAAAATGCACGAGTGGTACGGCGACGCCGCCGCTCACCTCATCGCCAATCACACTTGGGACGGCCTCTTCATGCACGTCCACGCCGTTGACTTCGCCAATCACGCCTTCATGCCCGGCGCTGATAAGCTCGGCGTCAACGCCGCCGATTTCGAGAAGTGTAACCACTATCTCATGAGAGCCTACAGGGCTTCCGACGTTGTCCTTGGAAAGGTCGTCGAAGCCGCGGGCGACGACGTGCTCTACGTCGTTCTCTCCGACCACGGCTCCACGACCAGGATTCACCCCGACCGGCCCTTCGGCAATCCCCACAAAACTCTCGGCGGCGTGCTTGAGGACGCCGGCCTCTTCGTCTCCACCGGCAAAGAGAGGGATAAGTGGCCCTTCGGTCCCGAGATCGACTGGTCCAAAACCAAGGCGGTCTTCCAGCGCTCCGCCTACGTCTACGTAAACCTCAAAGGACGAGACCCCCACGGCATCGTCGAGCCCGGCGAGGAGTACGAACGCATCAGGGACCAGATAATCAGAATCCTCTACGACTACACCGACCCCGACACCGGCCTCAAGCCCATTGCGCTCGCGCTTAAGAAGGAGGACGCTCGGCTTCTCGGTCTCTACGGCCCCGGCGTCGGCGACGTTGTATATGCCATCAGGCCCGAGTTCACCGACGAGCACGGCTCCCAGCTTCCCACTGCCAGACTCGGCGACGGCTCACAGTACGCCATACTCGCGATGGGCGGGCCCGGCATCAAGAAGGGCTTCACTCTCGAAAGGACCTGCTGGCTCGTCGACGTCGTTCCCACCATCTGCTCGATGATGGGCTGGCCGGTTCCCAGGCACACCGAAGGCGCTGTTCTCTACCAGGCGCTTGAAGACTAGCCTACAGCGCGTACCAGAAGTCGTGCCCGATTCCTGGGAACCATATTACGTCCACCAGGAACGACACCGCCACCCCCGCAACGTAACCCGCTATCAGACCTATGAAAAACGGGCGCGCTCTCCGGTATCCCTGGATCCCTCCCACCCGCAGCACCACCGTCTTCACCAGCCATACGATGAACACCGACAGCGCCACTCGCCGCGTTGATTGCGTATTGGCGATGACGAATCCTATCGGATGAAGCGGCCACCACGGAAATCGCCAGCACAGCACCGACAGCGCCGTCACCACCGTTCCCCCTATCCCCAGCATACCTATTCGCCTCACGTCCGGCGCCGACGGGTTCCGCATCTTCGTCACTATCGTGTTCATGATCCGATCCCCGCCGGCAAAATTCCACACGCGGAAGTTCACCGCCCCGTTCCTATATCCCAGGTACACCGTGTACAGGCTCGATAGAAGAAACGCGAACATCACCGAACCCACCATCAGCCACGTTATCGCCCGCTTGTGCTTCTTCAGCGGGGTTATCAGCTTCCCCGCGTTCGCTATCGCCGTCATGCAGAACGACCGGTTGTCGAACACCATCGCGTACGACATTCCCACCGCGGCTAGGCTCGATGGTGCCATGTACGCCGACCCCAGCAGCCGCGGCACGAACGTCTGCGGAACTATCGGCGGCCGCACGTACATGAACCCCGTCTCCGATACGACCCGCACTATCCCGATGAACATGATCGCCGCGATGAAAAAGAACGTCGCCACCGTCAGCGGCGACATTCCCGCCTTGTACATCATCAGCATTAGGTACGCCGAGCCCAGCAGCAGCCCCAGCACCGCGCCGCGGTAGCTCATCATCTCCCCGCTGTCGTCCACGTCCGGCGAATCAAATACCGCCTTCGCCAGCACCCTCCGTAAGTGCCTCCGCGCGCGCCACATCATCAGAATGACGAACGCAATCATCCCCCCCGTCATCTGCCACACCACCGCCGCGTCGCCCATCACGAATGGATCCGACTCGCCGAGGCTGAACCCCATCTTCGTCGAGAACCCCACTTGCAGCACCGCCAGCACGTGGAATAGCCAGATGCTCAGAAGCGCCTGCGTGTTCGCGAGATACGCAAACCCGATGATCACGAGGTGAATCGGCGTCCAGAACTCCGGAAACTCCCGCGCGATCTTGAACTGCCCCGTTCCCACCTTCAAAGTGATCCTCGGTATCGACGGATTGAAATAGCTCCCCACGTTCCACACGATGATCCCGAACGGAATCGCAAACCCAAACCAGAACGCCTTCCCTCTCATGAATCCCGGTAGAAGCCCTGGCTCCTCCGCTCCCGCGATCAGTTCCTGCGACACTTCCGCTAGCGGAAACACGATCCGCTCGTTATCCACCCACTGCTTCCGGAGGATCGCAATCGTCGACGTCATCACCACCAGCAGTGCGAACACCAGCGACGACCACCAGAACAGCGGCACCACCCACACGTTCCACGGTATGCTCTCACCCTCCGGCAGCGAGTTATAGAACCACGTCACCGCACCCGTCTCATTCGACGGCGTCAACCATGTGGGGATGTAATCGAGAAGGTACTCCGCCCACGCGTTCTGTGGCGAGGCGTGATAGTACGGGCTCGCCACCGTCCCCAGAAACGTGTTCATCATCGCGATCCCGGGGATCAGCGCCCCCACCGAGCCCATCACGAAAATCACCAACAGCTCCCCCGCGCTCAAGGTATGCCGCGGGCTCACCAGCTTCAGCACAGCATTCCCGCCCAGCGCAATCACCCCGAAAAAAAGAAGCAGCGAGATCGGCATCTCGCCGAACGCCATTCGGTACGACCTCAGGACGTACGAACTCTGCGTCGCGATAACCGAAATCGCCGTTATCAGCGCAAGACCCAGCAGCACCGCCCGGAGCGTGACGACCCGTTCTTCTTCCCGAAAGATATCAATTCTGTCTTGCACAGCGACCCGCGAAAATTGGAAACTCCGCCATCAGCCATTGGCCTGGCGTGGTATCATTGGTAGGATTCTACGTTAGCCCTGGTTCCCGATCAAGCTAACCTGCTTCGCAGTCAACGCGTAGGAGTGACCGGTCATGGCCCGCAAGACCTTCTCCGTCAGGACGCCGCGCATTAGCGACATCCCCGGCATGGTCCGTATTGCCACACAGGCTTTCACCGAAACCGTTCGCCGCCCCAGAGTCGGCACAAGCTTGGTCGAAATGTTCAACGACCAGAGCTTCCGCTGGTCTCGCGTAGCCGTTGAAAACGGAAAAGTCATCGGATACCTCGTCGGCAACCTTCTCCCCGGAGGAGCCAAGATCTCCCAGTTCGCCGTTCATCCCGCTAATTGGCGAAAGGGCATCGGCAGGGCAATGGTCTCAAGCTTCGAGCGCGCCGCCCGCAAAAAGCGCGCCCCACTCATCATGGTCGGCACCACCTACGCCAGGGGCTTCTACGAAAAGTGCGGCTTCAACAACGTCTGCACCGTCCATCGTCTCGCCAAGACACTCCCAGGATCAGTCCTCGCCCCCAATCCCGTCCCCACCCAGACTGTCACCCTCGACAGCGTCTCCCTCGCAATCGACGCCTTCCCTCGCACGCGCGCCCTCGAATTCCTCGACCTCTTCTACGATCGCTTCATGAGCCCCGGCGCTCAAGCTCTCTACACCATGCGCGCCAAAAAGCCCGTCGCCGCCAGCGTCCTCTTCCCCCACGAAATCTGCTCCGAGTTCTGCGTGGCCAACATCGTCTGCGCAAACGACTCCGCCGCCGCTCTGCAAACCCTACACGCTCTCGAGCACGCAGCCTCCTCCCGCGGATACATGTGGCTCGGCGTCTCCGTCTCCCAGGTAAGCCCCAAAACCCTCGCCTTCTTCCGAGCCAACCGCTACACCTCCGGCATCTCCGACCCCGTCGGCGCACTCAAACCCTCCATGCTCGACCACCTCGGAAAGCAAGGCTACACCGACCTCCAGCTAGGCATCTGGTCCACCCTTTACTGGCTCATCAAAAACCTCACCTAACCCGCGCGACAATTCAGCTATTCCCCCTGACCCTCCTCCTCCGCACCAGCCGACTCGCTTCCCGCGACCGCCTCCACGAACACCGGGCTGGCCGTAAGCTCCAGTATCGCCCTCCCGTTCATCGTCTTGCTGATCGATTCATTCCCTCCGACGTCCGTCACCCGCACCCTCGGGGCTCCGATCGGAAACTCCAAATGACGACCGGCGATCCGCTCGCTCCACATCACGTACACCGGCCCGTGGGGCGTCCCGAACCGATACACCCACGTCTCCTTGTCCCACGATTCCACCGGCACGCGCACCGCTGTCGTCATCTCCCCCAGCTTCTCCACCATGAGCTTGTACGTATAGAACCCCGGCTTCGGCTTGTCGTCCCAATCCAGCAGACCCGTGTTGCCGTAAGGAATCCCCCACTCGGGCAGCACGTTCAGCGTGCTCCAGAAAATCACCTCGACCCCGCACGCCAGCGACACCGCGTAATATTTCACAATCTCATCGCAATGCGTCTCCGGCGTGTACGCCTCCTGACCCCTGATGAACGGCCCGCCCATCTCCGTCGTGAAGATGGGTTTCGAATAACCAAGCTCCGCCATCTTGTCCCGCAGCCACGCGACGCATCCCGGAATGTTCTGCCACTTCCCGTATTTGTGGAACGAAACGACGTCGTAATACGGCCCCGCATCCTTCAACACCGTCTCGATGAACCCCCGCTGCTTCTCGTATGCCGGTATCCCCCGCACATCCTCCGGACTCAATTGCTTCCCCTCGTAGACAATGAACTCCTCCCCCGTATACCCGTCCACGAACGCCAGACCGTCGATCCCCGTCATCCCGCCCAGCACCACCTTCGCCTCCGGGTCCGCCTCCTTCACCACCTCATGCGAAATCCGGTACAGCTCGATGAAATCCTCCACCTCCCCCTGCCAGCGCCACGTCCATTCGTTTGAAAACTGCCAGTAGCGAATCGGGCGCTTCAGCCCCGGCTTATCGTCAACCCCATCCCCGTCGTATCGCTCAACCATCTCCCCCAAGCCCTTGCGCCAGCTCTCGTGCCTCTCCTTGGGGAACACCCGCGTTCTCCCCATATTCACGCACGGAATCGTCTGCGCCCCGCACTCGCTGTGAATGCTCGTCCACTCATCGAGACGAATGTACTTCCGCTTGACGGACTCCTCGTACGTTGGGCTGCTCGGGTCCAGGACCCCCGTCCACGCCCGAGCCCACTTCGCCCCCGTCTCGCAGAACAGCGGCTTCCGTTCTTCCGTCACCGTAAACCCATGGATCGCGAACGGGCACATATCGAACTGCTTCTCCTCGAACTCCAGC
>Ga0180438_10002442_pt1 | contig 30340 bp, 25 predicted proteins | sample SS_ome_12_FD_132455 | JGI IMG/M metagenome (GOLD analysis project Ga0180438, IMG submission 132455) | Hypersaline lake sediment archaeal communities from the Salton Sea, California, USA - SS_3_D_2 metaG | ecosystem: Environmental > Aquatic > Non-marine Saline and Alkaline > Hypersaline >...
CCATGTGGGAAGCACTGCTGTGAGAAAAATAATAGAAGAAAAAAATCCTAAATATGCACTCTGTGGTCATATTCATGAAAGCAGAAACAGTGATTGGATAGGAGAGACACTTATCATCAATCCTGGAGCATTTTCCCGGGGTTATTATGCTTTTCTTTCTACCGATACAGGCAAATATTCTCTTGAACGATTGAGATGATTCCACTGTCTTATTTTTTCCATCTCAGTAACACGATTACCAGACAAAGTATTCCTATTACTCCTCCCATCACATAGAAGGAAGTGGAAGAACTGGAAGATGAGGGCTCAGGAGGAATCCGGGTTGTCTGTCTGTGATGGGATGATATCCATACTGAATGTAATTGAAGATAGCAATCCCCCATTCCCCCGGGTTCAAATCCATTGATCCATTCCTGAACTGCATAGCCCGTGGTAGGATGCCACTGGAGAATCCAGGGAGCATCATCCATGACCAGAGATTCAATCCGCTCATACAATCGACAGGCTTCTTCTCTATCGGATGTCGTTCCTGCTGTTTTGATCAGTGAATCTACCTCCTTATTCATATAGAAACTGCTATTTCCTCCTGGGCCCCAGTTAGCGCTGTGGAAGAGTAAGAGAAATTGATCAGGGTAGGGCCAGTCCACATACCATCCCAGGGTGAATAACTGGGGTTCTCCGCTGTCCACACGATTGAGCAGCGATCCAAAATCAACATATTCTACTTCTACATCCACATCAATATCTTTGAGCTGTTCAGTATAGATCTCGTTGCATTGTTGCTGAACATAACTTTCAAAGGAGAGAAAATGGAGCGTAAATCGTGGATTCGAAGTGTATCCCGCTTCTTCCAGTAATTCCCTGGCTTTTTCCACATCCCGTGCATATCTATCCTCCTGTGTAGGGTACCGGGAACAGATCATGCCCGGAGGAAGGAGAGACACCGCCTTCACTACCTTTTTTCCCTGAAATGTCATGATGGCGTCTCCTGGATCTATAGCCAGATTGAGAGCCTGCCTGACTCTCTCATCTGTAAGGGGAGGATTCTGACAATTCATTCCAATGTAGACGATTTCCAGGTTGGGTACTGCCAGTACTGTATTCTCATCAAATTGGTCCCATGCGGGTTCCGGGATGGTACATACGTCCAGAAAGGAATTAGAAAATGCAGCAGCCAGCTCATCTGATGGATAGATGAAGTATTCAATCCCTGAAAGGTACGGTTCTCCTCTCCAATAATCCTCATTATATGAAAGAAAAAGTGTATCTGACCAGGTCTTCAACTCAAAGGGTCCTGTACCCACTGCGTGAGCAGAAAACATGTCCAGACCGTACTGCTCATCTATTTCCCTGGGAACTACCGAAAAACAGGGGAAGGGAAGCATGTACAAAAATCCAGGATTGGGTTGAGACAGGGTAACCTCGAAGGTTTCATTTCCCCTGGCTCGCCATGATGCTATCTTTGCAGTTTTTTCAAAAAATTCACCCATGGGAGACAATGTCTCAGGAGCCGTTACCCTGTTCCAAGCATACACAAAATCATGAGCTGAAACTTTTCTGGATTCTCCATCTGCAAAAATATGGTTTCCATCCTGCCAGTACACATGCTCTCTGAGATGAAAGGTATATACCAGGCCATTCTCCGAGATATCCCATGATTCTGCCAGTGAAGGTTGAATCATAGCTGAACCCTGTTCATAACAAACCAATCCTTCAAAAATCTGGGATACAGCAGCTATAGATGAATAAAAATCATCATAAAATATATGAATTCGATGGGGATCCAGGGTTTCAATGGGGGTTTGATATCCTACCTTCAGTGTTCCGCCATATGTATCCTGTTGAAGAGGATGAATCATACATGCTATCAGGACAACACACACTGCCTTTTTCATAAAAGCATTCACCTGCTTTTCATAGCAAATTTTTATATAAAAAGTATGTGGTGGAGGGGTGGAGGGTGAAGGATAAATTATATGCCAGACATACTTTCCCTGGCACTGGATCCTCTCCCAATATCCATCTCATTGAAAAGACAGGGTGGTCTTCACTCCTTTTTGGTCACGATATAGAGAAATGCCAAGAAGAATATCAGCAGCACTTCTAAATCCACGACCCCTGTTTCAATTCCCAGAATAGCATACGCAAGGACAATACAATAGAGAGATATTCCAAGAGGAGTTTTCCTCCAATATAATCGGGATAAAAGATACCCTAACAGAGCCATACCAGAAAATATGCCTATCAATCCAAAATCTACGGCCAGAGGACCTAAAATGGTGGAGGTGGCTGATGCATTCATGCCCACCATTTCTGCTATATACCACCGGGGACTGTAGGCAATTCCTGGCATCATGCGGGCAAAATAGGGAAAAGCAGCCACATAGACCTGCCCCTTCGTATACCCGAGAATCCCTCCCACTTCTGCCATCATATCGTAAATATCCAGGGTAAGAGAGATCCTGGTCTGAATGGCCTGTATGATGCCAATTCGGGTCTGTAAAATTACATCTCTCAAGGCAGTGAGAAATACAGCCACTCCTCCCGTACCCAAAAGGAGAATCACTGTTTCTGTACCTGAAATGACCTGTACCATGAATGCTGCACAACAGGAAGCCAGCATGACCAGTACCACCTGGGTCCTGTATCCCAGTAATGCCATCAATACCACAGAACCACATACCAGTATCAGAGATGAAGTCCTGTTTCGAGTTATGATTATAGTCATGACGCACCCAATGGGGAGGAGATGGGATAACATGGTGTAGGTAGCATCAAGTGAACCACGACTTTCGGGGGAAAGGAGAGGGAATCCTCCAAAGAGCAGTGCATCCAGACTCCAGAATAGGAGGCCCACCACGAGACAGAAGAATGCAATGCCCTGTATATTTCTGTCAAACAGGGACCCATGGATAGTGGTGGCTAAGAAAAGGAGCGAAAAAAGAACATAGGGGAGGGCAATTCCCCAGAATCCCTTATACAGGATCACCAGACTGCCTAAGAAGACCATGGTAAACAGTTCTCGGGTGTATTTTCCAGTTAAAAATAGTAAAATTAATGGAAGTAAACTTATCTTTAGAAAAAAGCTCCAATCATACAACAATCCTATCATGCACATGATGAATCCGATTAATAATGGGAAAAAGAATTTTTCAGATATTTCTGGTCTTTTCAGTCTTCTGGAAAAGATACCCACGAGGAATCCACACAACCCCATTATCACCCCGAGTGTTCCCATAGGAGATAATCTATGGTCTGAGAGCCCTAAAAACCCTATGAATACTATGATAAAGAGATAAGGGCTAACAATTCTCTCCGGTAATCTGAATAGATCAATACGGGGAAGTTCTTTCACCTGTAATTTTTGAAAAAATGCATCGATACACTGGTTAATATAACTTCTCTCATATTCTTTCTGGAGAAAAGAGATCAGCCGGGACATGATCTCTTCGAGCATATTACACCCTCACATGTACACTGTCTGCATAGACACCATTTCCTGTATACGATTCCAGAGGTACAACATCTGCCACATCTATTTCCTCGGAGGTCTGGTAGAACACTATGAGGTCTGAGACATAGATGTCCTGTATGCATACAGTGTCCTCGATAATATCAAAGAGTGTATCATATTCTGATATACTCAATCGATCCACAGTGATTTTCACTCCATCATCATAAAATTCCACATCTGCAGATTTCATGAAAAAAATTGCCTTCGAAAGTGTATCTTCCAGTATTGTCTCTTCAATAAGTGACCGTTCACTATCTGCCTCCATGACAAATGTGCCAGATAGTGCTATATCTTCCCGTTCATAATTGATAAAATTACCAGATTGTTCTATATATTCTTTGATAGCTTTTTTTGATCCCTGAAAGGGTTTTAACATATAAATTACCGAAGATTTACTCAGAATATGCAGTGTGATATCTACTGCCTGTACATCTTCCTTGTAACTCATGAGCCCTCCTACAGACACTGTCTGGCCATCTCTCAATCCCAGAAGAAGGTATCCTCTCCCTGTTTCCAGGACAAATCCTTCTTCCTCAAAATGCCCGATATCATAGTTCCAGTACCCCTTCACATACACTGTATAGAGTGCCCCCGTGCTGTCCTGGATATCACACTCCCGTACAACCTTGAGGATCTGGGATCCCGAATATTCAAATTCATATTTTGGTGTATATTTTGTAGAAAAAGAAAATAAGGATAGACCCAGCAATACCAGCACAAAGATATCGATGATAGTTATTCTCATTTCATCACCAGTTGCCGTATGAAAGATCCCAGTAAATAGGAATTTTCAAAGGTGGAAGATTCGATTATGATGATGCCATTCATGACGATGATTCTATCCTCTGTGCCCCCTACATTCGGAGTTTTAAAATAGATAACAGGTTCAGATTCAGTACCCATGAATCCCGAATAGATGAGTACCCTGTGGAACCAGGAAATTTCTCTGGGAAGAATATTTTCAGGGGTGATATTGAGACGTCTCTTTCCAATGGCTGCTCCCAGTCCTTCTCCCACGCTGGCCGAAGCCTTTACCAGAGAGGGATTATCTGTTTCTACCTCAGATGCTCGAAAGAGTATGTATATTCTTTCCACATTGGGATTGATCAGAGTGAATTCAATCATTCGGGTAGGATCCCCACCCACATAGGTTTCAAGCGTGGTATTCAATACCTGTTCTCCAACATTCATCTCGAATGATACAGAAGAAGATTCTCCTTTTACATCAAAAGCATGATTTGAAGCATACGCACAATAAGTACCAATAATCACTGCCACCATAGCACATACGGCAACGATTTTCATGTTCTTGGAGACCATGAATGGAATGGATAAAGATGTCTTATAAATGTTTCTCACTTATGTACCAGATAGATACACGGGGGGATGATACGATTCATGGTCTGTGACTGGCTACCTTCTATTTAAGGGATTTTCATCCGCTGGGAATTTTTTAGTGTAAACAGATCCTTGCCCACCACATATCCTTCTTCTTCTGCCAGAGTCCCCCAGGAAGAGATCATATCAAATTCTCCATGACTGGGTATTATGTATTCTGGATTCACTATTCTCAACAATTCACGGTGGTCTTCTTTGGAGGCATGTCCCGATACATGCATATCCTTGAACATTCTCACATTCTGCATCATTAATTTTGTTTCTAATTTATATCTATTGGCTTCATTAACGGGATTTGGAATAGTTGATGCAGAAAAAATGACACAATCACGATTTGATAATCGAAATGGTGTTTTTTTATCCACAATACGAGAAAGAACTGCGTCAATTTCTCCCTGATGACCAGTTACCATCAAAGAATAATCGGAACGGTTGTTCTGTATATCTTTGAGAAATTTCTGTCGGGCTCTCCGACGGGCTATACGCATCACATCATCTGTAACAATTCCTTCTTCCAGAGCTGCGTTCCAGTATTTGCAGAGGGATCTTCCCAGCAGGACAGGTTGACGGCCTACTTTCCTGGACAGGTCGATGAGGGTAGATACTCTGGATATATGGGAGGAAAAGGTGGTGGAAACCACACAGTCGAAATCAAAATGAGTATCAAAGAAAAGATCTTCCAGCATCATGACTGCAATCCGTTCAGACGGAGTTTTTTTCTGCTCTCTCACTCTCACCGATTCAATAATCAAGACTTTTGGATCGATACCTTTTAATTTCTTAAAATCGGTGACCTCTCCCACTGTGGGGTGGGGATCAAGTTTATAATCATTGGCATACAGCACATCGCCATCCTTTGTATAAAGTGCCACAAGAGAGGAATCGGGAATAGAATGGGTGACATTAATGAATTCAAACTGGAAATTTCCCAGAGAGCCTCTGGATTCCACCGAAATCACATTCCTGTCGGATTTTCTATCATCCTGGAGGATCTGTCTCACAATATTTGCAGTGAAGGGTCTGGCAACTATGGGACAACGGTATTTTGCAGCCATTTTTGAAACTGCTCAATATGATCCAGGTGCCCATGAGAGAGTATAATGCCTACCACATGGGTTCCTTCCAGAACACGATCATCAGGAATTGCACCAATTTTCCTCAATTCATGTTCTGGGAGGGAATGGACATCGGTATCTTCATGAATCATCATCCTGTCTACCCGCAATCCCATATCGATAATGACAGTTTCTCCTCCCACCTTGATTGCTGTCATATTCTTACCCACTTCTTCATAACCACCAATAGCATGAATAATCATCAATTGACTACTCAAAGAAGCCCTTAAAAACATTTTCTTTTTTTCACCGCACACACGTCTTCGGCTTTACTCACCACCTGTACCATGATAAATATATTAAAAGATGAGAAAAATAATTGGAAGTGAGAGGCAAGGAGGATAACCCCCTCACTCCCTATTTTAAATATAAAATTCTGATATTTAAAAACTTTTCTCCTATAAAAAATAATATTATAGAGAAGTTAACCTGTAGGACCAAGAGATTCATCATGAAAAAGGTGAAAAAAGCTCTCCATTTCTGTATCTGTTCAACTTCTGCAACACAGCATTGTTCCCAAATGTTTATATAGCTATTTCTGAGGAAAAATGCATGAAGCATAAATCAGTTCTCCTCTTTACAGCGCTGGCTCATTCACTGGATCATTCATATATTGTGGTGTTTTCCATAGTGATGCCCCTCATCATGGTAGAATTCAACATGAGCTATAGCGAAATCGGGCTCATCGGATCTCTGATTGCCTTTCTGTTTGGACTCAATGCAATTCCTGCAGGGTTTTTATCCGATAGAATTGGATCCCGGAAAATTGCAGCCTTATCCATTCTTTTCTGTTCCATTGCCGCAGCTCTGGTCAGTATTGCCTGGAATCGGATTACCCTTGCTCTCTTTTTTATCGTCATGGGTATTGGAGCTGGACTATATCATCCTTCTGGCATTTCATTAGTGTCCAAAGCATTTGAAAAACACCGGTCGAAAGCCATGGGAATCCATGGTATTGGTGGAAATCTGGGACAGGCCATCACCCCAATTCTCACTGCTTTTCTTGCCTCTCCAGAAGTGGTACCCCTGGTCTTTTTTTCAGCTGCCGGTCTGGGATTGGGGTGGAGAACCACCTATCTCCTCTGGGCAATTCCAGGGATTCTCGTATTTGCGGGGATCATTGCTTTTGTACGATTCACAGAAGAGCCTGTTAGAGAAATTCCCATTAAAACAATGTTAAAAGATATGGCACGGATTCCTTTTGATAATAGAAATATAGCCATTCTTCTTATTTTAACTTCATTCCAAGGATTATATTTCAACGGACTCATGTATTTTCTTCCCACAATCATCAGAGATGTGAAATTTGCTCCATTGATCGTGGTTGGGTTGTTGACAGGATTGAAAGAAGGTATGGGAGCACTGGGTCAGGCCTTTGGAGGATGGTCTGGGGACAGATACAGCAAGAGATCACTGCTCATAGCATTCAATCTCGTATCCACCCTCACCCTCGCCTGGTTTTTTTTTGCTGAAAATACTGTGGGTATTGTCCTGTCTGTTGCCCTCATGGGTGTATCTGTCTATGCATTCCAACCCATTCAGAATGCCCTGATTGCAGAAAATATCCCCACCGATCTCCGGGGAAGAGCATATGGTCTCAGTTTCTTTACCAGTTATGGAATCGGTGGCCTGGCACCCCTGTTCTCTGGAGCTGTAGCACAAATCTTTTCCTTGTCTGCAGTGATACCTCTCATGATTTCCTTTGCAGTCATTGCTACCCTGGTGGCTACTCAGATCAAGCAATCACCACCCCCCTGAACCATTTTCTCTTTCCATCTACTCTATGAAAGATGACCAAATCTCTTTCTGTATTATAGAGTACAGTACTTAACAAATAAAAGTAAAAAAATAACATATATTCTTACATAAGTTAGATTTAAATACAGAAATTATACAGTAAAAGAGAGTGATGAGGATGGTGTTACATCAACTGTATTACATTGTTAAGGCTCAGAAAATGCAATGGAAGAGTCCTGATGATATTCTCTCTTTTCAGGAAACTAATCTCAAGAAAATACTCACCCATGCTTACAGGACGACTCCCTTCTATCACCGCAAATTCAGAGAGAGAGGAGTGACACCTGCAGATTTTAACGACATGGATGATATTGTAAAATTCCCATTTATCACAAAACAGGAAGCTCGAGAATCATATCCCCGGGATATTATTTCAACCTGCTATTCTCCTTCTGAAGGTATAGAAGGAACAACCTCAGGTTCTACCGGTCAAAATCTGACTGTCCTCTACTCTCCTGAAGCTTTTCAGTACTATATGGCAGTCACATACCGGAATTTTACAGTCCTTGGATTCAAACCCTGGCATAAATTTGCCTATACCCGGTATGCTCCCATCAAAATCGGGACTCCCTTCTATGAAAAACTGGGATTTGCCCGCAAAAAGCATATTTCAGTTTTCCTGCCTCCAGAAGAACAGGTGGCTCTGGTACGATCATTCAATCCCACCGCTATCACTGGATATCCCTCCATGATGATTGAATGGGCTAAAATCATGGAGGAAACAGGCGATGCTGTACACCCACTCTTCATCCGTACTGAAGCTGAAATCCTCACCCGGGAAGCGAAAGAATTCATGATGAATGTGTTTGAATGTAATCTCTACGAAGAATATGGCTCTGCAGAATTTGTTCACATGGCTTTTGAATGCCCGGAAGGGGGATACCACATCTCCTCGGATGCAGTACTCCTGGAATTTTTAGATGGCAATGAACCAGTGGCTCCAGGAGAAGAGGGAGAGATATACATCACCTCTCTGCTCAATCATGCCATGCCCCTGATTCGCTACAAGATAAATGATAGGGGAATTCCTCTGGATGATATCTGTTCCTGCGGAAGAGGATTTCCTACTATGAAGTTGGTAGTGGGAAGAGATGATGATTTCCTCACTCTTCCCAGTGGAAGGAGAATCAATCCCCGCGTCGTTATCCCCATTTTTGAACTCACCTCCACCATAAAAGAATTCAGGATAATACAGAAAAAAAGAGATTATATTGAAATCGATATTATTCCCGGACCCGCATGGTCTGCCCATGAAAAGAAGAGATTGAGAAAGACATTTTTAGAGATATGTAAGGAGCCAGTCAGTATTGCCTTCAATCTCTGTGATGATATACCACGAGGGAGACATAACAGACCCCGTCCCATTCGCTCCCTGGTAACCTGAGAAACACATCCAGCAAAAGATTTTAAGTTGCTGAGAGAATCTGCTTTTTGGTGTCTGACACACTGTGTAATCAATACCAGATGGTATCCATAGAGGTATGCTCCGAGGAACACAGAGAAGACTGAGGAAAAGATATATGAACCTCTGTGTCCCGTCCATAATGAGGTATCCAGAGTGATATCATGAAATGCAGCAATTGTGGAGCAGAACTCCCAGAAACAGCAAAATTCTGCCACATGTGTGGGACATCCACAGAAATCAGACGAGAAGAATTTACCGTAGATTCTGATCACCTCATAGAGGAAATCAAGAAAATTCTCCACCAGGGGAATGTCACTAAAATCATAGTTAAGGATGAACATGATCGACTCCTCATGAACATCCCGGTGACTGTGGGTGTTATCGGGGCACTGATAGCCCCTTGGTTGGCAGCGCTGGGAGCTATTGCAGCCTTTGTGACACGATGTACAATTATTGTAGAAAGAAGAGAATAAATGCAGTGGTGAAAGGATAAAGGGAAGGTCTCCTTCTCCTATAACTTATCAGAACACGGAAAAATAAGCTGATTCAGGGGCTTCGTAAAGGTATACTGCAGGGTAGGTATGGAAACTCTCTTTGAGTATGTTATCAACAGATTTATTAATAATTTAATCAAGGTATCACTCATGGAAATTCGAGAGCTTGATCTGCCAATTCCGTATATTCAGCGATTGGAACAACAGGGATACGCGACATTATATCCTCCCCAAGAACAGGCGATAGAAAAGGGACTCCTTTCAGATGCCAATATGGTACTGGCACTTCCCACTGCTTCTGGGAAAACATTGATTGCATTATTTGCTCTGATAAAAGCTCTCCAGGAAGGTCATAAGTGTATATATATTGTTCCCCTGAAAGCATTAGCAGAGGAGAAATTCAGTGAGATACAGAATCTGGATATCAATGTAGCACTCACCACCGGAGATTATGATTCCTCAGATTACTACCTCAATAAATATGATGTCATTGTCACCACCTCGGAAAAATGTGATTCTCTCCTCAGGCACGATCCCCACTTCTTCCATGATGTGCACCTCATCATAGCAGATGAAGTACACCTGCTTGATGATCCTGGCAGAGGACCCACCCTGGAAATGATCCTCTCTAAAATGAAACACAAACGCATACTGGCACTGTCTGCTACCATATCCAATGCACAAGATATTGCCCAATGGCTCCATGCTGAACTGGTAGAATCGACATGGAGACCAGTACCCTTACGGAGTGGGGTATTTGTGGAAGATACCATCATCTTTGAAGATGGAGAAAAGATGATTCTTTCCCGGGGAGATCCCTGTGTTACCCTGGCACTCCATGGAAGAGAGACCGGTCAGATTCTTATCTTTGTCAATTCCCGACGCTCTACCAGGGCGGTGGCAAAGCGAATTGCTAATCACCTGCCATCATCATTCCAACCGCTTACTTTTTCACATTCCATCTACCAATCCGACCTTACCTCCCTTTCCACCCATGGCGTGGGATTCCACCATGCTGGATTAACCCGTCATGATCGGACACTCATCGAGACTGCTTTCAAAGAAAATAAATTGCAGATTCTTGTAGCCACCCCAACCCTGGCTGCAGGCATAAATCTCCCTGCCAGATGGGTGGTGATTCGCGATGTCAAACGGTTCTATAGAGATATGGGATATTATTTCATACCCATCCTGGAGATTCACCAGATGATGGGTCGGGCAGGTCGGCCAAAATATGATTCACGAGGTGAAGCAATTCTGGTCAGTAAGAAAGAAGAAGAGGTAGACATGCTTTTTCATCGATATATTCATGCAGATCCCGATCCAATCTCCTCCAAACTTGCCTCACAATCTGCCTTACGGACCCATTTACTGGCCTTGTTGGCTTCGGGATACATCCGATGTCAGGAGGATGTCAGAAAATTCTTTTCAAAAACTCTCTATGTCCATCAGAATGGTGAACCTCTGGTGTATGATACAATTGGTATAGTACAGGATTACCTGGAACAGCACGAATTGATTACAGGATTCTCTGCCACTGCTTTTGGAAAACGGGTGGCTGAATTATATATCGATCCCGCTTCCGCAGTGATCCTGAGAGAAGCTCTTTCTCAACAGGCCCCACCTTTCGGGATTTTGCATGCCCTAGCTGCCTGTCCAAATATGTCTTCTCTCTACCTGCGCAAAGGGGAATTCACCCGATTCGATCTCATGACAGAACAGGGTTCAGACAGGTTCCTGCTTCCCGTTCCTGACGCGTTTGAAGAACCTGACCGCTATGAACTCTTTCTCTCCGAGGTGAAAACTGCCTCTCTCCTCGATTCGTGGATCAATGAGATTGAAGACAACAGCATCTGCAATACATTTCATATTGGGCCAGGAGATCTGTACCGTATTCGCGAAACAGCAGACTGGTTGATGTATGCATTTATCGAGATAGCACGACTGTTTTCATATCCACAGACGCCCCTCAGGAAAATGCGTATACGGTTAAAATATGGAGTCAAAGAAGAATTACTACCCCTGGTAAAAATCAAGAATGTAGGGAGAGTACGGGCCAGGACTCTCTTTAATGCAGGCTTTACAACAGTGAATAAGGTTGATCAGGCCCCGCTCAAAGAACTTTCCCTCCTTCTGGGTGAAAAAATCGCTGGATCCATCAAACAGACTCTTTCATCTTTCTAATCAATAGATACACTGTAACAGACCTGCACCTCATAAACAGATAGAGTTGTACAGATAATGATACTGATCTATTAGATCTTCAATCAAATCGTTTCCGCATAATTTTGGAGATTTCCCTGATTGCTGTATTTGTCAACCGCCTGTAGGTTTGATGTGCGGGTACTAGACAGGATAAAATATAAGGATTATCTCCTACCTGGAAATATCTGCATACCAACCTGATCTTATCATCGTCTACCAGAGACACTTCATCCACATTTTTAAATCCCAGCTGGGATTCTGCTCGGTAGGAAACATCCCGTACCAGTGCAGAGAGGGCTGCAATCATTTCATTATTATATTTTGAATCCATTGCTGCCACCGGTAATCCCTGGACATCTGCCACCAGAGAGGCCAGAAAATCTCCTTCTATATTGAGTCGTTTCAACTGTGCCTCCAGTTTTTCATTGAATCCGATGTCTTTGTCTTCCAGAAGAATACGGGGTTCTTCCCGTACCACTTCGTGAATGTGAGCCTCGCTGGATTCATAGATGCTGGCAATACCTTTAGAGAAAATAGTGAGGGCTAAATCCCGTGCTTCTTCTCCAAATATTTCCTTTTCTGTAAGCATTTCTTCTCCGTATATTCCTTTCAGATTTCCATCAATAAAAAAGAAATAAAAGTCATTTATTCCTTTCTGTTCATAAGAAACCCTGATATATCCAGTAAGATTTGATTTTTTTCCCTCTTCGAAGAGAATAGTTGCTCTGGGTTCTGTAATCTCCAGGTCTTTTATTTTTACACCAACAGGAATCTTCATGGATTCTCCTCCTCTCTTTTGAGTCTCTCTACAATCTGTGAAAGAGATACAGATAACTGATCCCTTATGATCACATCTGCAATTCTATCCAAAGCTGTCTTTGTATTATTTATAATAATTACTGATCCCCCCTGGTTGGAAACAGAAAGCACCAGATGAGAAGCAGGATAGACTTCCAGACTGGAACCTGCTACCAGCATGACATCTACTTTTTGGACTAATGCAGCAGCCTGTGAAAAAGCAGGTTGTGGAAGATGTTCTCCAAACATGACCACATCCGGTTTAATGAATCCCGAACATTGAGAACAGGTGCATGATAGACCAGCATTCATCTGTGATGCAAGTTCTTCTACCGTATATTGCTTTCCACACTGGAGACAGGTAGCAGTCTTATAGGTCCCATGAATCTCTATAACGGTCTGAGACCCTGCCAGCTGATGAAGTCCATCAATATTCTGGGTAATGATGGCTTCACAGTATCCCAGGTCTTCCATTTCTTTCAGGGCATAATGGCCTTGATTGGGAGTTGCCTGTAATAAGATCGGCAAAAGAGTGCTAGCCAGCTCTATGAACTTATCAGGATGAGCTTTGAAATATTGAATAGAGCCCATGGCCATGGGGATCTTGCTCCAGAGACCCTGGGGAGACCTGAAATCGGGAATTCCTGAATCTGTGGATATCCCTGCTCCCGTCATTACAACCATTGAAGAGGATTGTACAATCAAATGTATTGCTGCATCAATGGTTGATTTCATAGAAGAATTATTTTAATTCACGCATAAAAAGGTTTTTCTGAAAGGAGACATGATAGAGAATCACGCCGAGTGTGCATCCACGAGTCCTTATAGTGGTTCCATCATGTGCTGATTGGTGTCACAATTGCAACAGGTTCCGGTGGACCATACAGCTTCATATACAGCTTTCCGAATGATGTATCCTGCTTCATGCAGTATTGTATCTTTGAGTTCTGGATCCTGGCTCATTGATGCATTACAGGGGAAGCTGTGATGCGCCGAAGCTACGGTATCTGCAACCCGATCCAGTCTGGTATTATGTAACTGTTCACAGACATACCAGGTAGACCCACAGGGAGCACTGATGATGCATCGGGCTCTCCGGATTATATCACCTTCAATATCTACCTCGATTTTTGGTTTTCCCAGACGGGCCAGGTTCATGAACTCATTGATATGAGGATGAGACTCTTCATATTTTAGTGAACAGTAGGGCTTTGGAAAAGCACTCTCAATGGATACAGCTTCACACAGCTCCTGCAACTGTCTCTGAAGACCGGGTTGAATCCACTGGGGAGAATCTATGGGAGCAATGACAGCCTTCACCGGTGACCCAACGAGGGTATCGGGTAATTCCAGGAGAATGTCGGGATGGAGATCGATCAAAATGAGCACATCTGAAGGAGGAATAGGGGGTATGCAGGAGGCTGGTTCTTCAATAATGAGAGGGAGATCAGAGGGAAGGGAGATAAGTCCATGAATGTGGGATGCCATATTCAGGGAGCGAGGCCTGCAGGAGGTACAGTAATCACACACTTCGCACACATTGAGCAGATGATTGAGAAAGGGAATGTAGGTATCATGGGAATGGAGAATGCTCACTCGCATAGATCAATGATAGATTCTTCAATTATAATATTAATCCCCATTAAAATAAGGTAAAATAAATATTTATCCTATAATGTAAAAGAATATGAAGAAGAGAAAAGGGAGAAAAAAAAGAATTTATTCCAGCCAGTGCTGAGGTTTGGGAATTTCTACCTTAAGACCCTTGCGTTTTCTGATTTCCAGCACGATCTCATCCTGCATACTCTCGGGAAGCTGTTCGAATCCTGTCACTTCTGTAGACCACAGCGCTCGACCTTCGGTAGCCGATCGCATATCACCTGAAAATCCAAACATTTCCGCCACTGGCACCTTTGATTCAATGTTAATGAGTTCACCCTCCTGGTTCATATCCAGAATCTGACCGCGACGGCCCTGGATTTCTCTGGTAATGGCTCCCATGTATTCCTGAGGTCCCTGTACCCATAATTTCATTATGGGTTCGAAAAGGCAATCCAGTGCTACGAGGATGGATCCAAAAAGGGCATGCCGCATTGCAGGAATGACCTGGGCCGGTCCTCGGTGGATAGAATCCTCGTGAAGTTTCATGTCTGTGACCACCACCTTGGTCTTCATGACAGGTTCTTCAGCCAGGGGGCCTTTATCCATCACCGAATGGAAGGCCTCGATAATCAGTTCGATTACTTCTCCAATATGCACAATCCCCTTGGATACATTGACCAGCATGTTTCCCTGGTAGATGTCTTCAACGCCCCGGGCCTGGTCTCTACCCATTCCCATTTCCCGTAATTGGGCCTGCAGTTCTTTCCCCCGTACCCGACCCTCGGGAAGGGTGCCATCCTTAATGGCCTGGTATATGTCATCTTCCAGGGGTTCCACATGGAGATAGAACTTATTGTGTTTATTGGGGGATTTTCCTTCCACATCGGGGGAGGTGGCTGTGATTGACTCCCGATATACCACGATAGGTTCAGAGGTACGAATATCCACTCCCTTATTATGGACGATCCGATATCCCACCACTTCGAGATGGAGTTCTCCCATTCCGCTCATGAGATATTCTCCAGTTTCTTCATCAATTTTCACCTGAATGGTGGGGTCTTCCTTGGATACCTGGCGCATCACTTCGATGAGCTTGGCCAAATCCTTGGTATTGACAGGTTCTACTGCCACGGTGACCACAGGTTCTGAATAATGCTTTATAGCTTCAAATGCTGCAATTGGCTCTTCACCCGAACAGATTGTCTCTCCTGCAATAGCTTCCTTCAATCCGGTGAGGGCCACAATATTTCCTGCCGGGACTTCATCCATGTTCTTTCGATCAGGCCCCATGTAAATACCAGCCTGCACGATTCGCCGCCTGGATTTGGCTCCCACGATCCACACATCGTCTCCCACACTGGCTGTACCAGAGAAAATCCGTCCTGTGGCAATTTCACCTGCGTGCCTGTCCACGATAATTTTGGTGACTACCATGGCAAATTGCCCTTTTCTGTCCGCCTTCATCATCTGTTGGCCCACATCTGTGGAAACATCACCCCTCCAGATTTTGGGAATTCGGTATCGCTGGGCAATCAGTGGATTTGGGAGGTGATCCACCACCATATCCAGGATGATCTGGTGAATCTGTGCCTTCTTGGCCAGGGTTTTCTCATTACCCTTTTCGGTGAAGTCGATAATATCCTTGAAGGTGATGCCTGTCTCCTTCATAAAGGGAACTGAAATTGCCCAGTTCAGGTATGCCGATCCAAAAGCCACCGATCCATCGTTGACATTGACCTGCCAGTCTTCTTTAAATTCAGGAGGGGCCATCTGTTTAATCAGCTTATTGACCTGGGTTATAATCTTCATGAATCTGTTCTGCATCTCCTCAGGAGAGAGCTTTAATTCCTTGATCAACCGGTCCACCTTATTGATGAAGAGAACAGGCTTAACCCGTTCTTTCAATGCCTGTCTCACCACAGTCTCCGTCTGGGGCATGACCCCTTCCACCGCACAGACCACGATGATACATCCATCGATGGCCCTCATGGCACGGGTTACATCTCCCCCAAAATCCACATGACCGGGGGTATCGATGAGATTGATCAGGTAATTCTTTCCTTCAAACTCGTGTACCATAGATATGTTGGCTGCATCGATGGTGATACCTCTGTCCTGTTCCTGTTCATCAAAATCCAGTACCAGTTGCTTTCCTGCCAGATCCTCCGACATTAATCCTGCTCCTGCGAGAAGATTATCAGATAAGGTGGTCTTACCATGATCAATATGAGCTGCAATTCCAATATTGAGAATCTGATCCGGCGTATACATTAATTTATGAACTAATTGAGCCATTTTTTCTTTTCTTCCCATGTAATCACCTTGCACTCTTGGCGATCCTTTCTGTTTCCTCTTTCTTATTCACTGCAAAACTCTTGACATCTGATTCTGAAGCCAGCATAATTTCATCGGCTAATGCCTGAGTAAAGGATAATTTTGATTTAAACGTCTTATCCGAAGCTCCCAGAGCGATATTTTTCAATGCAATATCCAGTCTTCGCTGAGGTGCTATATCCACCGACTGATGATAACTCACTCCCCCATAGGTCAGGGTGGTGACCTCTTCCCGGGGTGCTGAGTTTTCCAGTGCTCTCACCAGTACCTGGAGTGGATTTTGCTGTGTTCTTTCATGAATGAGATCGAAGGCCCCTTTCACTACCTTAAAGGATTTTATTTTCTTCCCCGTGTATCCACCTGCTCTGCGAATGAAATGACCTCCTACCTTGCGTTTGGTAGCCCCAGATCGCATGGTCTTGTTTATCAATCGTTCCACAATAGTGAGTTTATTTTTCCAGAATCTGATTGCTTCTACACGACCTCCAGTATGGGGAAGAAGTGGTGATTTTAAATTGATATACCCTTCAAGGCCATTATCACGTACTTCCACATCGGTTTCCCATTTTCCAAAGACTTTCATTTATCTCACCGGTTTCTCCTTTCTTCCGCGAACCATCTCTTCAAGAGAGACCCTGTTGACCTTGGTCACTTTAAATTTGACTCCCGGGATGTCGCCCATGGAACCTCCTTTTCTGCCACCAATTCCTTCTACAATGACCTCATCGTGTTCATCAATGAAATTTATGGCCCCATCTCCAGGGCAGAACGCAGTTAATTGTCTTCCATTTTTAATTAATTGAACCCTCACGCATTTCCTGAGGGCAGAATTAGGTTGTTTTGCTTCTACAGGCACTTTTTCTAAAACAATAGCTCGTGCTTGAGGTGCTCCCTCCAGTGGATCTGACTTAACATCTAATTTGAGCATCCTCCTTTTATAGGCTATGTCTTTCCATCGTAATTTCTGTCGTTTATTTTCCAGTGCTCGAGCAGCAAATTCTCCTCGTGGTCCTTTCATATACTCACCTAGATTAGCATTACATCATCGATATCATGGTGTCTCTTCATCAGATACTTAGCTCGTTCAATATTTCTTCCCTTTTTCCCAATGGCTAATCCCCGATCTTTCTTGGGAATGTCCAGCATGACCACATTCTTGTCATCTTTTTTTTGGGAGACATGGGCCGATCGTATCTGAGCAGGACGTAGTATATTTTTAATAAATGATGTGGGATCATTTGAAAATTCGATGACCTCAACAGATTTTCCAATGAGGTCTCTCACTCTCTGGATATTGGCACCGGCTTTTCCCACTGCCAATCCCACTTCTCCTTCTTTAACAACGTAAATAACACGACCTTTATCATCTTCCAAAATGCAATCCATGACAGTTGCACCTGTTAGACTCTCGAAAAGACCAATGAATCTGATTTCTTCTGTTCCTAATTTTACTCCCATCAATGTCCCTCCACCATCAATAGGTTACTTTCTCCAGGAGAGATGACTGTAACCACAGAAATGATAAAGGGTTTTCCACATGAAGTACCCAGATCTGTGGCCGATCCCTCGTAGTAATGAATCGGAATATCTGACATTTTAGTGTAATATTCAATATCCTCCCGTGTCTGAGAAGGAGTATTGGATGCCATTATGACTAATTTTGCATCTCCTGTTTTCACTGCCTGAATGGAGCGCTTGGTCCCGAATAATACCCGTCCAGTTTCTGCAGCTTTTCTGATTTCTCTCCCTATGTCCATGTTGTCACCTCATTCTATTTCATGGCCAGATCCACTGTTCCTGTTCCCATGGGAATTGGTTGGCCGATAATCACATTTTCAGTCACACCATTCAATGTATCTACCATTCCCTGTTTTCCAGCTTCTAATAGATGCTTTGTTGTCACCTCAAAGGCGGCACGAGCCAAAATACTGGTCTTTTCTCCAGAAATACCGTGTCTGCCTATGGGTTTTGGTTCACCATCAACAGTCATGAGATCTGCCAGTAACATTAAATGACGGACTTCTACATCCAGTCCCTGTTCGTCGAGAGTTTTCTTTATCTCATCGATGATGGCATTGCGAGCAGCCTCAATACCCAGCACTTTATGAATCTCTCTGATATCATTGGTAGATGTTCGGGTGGTGTCCACAGCCTCCAGTTTAAACACGTCTGTCAATTTAGAACCTTCAGTGTATATCACATATTCACCGTCTTCTTTCCTGATCAATGCACGCTTTATTTTCTTTATACCTTTCAGTTGCGTACCTCTCACTCTCATAGCAAATTTACGCAGCTTCATCAGAGAAACATCTCCTGGATTGAGGGTGATGGTTTGTCCATCTTCTTCAATCTCCACGTTCTTTATCCTTTTAAGCTTTTTGATTATTTCTTCTATTGTTATTTTCTGATCTTCTAATTTATATTTATCCAGATGAACAACAAGATTCATATTAATGACGTCCATGATAATAGAACGTGCCACATTTTCCACCGTGGTTCCTTCAATCTGCCGGGCAACTTCCAGGGCCTTTTCCCTATCTGCCTTATACTCCTCGGTGAGGAACACGGTCATGACAGGGGTTGATGGCTTCCGTCGCACATCGACAATTTCAATGATTCTGGGAAGTCCCAGCGTAACATTGATTTCAGCCACTCCTGCATAGTGAAAGGTATTGAGTGTCATCTGGGTACCGGGTTCACCAATACTCTGGGCAGCCACAGTTCCTACAGGTTCTCCTGGATCCACCAGAGCTTTATTATATTCCTCTACCACATCCTGCACTATTGCATCGATCTGAGCAATGGTCAGGGGATTTTTTTCATTGACCCCCAGGAGCTTCTCAATTAATTCCATGCGCACTGAAATGGGGAGTGGGTCGAGTGCAGGAGATTTTTCTGTGAGATTCATGAGGATTCCTCCATGTGTTTGTGTATGATCCAGTCTATGTCCACCGCCTTACCATAATCACTCTTGGTGGGGTCTACACCGTCCTCACCATATTTAAATTGAACGATTAATCCATCGTTGTCCCGAACTGTACCATCATATTCGACCTTCATATCCTGCAAAGCATTCATCAATCGGCGCTGCATATACCCTGATTGAGCAGTTCGTACTGCCGTATCTACCAGACCTTCTCGACCTCCCATGGCATGGAAGAAAAATTCTGTGGGAGAGAGACCCCGTTTATAGGAAGAATTCACAAATCCCCGGGCTCCTGCCGACCGATCATTTTCCTTGAAATGTGAGAGGGACCTGTTGATATACCCTCTGTGAAGTCGTTCACCTCTCACCGACATCTGCCCCAGGCAGGCAGCCATCTGAGTGAGATCCAGCATATTGCCTTTCGCTCCAGTCTTGGCCATGATCACGGCAAATCGTTCCAATCCCATGTATTCTTCTGCAATTTTTCCTGCCTTGTCCCGTGCAGTAGCCAGCACCTGCATGATTTTCTTCTCCAGTGTTTCGATCAACGATTGACCAGGAAGAGGCTCTAATTCTCCATTATTAAACGCTTCGATAAGTAAATCCACTTTTTCTTCACCATTTTTCAACACTTCGTTGATCCGATCTTTTGCATCCTGGTCTAGTTCCACATCGTTAATATCCATGGTAATGCCTTCCTTGGCCAGAACATAGAGAATGAGACGGGTGACTGAATCCAGAAACTGCCTTCCCATGGTAGTCCCGTAATCTTTTACCAATTTATCCAGAAGCTTACATTCAGATCGAGCCTTATACGCCAGGCCATCCATGGTCCCTGTAAGAAGATTACCATCCTTGATTACCACATACGCGTCATAGGGACAGGTTTCACCTTTACAGGTGGAACATTTCATACAGGTCCTATTCTTATATTCGACATTGAGTGTGTCGGGCAGGAGGAGAGAAAATACTTCTTTTCCTGACCAGATTTCCTTATCTGAAGGAATTTCCTTGTTCAAGCCTGACACATAGACCATTTCTTCCACTTCTGCATGGGTAAATTGAGCCGAACGGCGGGTCAGAATATAGCCTCCAGAGATGTAATCCTGAACGCCACCAATGACAGGTTCTCCGTAACGGGGAGAAATAATCTGTTCCTGCACCCGCATGAGGATGAGGGCTTCTGCCTGGGCTTCTTCTGTTTGCGGTACATGGAGATTCATTTCATCTCCATCAAAGTCAGCATTATAAGGAGGGCACACGCAGAGATTGAGTCTGAAGGTGCGATAGGGCATGACTTTCACTTCATGAGCCATGATACTCAATCTGTGTAATGAGGGTTGTCTGTTGAAGAGTACAATATCTCCATCTTTCAAATGTCGTTCTACAATGTATCCAATTTCCAACTCATTGGCCAGAGTTTCCCGGAGGTCAGGATCATTTGCTGGTATACGTTTTCTTTTTCCATCGGGACGAATAATATAATTTGCACCAGGATGTGAAGCAGGACCCCTCAATACCAACTTCTTGAGGGATTCTTTCGTCTTCAAAGTGACTTTTTCCGGTACGGTGAGCTCCATGGCAATGGCAATGGGAATCCCCACTTCATTAATGGAAATATTGGGATCGGGTGAAACCACTGTTCGTGCTGAGAAATCTACCCGTTTACCGGAGAGATTATTCCTGAATCGTCCTTCTTTTCCTTTCAATCGTTGAGCCAGTGTTTTGAGGACCCGCCCTGATCGGTGACGTGCAGGAGGCACGCCTGAAACTTCATTATCAAAATAGGTGGTCACATGATACTGGAGTAATTCCCACAAATCTTCCACAATCAACTGGGGGGCTCCTGCATCGATATTCTCCCGTAATCGCTGATTTATTCTGATAATGTCTACCAGTTTATGGGTCATATCGTCTTCTGACCGGGCTCCACTCTCTAGGGTAATGGATGGTCTCACCGTTACAGGAGCTACCGGTAGCGCCGTGAGAATCAGCCATTCAGGACGGGATGCTTCTGGATCGAATCCCAGAAGGGTTGCATCCTCATCAGAAATTTTTTCCAGACGGGCTCGAACATCTGATGGTGATAATTTCTCCCCATCTTCAATATAGGTGGTGGGTTTTTCAAATTTAATCTGTGGCAGTTCTACACCACAATGGGGGCAGATGTTGTTCTTGGTATATCGCCTCCGTCTGGCTGATTGCTTTTCTATAATTTTGAGCACTTTCTGTTTCTGGACTTCTCTGATCTGTGCTTCATACAATTTTTTCTCGTATTTTTTAATCTCTTCATTATCCAGTATGATTCGATAACAATTATGGCAGATTCCCCTGAGAACCTTGAGGATCTCTTTGGCATATCCCATGTGTATTACCGGACGGGCTAAATCGATGTGCCCGAAATGACCTGGACATTCACCAAACCGCATGCCGCAGGTCCTGCACTTTAATCCCGGGTCAATGACACCCAGTCGGGGATCCATCAATCCCTTTTCGATGGGATATCCCTCATCATCGTAGGTATCTGCTGTCACAATTTTAGCCACAGACATCTTACGGATTCTCTCGGGAGATAATAATCCAAATTTGATTTCTTTGATAACTTTGAGACTCATAATTATGCCCTCTCCTTCAGGATCATCTTTGGTGAAAGACACATGGATTTCAACTCCTCCAGCAGTAATTTAAACGCATAGGACATCTCTACTGGATAAATTTCGGTATCTTCCCCACAGGATGGACAGTACTGTCTGTCTCTGATCCTGTCATAAATAGCAATATCACCACAGGCAGCACATACCAGTACCTCGCACATATCCGAGGCATCCAGGAGACGTTCTTTCAATAACATGGCTGCTCCATGGCCCACCAGGCAGTCCCGCTCCATTTCTCCAAAGCGCAGACCTCCTTCACGGGCTTTTCCTTCTGTAGGCTGTCTGGTCAGCATCTGCCGGGGTCCTCTCGATCGAGCATGCATCTTATCTGCCACCATATGGTGTAATTTCTGATAATAACATACTCCTATGAATACTTCGGCTTTGATCATTTCGCCTGTTATTCCATTATACAGTTTTTCTGTTCCAGCATTTTTGAATCCATTCTTTTTCAAGATTTCCTTGATTTCTGCCTCAGAGATGCCACCAAAGGCTGTCGCATCTGCTGCTTCTCCTTCCATGCACGCAGCTTTTCCTGACATCATTTCCAGGATCTGACCTACTGTTTTTCGAGATGGAATGGCATGGGGGTTGACAATCATATCGGGAACAACACCTGTTTCTGTAGTGGGCATATCCTCATGAGGAAGTACCAGTCCAATCACTCCCTTCTGTCCATGACGGGATGCAAATTTATCTCCCAGTTCGGGTATCCGTTCATCCCGGACCTTAATTTTCACCAGTTTATTGCCATCCTGGGTTTCTGTCAATAAGGTGAGGTCTACCACACCTGTCTCGGAGAGACGGGCAGATATTGAGGTCTCCTCCCTTCCGGAAATAGCAGTACCGAACTCATCCAATTCCTGGAGAAATCGAGGAGGTGAAGTTCTTCCAATCAATACTTCTCCCCCATTGACCATGGTTTCTGGCCATACAAGACCGTCTTCATCCAAGAATTTATAGGATTCCTGTCCTCTGTATCCTCTGATAGTCTTGTCGGGTATTTCGAAAATATCTACCTGACCACCGGGATAACGCCGTTCTTCTGCTGTATAGGTCCTGAAAAAGTGAGTTCTACCCAATCCCCGTTCAATAGCCGCCTTATTAATGATCAATGCGTCCTCAATATTATATCCTGTATAGGAAAGAATAGCAACTACGAAATTCTGTCCAGCAGGTCTCTTATCAAATTCCACTGCCTTCATCACCTTCGTAGTAGTCAACTGCCCCTGTGGGTAGTGCATGAGGTGTTCCCTGGTCTCCACCCGGAGCTTGAAATTACTGGCACCAAATCCAAGACTCTGTTTGGCCATACCTGCTCCATATGAATTTCTGGGAGCTGCATTGTGTTCCGGGAAGGGAACAATGGATGCTGATATTCCTAAAATTGTGGCAGGATAGATTTCCATGTGCGTGTGATCACCTGTCAGTTCCCCTTCATTTATGGCGATGAATGCGTTTTCTTCTTCTTCTGCATCCAGATATTCAATACATCCCCGTTCCACCAGGTCACTCCATTGCAATTCTCCCTGCATGAGGTCCTGAATGTGATTCTCTGTAATTTTGGGTGTCCCATTTTCCACTATGATCAGAGGACGGCGTGCCCGTCCACCATCACAATTTACCTGCAGTTCATTGGTGTCTTCGAAATATGCAACATTGACTGCGTCGGGAACCCTGCATTTTCTCCTGTTTTCCCTGATTTTCTGAGCAAGTTCTCTCCCATCCTCATGGGTACCCACCAGTGATCCATTTAAGTATGCAAAAGTCAGTGTTTTTGGTGCTTTTTTCAATATTTTTTTCACTCCTATCTCCAGGAGATAATTTTCAATTTCTTCTTCATTCACACCCACTGAGACCTCACACATGAGGGAAAGATTCTTCACCAATCCACAATTTGGTCCTTCCGGCGTTTCTGAAGGGCATATCCTGCCCCAGTGAGTGGGATGGAGATCCCTGGCCTCGAAATGGGGTTGACTTCTGGAGAGCATACTCACCACACGACGCAGATGTGATAATTTTGACATGAAATTGACCGTATCCAGAAGTTGAGAAACACCTGTCCTCCCTCCTGGCCATTGTCCTGTAGCCATGGCGTGACGCATTCTCTCGGTAAGTACATCTGCCCTCACCGATTTTTTTACAAATTCATGTTCTTTTCCGGGCTGGAATTTTCCACGAGCATAGGTTCTCTCTAACTGATATTTAATATCCCGGGTGAGCTGAATCAATGACAACCGAAATAAATTTTGAAGCAGATCTCCTGCCAATCGGAGTCGTTTTGAAGAATAATGATCCTTGTCATCCTCTTCTCTTTTGTCCAGGGCCAGTTCGATAGCTCTGTCAGCCATGATGCCCAGATAATATGCTTTCCTGATTCTATCTTCTGGTTCTGTCCCAATGTGGGGAAGGAGATACCGATCAATTGAATAATGAGCCCGTTTTAATCTGTATTCTTTCAATTGACCAATAGCTACCCGTTTTCCCACCACATCCAGGGCTTCTTCTTCAGTAGTAATATCGATAGATTCTTCCAGATTATCTAGTAATTCTTTCTGAATTTCAGGCTCTGCTGATACTGCATTGACAATATCCTGATCTCTGGTAAGACCCAGTGCTTTCATCACCGTGACAAAGGGTATTTTTCCTGGAACAGAAGGAAATGTCACTCTCAAGAGCCCATCCTTTTTTCGTTCCAGTTTAACCAGCGCCCTGAATCCATGTCGCGTTGAAAATACCTTCGCCACCACAGAATTGGTTCTGGCACTACTCTCAATGAGGACCTTATTAGGGGCCAGATCTTCAATAGCCACGATGACCTTCTCTGACCCATTGATGATGAAATACCCTCCTGGATCCTTGGGATCTTCACCCACATCTACTAATTCCATATCACTCCGGCCACACAGGGCACACAGTTTGGATTTTACCATGATGGGAAGCTCCCCAATATTGACTTCTACCGGTTCCTTTTCTTCTTCATTGACCACAGGAACGATTTCCAGAAATAGGGGAACAGAATATGTGAGGTCCCTCAATCTGCTCTCCTGTGGGTATAAAAAGCGAGTTGAACCATCTGCATCTTTTGCTCGGGGAATATCTACCCGTATCTTCCAAAATCTAACTTGAAATCCTTCAATATCTGTCTCGATACCTCCTTGGTCATTAATAACTTGTTGAAGTCCTCTTTCAATGAAATCGTTATAGGAGTCCAGGTGTTGTTTGACAAATTGCTTTTCATCAAAAAAGGATTTTATAATAGGCCATCTATTCATATAATTCCCTCTTCATTTAACTACCAGCCTATAGGCAATTGCCTCCCCAGCAGGACTTTGCTTTCGTATAATTTTAAGTACCTGTCCCGGTTTTGCACCTATAGCTTTCACTATGGGATCAGTTACCTTAATTAAGGGTAACTTATCCTTGGTTATATTGTAATTGCAGAGGAGCTCTTTTACCTCCTCCTCCTCAAGCTTTATATGCTCGGGAACAATCTCGTGATGTGTAGGATCGAATTTTGTCATTCTCTCCACCGAAATGAGCGGGCCCGACGGGAATTGAACCCGCGACCCTCGGCTTAAAAGGCCGATGCTCTGCCAGACTGAGCTACAGGCCCATAACCATAATATTGTCTACACAAATCATTTTTTACCATTTATAAATCTTTCCATGATGTTATGTCGTGAATGTCCTATGAAACCACCCCTCAAAGTCACGCCCGGGCCGGGATTTGAACCCGAGTCACGGGAGTGACAGTCCCGTATGATAGTCCGGTCTACACCACCCGGGCGCATTTTGAGGAAAATGGGCCGGCAGCGTCTCGAGATTCCCACCTATGGCAGTACAACCCGAATCGCTGGAAGGCTTAACTTCCGTGTTCGGAATGAGAACGGGTGTGGCCCTTCCGCTGTGACCGCCGTACCCATTTGGGTAGCACTTTTTGGGCTTTATAAAGGTTTCGTAATGGGATATGGTCAATGACATATAGTAACAATGCGCATGAATGCATTTCATACAGACAATACCGGAAAATCCATGCCACCGATGCAATGCCAGGTGTCTGGAACCTTTTTAAATCACCAGAAAAAGAGATGACCATGATAGTTAAAAAAGAACATGGTGCAGGTGGAGAAGAGATGGACAGATTCTTAAAACACATTATTTTCACCCAGCTAACCCACAATCGCCTGGAACATGGACTGGGACTACTGGACATGGATGATTCAGGAACCTTTTCATTACGTGGATTGCACATTGTCTTTTCTACCGATGCACACACTGTCGATCCTCTCTTTTTTCCAGGTGGTGATATCGGGAAATTAGCAGTGTGTGGAACTATCAATGATATCGCAGTGATGGGTGCAGACCCCCTGGTGCTTTCCAATGCCATGGTTCTGCCTGAAGGCACATCTTTTGCCCATATTGAACAGATCCTCACTTCCATGAATGACATATGTGAAGAAGCTGGAGTGGCAATCATCTGTGGTGACACAAAGGTTGCCGGTGATAATCTCATCATCACCACCTCGGGTATTGGTACTGCTGAAAGAATTATCAGTGATGCAGGATTGAAAATCGGAGATAAAATCATCGTGTCAGGAACTATTGGAGACCACGGCATTGCTATCATGTCACATCGAGAGGGAATCTCATTTGAAACGTCACTGCAATCCGATGTAGCTCCTCTCAATGGCATGATCTCTCATATCCTCTCCTATGATATCCACGCTATGAAGGACCCCACCCGGGGTGGATTGGCAAATGCGCTTAATGAATTTTCAGAGAAATCAAGAGTGGGTATCGAGATCATGGAGGAGGCCGTTCCTGTCAGGAGGGAAGTACGGGCTGCATCTGAGATGCTTGGATTGAATTATTATCATGTGGCATGTGAGGGAAAAGTAGTGATGGGTGTCCATGCCGATAATGCAGAAGACGTGGTGGAACACCTGCACGCGCATCCCTATGGAAAAAATGCCGCCATCATCGGAGAAGTCATTGAAGGAGATCGAGTCCTGCTCAAGACAAGAATCGGTGGTCGAAGGATTCTCGAAAAACCTATTGCTGATCCAGTTCCCAGGGTCTGTTGAGGGAGCATGTCCTTCTGGTACACTACTCCTTCTATGAGCTAATATTAATAAAGCAAGCGACAATGAAAAATCATGTATGTTGTGGATGAGGATCAGTATGAACGATTCGATGAAAGAAATACCATTTTTGCCCGTTCTCAATGGGATACCACCTGTTCCTGTTACGGTCATCGTGTCGATGAAAAGGTGAAAGACATCATAGCTCAAAACACTCCAGGATATTCTCGATGTGATGCTGCGCTTTATCTGGCCTCCTGGACCATTTACAACACCTATGAGGGAGCTTTTTCCTGGAAAAAATTATCCAGTACTGGTGGAAGCCCTGATACCTATCTATCAACTCCCTATGAAGTAGAACTTGATATACTGACTGCTCGTGTGAAACGGGCTGCTCAGTTCTATGGAGCGTCTCTGGTGGGCATCACTCACATTGATCCAAGATGGATCTATTCTCACAATCGTCAGGGAATGCCTGTTACCATTCCAGACCATTTTATATCTGCAGTGGTCATGGCAGTGGAGATGAATCCTGTGGCCCTGGCAACCTCTCCTGCCCTGCTGGGGGCTGCAGCCACCGGGATGGGATACTCAAAGATGGCATTTTTGATTTCGTGTATGGGGGAATTTATTCGAAATCTAGGGTATAATGCTATTCAAATGGGTAATGATACAGCATTGAGCATTCCTCTTGCTATCGACGCAGGATTAGGTGAATTAGGTCGAAATGGCCTCTTGATTAATCCTCAATTTGGATCGAGAATTCGCATATGCAAAATATTTACCGATATGCCCCTTATTGAAGATCATCATACAGATTATGGAATCGGAAAAACATGTATTCAATGCAATAAATGCGCAGAAGCCTGTGAAGTAGATGCTATTTCCTATGAAGATACCCCCACATTTGATCCTGCCTGTCCCTCCAATAATCCAGGTGTATTAAAATGGCCCATCAATGCTGAAAAATGTTATGAATTCTGGTGTGACAATGGGGGAGATTGTTCCACCTGCATTACGGCCTGCCCCTTCACCCGGAAAACACTGGGTTCATCCACACCAGAATCCTTCTGGAACCGGTAACATAACGCTTATGAGAGTTGAAGTGAGTGAATGCTGATGAAAATTGTTGCCTTTGACATGGATGGAACATTAATTGCTGAATCATCATGGGAATTGCTTCACTCCTATTTCCAGGCAGATCCATCTCAGGTGAGGAGAAATCAGCAAGAATATTTTTCCCATGAAATCGATTATATGACCTGGATGCAGAAAGACATAGATTTGTGGGATTGTCCTTCTGGGAAAACACTGGAAACTGCATTGTCTTCATATACGCTGGAACCCTATGCCAGAGAAACTGTCTCCTCTTTGCAGGAAGAAGGAATTATTCCCTGCATAATATCCTCGGGAGTCGACATTCTGGCCAAAATCCTGGGAACTCACCTGGGTATCAGAAAGGATTTCATTTTTGCCAATGAACTCATGTACTGCCACGGTACACTCAAAGGGGTATGCCATGTGGACCCCTTTTCCAAAGATACAATCCTTCATTCTCTCTCACAAAGAATGGACATTCCCTCATCTGACATTGCAGCAGTAGGAGATGCTGCACCTGATATATCGCTGTTCAGGGCAGCTTCACTTACCTTTGCGTATAACCCTAAAGATACAATCATTGCAGATGCTGCAGATTATGTCATAGATGATCTTCGAACCGTACTCTCTATAATACAACCTCACACAAATAAATAATCTGGGTTGGGTTGTTACTCTCTTTATTGAAATCACCATTCATTTTTTTGAGGAATTATTTTTCTGTTCTTCTTATTTTTTCTCAGATAATTTCCTATAGTATAGGCGTAATATCTTTCTGGTAGAAATACATACATAAATGGTGATTACACTTTTTGTAATTACTTCCCCCTAGATCATGATGATCTGTATTCTCATCTGCCATGGATCTTATCCGTTTCCCGATATCATGAGGACGCCATCTTCATATTAACCACTAGGATTTGTAGACATACATGTGAATTTTGCAGCATTCTTCAAATTTCATGGACGTATATAACTCTGTACCCAATGGAGTGGCTTTCAACACGCCATAGTGGTATCCCCTTGATCGTGCTCTGAGTAGTGGTTCCTGTGTCATGAGAGTTCCGAAACCCCTCCGTCTGAATTCAGGAACTACAGCAACATTGAATAGGGCTGCAACTCCTGCCCCGAAAAAAAGTACAGAAACTGCAACAGGTTCATCCTCCACCATTCCAACGAACCGTATCCACCGGGATTGAGTATCCATTCCCAAAGATTTTTCGAATTCAAAGAAGATATCTGCTTCATTTTGATCTCCTCCGAATCCCTTTGATTGTGCATCTGCCCATTTTCGTAAAGAGGATTCTTCAGATACCTGGACGATAGAAAAATCATCAGGGAATTCTACTGCAGGAGGTAAAGTGGAGAGATGTAGAACCATACCTGGCATTTCCAGTGCTTCTTTGAATCCATGATCTTCAAGAGATTCTCCCAGATTTCGTGGGTGCGTTAAGGGTCCAATCCACCATGTCACAGGGATCTGATACTGTGTAAAATGCTCAAGTGCATCCTCTATTATTGTATCAACATTATTATTGGGAAGTCTGGCCCCTGAAACAGCATTTAACACAGATACTGGATACCCGGTGATGAACCAGATTACCTCTGTTCCGTCATGGAATTCAGAGTACGGGGAACTCCCCCAGAATCTATTCTGCTCAGTTAAATTTCTATCAAGAGCCTCCCCCAGTACAAATTTTGATGCATTTTTCAATATTTCATTCATCTCATCACAATTCTAATTTTTTTTACTATGTGGGAACACCCGGTGAATCCCATATAAAAAGGTACGCATGTATTCAGATAATTTATAGTCAGGTTTTTTTCTAGGAATTTATTATTATTCACTTTTATCATGTATTTCTCATTGATAGAGAGGTCTAGCGTGATTTCAATAAAAAATCTTTCTCTTTAAC
>Ga0180438_10002444_pt1 | contig 30337 bp, 42 predicted proteins | sample SS_ome_12_FD_132455 | JGI IMG/M metagenome (GOLD analysis project Ga0180438, IMG submission 132455) | Hypersaline lake sediment archaeal communities from the Salton Sea, California, USA - SS_3_D_2 metaG | ecosystem: Environmental > Aquatic > Non-marine Saline and Alkaline > Hypersaline >...
CGCCGGAACCGATGGCTCCGTTCGGAGTGCCGTGGCGGGACGTTGGTGCCATGATGAACGCCCTGGAGGCCCAAGAACGCGCCCCCGCAGCGCCAGCCCCCCAGCAGAACCGGTTCCAGGGCGTTCCCACTTCTGGTCCCGATCCGTTCGAGCAAATAGGGCCCTTCGCCGCATCGCGAAACGTCGAGCCACAGGCCACAAGATTTAAGTTCGTTGGGACGCCCTACACCCCCAAAGCGACCGAACCGCCGGAACCGATGGCTCCGTTCGGAGTGCCGTGGCGGGACGTTGGTGCCATGATGAACGCCCTGGAGGCCCAAGAACGCGCCCCCGCAGCGCCAGCCCCCCACGTTCCCCAGGGCATCATGGCCAACGTGGCGAGCCCTTCTGCCGGCGGCATGAGCACGCGCCAGATGTTCGTGCGGCAGGCCCAAGACCTGGCCGACCAAGGCGACGACCGGTTGCTCAACTACATCAACCGCCGGCGCGCCTCGCGGTACAAGGGGCGGGTTCCCGAACAGGATCGTCGAGCCCTTCTTCGGTTCAAGCGCCAGGGCATCCGCATGACGCCCGAGGGACTCGGCGCACTGCGGCAAAACCAAAGGACAATGCGAACGCGGAACGACATGCTGGAAACAGCCCACCAGCAGATGCAGGACAACACTGGTGGTGGCGTAAATCCAATGGCGGCCGGCATACTGGGCGGACCACAGGCGTTCGCTGCTGCGGCCGAGGCTGATGCCGAGCGCTATAGTGCAGACACCCTCGGAGGCGCCCAACGGTTTGCGGCTTCCATTGCGGCGCAGACCCGTCGCGACGAAGCGATGGCCAACCTCCAGGGACGGCAGTACGAGGCTGACGTCCAGCGCGATATTGGCACATCTGCCACCGAAACCGAACGTCTGGGTATTACCACCGAAGCCGGTACCGAACGATTTAAGGCCGAGAAACTTTTGGAGGCAGCCACCAGCGAAAACGAAACCAGGCAAATTATTGCAAACGTCGATGCCTCGGCCCGGCGCGACATTGCGGCCATGGAAGCAGAAACCCAAGACCTCCTGTCTCAGCGCCAGCAAGCGACGGCTACCCAAAAGCTCGCACTAGACGGCAAGATCGCGGCACTGAATGCTGAGATTGACAAGCGAGGCCAGGACATCTCCTGGGCAACGGCCAAGCTCCAAGAGGAGGGCCTGACCCAGCGGACTCAGATGACCCAGGCCGGCGAGACAGAACGGACCCAGATGCAAGTTGGCGCCCAAGAGCGTATCTCTGCCGGGGAACAAGCCGGTGCCACAGAACGCGCGGGGATCGCCGCTGCCAGCGAGAGGAACACGGAAGAGGAGTTGAACGCCGCTGCCATCAACGCCGCCCTCCAGAGTGGCGACCCTGTTGCACGCAACTGGGCCCTCCAGCAATTACAGCGCCAAGGTGATAACCAGGCCGGTGGGCCTGCTGATCGGCTACCCAGCATGGACGTGTTCGCCAGACAGTGGCAAGTACCAGAAACCCTAATTGAGGATGTCCGAAAAGCCGCAAAGGAGAAGGGTCTGGAGGAAGCTGCCGACCTCCTTGGTACGGTAGTGCCCATGGCTTCCGAAGACCTCATGCGCATCGTGGCCGCCGACCAGGAGATGGCCAAGGTGCTCCCGGCATGGCAAATAGGAGCCCGTGCCGCGTGGAACACCTTGCCGGGCGCCGGTGGCAGGCCGTTTAATGGCCCGCTGACTGGACTCTACGGTCTCGGTTACGACGTCTACCAAAGGTACACTGCCCCCGGTCGCGCAAGGGCAATTTTGAACCGTGAGCGTCCTATTCCCGGCATGTAAACAATGCCTCGCATTGATGCCCTAGCACCACTCCGCACTAGCAGCCTGGCCATCGGCCGCCAGCGCCCCCAGTACGCGCTGACCCCCGAGGAAGAAGAGTCCCTCCTCTGGCAGGGCACCAAGGTCGGTCTCAGCGGTTTCGGCGCCGTCGGCAACTTCCTCGACCTTCCCGGCAGCACGATCCGCGACATCGCGGCCGGCGAGAACCCGCTCGACCAGTGGTTGCCGTGGAACTGGTTCCGGCCCGAGGGACGAGTCACGGGGCGGGAACTGAACCGGAAGTGGGGGCTGGCGGGGCGGCGGGATACCTGGGGAAACTGGTTCGGCGGGCTCGGCACCGAGATCGCCCTGGACCCGTTGACCTCCCTGCCGTTCGGCATGGTGCTGAATAAGGCGGGGCGGGTCGCGCAGTCGGCTGGTCTCCTCGATGACGCCACCAGGGTCGCCAGTAAAAGGGCTGGGCGAGAGGTCGGGCGGCGCGAAGCTGTTGCGACAACCCGTCTTGGCGAAATGCCGGGGCTCCAGTCTTTCACGACCCCCCAGGCGGCGAAGGCCGTCACGGCAGCGGGTGGCGTCGAAAAGCTAAACGCCCTTCTTGGGCGGCGCATGGGCGGCGGAGTCGGGTTTGCCCTGCCGCTTGCCACGACGGCGTTTGGCACCGCAGAGGCCAAACACTTCGCGCGCGGTCTGGACATCGCCGGCAGCACCATCAGCCGGAGCTACCCTGGTCGCTTGGCCGCCCGTCTTTTCCACGCGCCATCCATGGGCCGTGCGACGGCGACCGTACAGGAGGCCGCTCGCCGCCTGTTCCGAAAGCAAACGCAAGCTGGCGAGCAGGCAATGGGCGATCTTCTGTTTGAGGCGGAGGAAATCGAGCGCCTCGCCCGCATGAGCGCCGATGATGCGGAGCATCTCCGCGCAGTTTTCGAGGGTGTGGACGAGCCGGCCGACGCTTTCGAGGCCAGTTTGCGCGACCGCTTGGCGACGCTCTGGGAAAAAGTCCGGCTTGCCCACAAAGACAAGGGCATCAAAGCGGACGAGATTCTGGATGATTTAATCGACTTCATGGCCCGTCGGCGCGGCGACGATATTGTGAAGACTGGATGGAAGGGCCAGTCGCCGTTGTCGGCCCTGGACCCGGACGAGGTGGGGCGTAAGCCGGCGCTGAAGGGATTCTCGGAGGGCACGCGCGGGGTCAACCGGTTATTTCAAGACCCCAAGTTTCAGGAAATTGCTGAAGCGGTCGACGCTGGAACGATGACGCGAAGCCGTGGGCTCAGGGAGGCCGAGACCCACATTGCCGAACAGTACGGCGACCAGATTCTACCGACTTACTTTGACGACGCCCCAAGGGGAGAAGGGCCACTGAGCGGCCTTCGAGAAACCCGGATCGAGAAGAACCGCTACGGCGAGCTGGCCGCAATGGTTCTCGACAACCCCGAGTATCGCGCCAACGGCATTTTCACCAACCACTGGATCTCGGACGCCCTCAGTAAGCTCATCAGCGCCTATCGGCGCCAACAGGCCGCCGACACGATCTATGACGTCCTGGCGGAGCACGCCACGGAACCCGGGGTCCGACTCACGCGCGAGGGACCGCGTCAGAAAACGATCGGAGAAATCCTCGGAAAGCTCGGACTAGACAGCGACCGCGGCGCGTATCAGGTGCTTAAGCGCCAGGGCAAGGTCCCGGTGGACCTAATGGACATCGCCGAGCAGCAGGAGGCGTTCACAGCATTCCGCCGGCAGGTTGTCCCGGAAGACATCGCAGACGATCTAGTCGAACTCTGGCCGGCGTTCCGGGCCCCGCCCGAGGTCGGCGCCATTGGCACGGGTATTCGGTCCCTGACGGCCCTATTCAAGGCCGGCGTTCTCACTTGGCCTGCCCGCTACACCCGCGACCTAATGAGCGGTACGTGGCGGAACCTCATGCAGGGCAAGCTCGACATCGCGTCGTTCGTCGGCGCCCACAACCTACTCCAGGGCCGCACGATCTCGTGGGCTGGTGAGGTCCCCGCCGTCCAGGAATGGCTCGTTCGCCACTCGCTCGCCAACACACCCGAGAACGCCACGCGCGGTCTCCGCCACCTCTACGCCCAGTACGGGCCGGGTGGCGTCCGGGCCGAGACCGACATCCCCGGGATGGCCCGCGCCGAGTCCGACATCAAGGACATCCTGGATCGGCTCCGGGGGCGATCCCCCAGCAACGAAGCCAAGGCGGCGGCCCGCGTCATGCAGACGGCCGTCGGCGCCACACCCGAGACTTCACCATGGAAGTTCTGGCAGGTTCGTGGCTGGGGTGACCGTACCCGCAGCGCCTTCGGGCTCACCGCCGCCGGCGACATGATCGGCCGCTACACGGACGACATGAACCGACTGGCGCCGTTCCTGAACCAGTTGAAAAAGGGCGTGGACCCCAGCGAGGCCATGCGGCAGATCAACTGGGCCCAAGTCAACTACGATCCGCGATTCTTCACGCCGACCGAGCGGCAACTGAAACTACTATTACCGTTCTACAGTTTCTCAAGCCGCCAGCTCCCCTACCTGGCCATGGAACTCGCCAGGCGCCCGGGCGGCCGACTCGCCCAGACGATTCGCACCATCAACCGGGCCCGCGGCTCCCAGGGAATCCAGCCCGAATACCTCTCCGAGACCGCATCCATCCCGCTCGGAAAGAGCGCCACCGGCTCCGATCGCTACCTGACCGGCTTCGGGTTCATGTTTGAGGACCCCTTGGCGTTCATCGGCGGTCCTCGTCAGACCGGCCTCGAAATCGTTTCGCGAATGAACCCACTTGTCAAGGCACCGCTGGAGTGGGCCTTTGGACGGACGGCCTTCCAGAAGGGGCCGCAAGGCGGGCGAAACCTCGGCGACCTGGACCCATCCATCGCGCGGACGATTTCCAACCTGCGCCACACGTTTGGCGGGGCGCCGGCCGAGGGGCCCGCGACCATGTGGGCCGGGTCTGCCACGCGGCCGATTGAGTTCATGGTCGCCAACTCGCCGCTGGCAAGGCTCGCCACCACGACGCGCACCATGACGGACCCGCGAAAACAGTGGTGGGCCCGCGGTCTGCACGGTCTGACGGGCATCCGGTTGTCTGACGTGCCCGAGCGGACCAAGGACGCCCTGATTCGGGAGGAACTCAAGACCACGATGCGTGGCATGGGCGCGAAGTCCTTTGAGAAGGTCTACTTCCCGGACGAACTGATGGCCGGACTCTCTGCCAAGGAACGCGCCGAGGCGGAGCGCGCCGAGCGACTGATGCACCTCCTGTCGTCCCGCGCCAAGCGACGCAAGGCCCAATCACAAACACTGAGACCATGACCGTGGAGCAATGCCGGCGGAGTCGCCTCAACGTGACCCTATCCCGCCAGGGCGCGGACCGCGTCCAGGTCGGCAGCAGCATCATCTTGTTCCGCCGGGTGCGGGGCGACCGGGTCGACCTCACCGTCATGGCGCCGCGTGACATTCCCGTCCGCTGGTCTCACGGGGAATGTGTAAACCGTTCTCATGGGGTATTGCCGCCAGACGGGGAAGGCGCGTAGCATCCTATTGGGCGGGGGTAAAAACCCCGCAGTGCTTTCACGGCTACTGGGCTCTCGCATACCCCAGTCGCCACCAATATCCCGAGCTTCCAAGAGAAAAGGAGCCCGACCATGCGAACCCGAGTGTACGCGACCGCGACCCTACTTGCCCTGTTTCTGGCCGTGCCGGTACTGGCCGACCAGCCGACCAAGGCAGCGCCCGATCTGTTCGATCAGGTCTTGGAAAACCCGATCGTGCAGGAACTCCTTGCACAGGAGAACCTCGAATCGCTCCTCCCCGATACGGTAGCGATCCGACAAGTCGGCGACAAGTTCGAGATGCCCGAGATGCCGGCCGGCGCGAGGGCAATGGTAGTGACCCTGACGGAAGGCAAGCAGAAGACGGACCTCGTTTGGGTCCTGGAAGATTTCTGCGATCTCGTGAAGCTGCGAACGGCCGCCGTGCGGACCTACCTGAAGCTGGCCACCTCCCGAGACATGCGGTGTCTGATGCAGAAGATGGCGAAGACGCGTCCCAGTATCTCGTTCCGATGCCTCGGCCCGTATTGCCATGCCATCAAGAAGGCCGTACCCAAGACTGACGAACCCGAGACCACTGAGAAGGAGTAGCGGTTTGCCGTGACGACGCTTTGGTTCCTGGTCTACGGGCTGTTCGACCTGGCACTCGTCGTCCTGGTCTTGTCGGCACTTTGGTGGTTTTTCTGTAAGATGTGGAATGGCTTCGAGTGAACGGCTTCCCCCCAATCACCAACTGGCACATCGTCATCTCGGGATACCTCCAGGACCGGGCCCAGCGTACCGGAATGGCCCACCTGGGGCGGAGCCTGATGCTGAAGTTCTCCGGCCGCGACGATACCCGCGTGTCAACCCTAGCCTGGGACGACAACATGGCGTCGATGGCCGAGATGGTCTGGAGGGACTCGACCCGGGACGACCAGACCCACATCTGCGTCTACGGATACTCGTGGGGCGGCCAGTCCGCTATACACCTTTGTCGGGCTCTCCAGAATCGCGGGCTGGTCGTCTCACACCTAGTCCTCTGCGACCCGGTGTACCGGCACCGGTACTGGCTGGGCCAGTGGCGCACGCTGTTCCAGTTGGTCCCCATCGTGATCCCGGAAAACGTGCGGGAGGTGGATTGGGTGCGCCAACGGGTTACCTGGCCATCGGGGCACAACCTTTCCGCCGAGAACGCTGACAAGACGAACATCGCGGAGCCGATCTGGCTGGAGGTCGGCCACCGCTGGATCGACGATCACCCGCGGTTTCAGAAACTTGCCATGGATGCAGCAGATGCTTGAACGCTACGTCGGTCTTTGGTGGTCTTCGCCGTACTTGGCAGCGATCGGAACCCTATTCCTTGGGGTCGTCATCGCCATCATCTTTAATAATCTTGCCGGCCTCGTGATTAAGCAACGCGACAGGAGACACCGGTTGTGACACCACTTCTGTCCTTGGTTCTGACTCTAACCCTAACCGATGCCGCCCCTCCCGACGGAACGCTTGTGGTCCACTTCGCCGGCACGGTGCCCTACCACGTCGGGATCGTGCTCGACGGCTACGTGGTCCACGCGAGTCCGCCCGACGTTCATCGTTTGCCGGTGGCCCGCTACCGCCGAGTGTACGGGGCGATCTGGCCGAGTACCGGGGGCATACGGTTCATCCCACCGGCCGACCCGTTCAGCCCTGGCGCCGTGAAATCCATGCGACGGTATGCCTCTGAACTTCTCGGCTACCCGTATGGGGCCGGCTTGCGTGGCGTTCACTGCTCGGAAACGGTGGCCCTGATTCTGACGGCCAGCGGGCGATATGACTTCCGCGGGCGGTATCAGTGGGTGGGGCCGCCGCATCTGTACCGACTCTATCGACGGGGAGCCTGACGCGATGCGACGATTACGCGTTCTGACATTCATCGGTCTGATCGCCGTTTTGATCGGCTGCGAACCCATCACGATCGACTTCGGCGACCTTGGCGGCGTGCAGGTCCCGTCGACCGAGACGTGGGTAATTCCACACCGACCGTCGCCATACCAGTCGGTCCCGCCGATGGACCTGCCGATGGAGTGGCGGACCAAAAACTACCTCGGTGGCAGTTGTGTTCATGCCTCGATGGTGAGCTGCCTCCGCTGGCAGGGCCACGACGAGCTTGCCGACTGGTGGCGACAGACGTACAGCGGCGGGGAGCACTCATCGGGACTCATTAGCAAGGCCGACCGGGCGGGTCTCAAGTTCGCCTACACCAAGGACGGGGACCCTAACTTTCTGGACTGGTGCAGCCGCACTAGGCGAGGGGCGGTCATTTTCTACAAGCCCTCGCATTCGATCAACTTCAACGGATGGGTCCTCCGCGACGGCAGAGAGCACGCCGCGCTCCTGGACAACAATAACGTCAGCCGCTACGAGTACGTCCCCCGCGACACGTTCATCTCACGCTGGCGGGGATATGGCGGATTCGGGTTTACCGTGGTTTACGATCCGCCGCCCCCCAAGCCCTACCGGAACCTGAAGCCTTCCCACAAAGGAGACACACCATGAGAAGCGCTGCATCGACTGCGGGCGTCTTCGCCGTGTTGGTCGTGATTGCCTGCCTGGCGGTCGTTGTGTACCACCAGGACGCACGCGTCAACGCGCTCTCCCAAGCGAATGAGTACGTCGCCAACGACTGCCACACGATCCAAACCCAGTTACAGGAAGCGGGTCACCCGAGCATTCGCGACCGGGTCATCAATCTCCCCGAAGACGGCAAGCAGTTTCATCTGGCAATGGTCGTTCTGGACGATTACTCCGCGCGTCCGGCCGATCGAATGCTCCGGCACTACTTCCACACGAATCTGCGTCTACGAAGCCTACAGGGGCAGACCAAATCGCACTACTACCTGCCGAAGTCAGTCCCGGCCCGGATCGTCCAGATGGGCAACGCCCGTATCGAGCAGACACCGATGGTGCGGCTGCAAACCGGCGAGGGGCAGGTGATCTACCAGGCCACCGGGAGCGCCGTGCCGCTCGATGTGACGGGCGATGCCCTGGCCGACGAACTACAGGCCGCAATCGAAGCGTATAAGCGTGGCTGCCCGTGGCGGCCGTGCCCGCGGCCGAATCCGCCCGCACCACCGGACCCGCCGCAGCCAGACCTCCAGCCGGTGATCCCCGACATGCGCCCGCCCGACGTAGACGTTGACGTAGACGTCGCCGTCGACCCGCCGTTCCCGTGGGGTCTTCTCATTGGCATCGTCATCGTCTGCGGCGCCGCATCCCTCATCTACCAGTTCCGCAAAGAGCGAACCGCAAGCTAGCTCGCACATCCCACCAGGAGACACACCAATGCTATTCGCATTCACCATCAGCGCCGAGAGCGCTATCATCTGCGCCCTGGCTGGGGTCGTCGCTTTTGCGGCCGTTGCCTGGGTCTTCCGTAAGGATACCGAGATCGAGAAGCAACAGCGGGCATTCATGTCCCTCTGCCAGTCGCTCGGGAAGCTCGGTTTCAAGCGGCTGTCGAAAATCGCAGGCAACTTGGCCATCAAGGACATTAGCGGCGTCTACGCCGAGGTCGGCAAGCTCGTGGACCTGTGCGAGGAGCCCGAGATGGTTATGGCGGAACTCCGCGACAACTTCTTCTTTCAACTTAGCGAACGCCTGAAGCGCGAGGCCGACGTTCAGGAGATCATCGACGCGGTCGTGCCGTATCTGGACGTCGTGGATGAAGAGGAGTAGGGCATGTTCCGCCTCTTTCTCGCCTACCGTTTCCTCGTTCTGGTCTTGGCCCTGATCGGCGCATTGGCCCTGGTCGCGTTTCTGTCCGGCTGCGACCAAGGTCCGGCGTTGCAGGGCGTCTCGATCCAGACATGGAAGCAGCGGGAATGCAACGGCCCTCTGGGTTGCCGCTTTACGCACTACACCCGTGTCCAACTCCGCGACGGGCGTGTCATCACCATCCTCGGGGAGTTTCCGCGTGGGACACCCGTGGTGATCCGAAGCGGCGTCGGAAAGCGGATGCAACCCGTGCAATGACTGCCCAGGTGGATCGTGTGAGCCCTAGCGGTCCGTAGGAGTAGCCATGAACGACGCCGACATCGCCGACATTAAGTCCGGCCTACAGCGTGTCCACGAAAAGCTCGACAAGATCGGCAAACAGGTCGCCACGCAACAGGCCATCTGCGACACCGAGCGTGCGGCAATCCACCAGCTCGCCAGGGTCGTCAAGGGCTCCAACGGGCAGCCAGGCATCCAAACCGAACTCGCTCTGACCCAGCAGAAGGTGAAGTCCCTCTCCCGCTGGGGCTGGCTGATCGCCGGCGCCGTCATAACGCTCCTCGCCAACGTGATCGCCTCCAAGGCGTTCGGCGACGAGGGCAGTGTGCTCAAGAGCCACGACGTGCGTGTCTCCTGGTACATCTCAGAGGCCACGCCGACCGACGAGTACGACGACTGGGAGCCATGGCTCTTTGCTAAGCTCGGCGTTGTCTACCTCTACCCCACGGATGGGACGGAGAACGAGATTGTGCTGGGCGGCATCCGCTTCTTTGCCAAGACTGAGTGTCCATGGAACACCTACGAGTACGAATCGCCACCCGGTCTGGAGTACGAGGGCGAAGACGCCCACTGGTCATGCTACGCCTACGATTCTTCCACTGACCCAAACCTACCCCACCTCCGGGGCTACGGCGCCTCGGAGTCCGAGTGTTGCGAAGCCCTCCTGAAGCATTGGGATCGCTACCATGGACGACGAACCAGAGTACCAAGCAATCCGGTACAGCCCGCGCGGCTCAATGGTGATCCACTGGGGACATACGCTGCCGCTCCAGTTCGGTGACGACCACGAAGCGGCCCAGGACATGGCGCAAGTGTTGAATTGGGCCGCAGAGGACCGACGACGACACGCGTCGCTTGAGTGAAGCGCAGCCGGAAGCCGCCCACCCGGTCTGCCGCCTCGGCGTCCCCTCCGCGCCGAGGCTTTTTTATGCACGGACAGAGACCACCCCCATGGCCAAACATCGCAACCCTGCCACGACCTGCGACGGATGCGGGCGTGATACCCACTCGCCAACCGGCTTCTGCCCAACTTGCCGCCTCAGACTTTGGGCCGGCAACGACGACGACCTTGCCGAGCGCGACCACGACTACCTTACCCTCTTGGGAGAGGAGTATACCCGAGACGATGAGGTGGCCGACGAAACGCGCGACGCGATCCAAGAAAAACTTAGTTGATGGCCCTTGCCTCGAGGTGGGGAGGGTGTATAGAGTTTTTACAGTTGGGGGTGTACTCCCCAGCACCAGTTGGCGGAATCCAGGAAACCGCCTGATGGATTCTACCGAGCGCGCACGACGCAGACTGGCCGAGGCGGTTGACACGGCTGGTACCGTCCCGGGGTAGTTCCGGGGGGGTTGGGAAGTTTGGCTACGGCCGATGAGCGGAAACCCAGCAGGTGAACAGGGTGCCCAGGGAAGACGACGCCGGTGGCTCGTGCGGCTTGAACGCTGCGTCTTCCTTGACCGATGCGATGCCTGGCTCCGGCGGAGTGGTCGCGGTACCTACTATCGAGACTCAGTCTCAAAACGAGTCGAGATAGTAGATAGCACTAGAGTAGAGTAACTCCTTCTCTTAAGCGCTAGTGAAACCTCGGCCCCGGGACGACCCACTCTGTTGGTGAAGGTGGAGCGGAGGGAGGCTCGTGGGGAGGCTCTGCACTAAGGTGAGCTATGCGTAGGCGCAATGTAACAACGGCCTAGGGGGGTGCGAGATGGACGTGAAGCTAGCTGAGGCGCTCCTGCGACGGAAGGAACTCCAGGAGAAGGTCGACCAGATTCGCCGCGTTAAGGAGGCCGACATCTTCGAGACGGTCATGCAGCGGCGCCAGGTCAGCGAGACTGTGGACGACATCATGGCTAAGGTGCCGAAGCTGACGCTGGCCGAGGTCACGGCGGAGTACGACTACTACGCGAAGCAGCTTCGGCTCGTGGATGCCGCGATCCAGCACGCGAACTGGACGACGGAGATCCAGGTCGGCGACACGGTCATGCGGGACTTTGAGCCGAAAACGTAGTGCGCGTACGGAATGGCGGGCGTGGGATGAAGGGCTGGCACCGTGCCCCGAACGGTAGGTGAGACCGGTTCACCGTTGCACCATGAGTATCGCACCGGAAGTCGTCCGGCTGGACGCAAAACGGCCGGGGAACTCCGACTGCCCGACTCTGGAACAATGAACACCCGACTGCACCGAAGGACCGAGTCGCTACTTCCGAGTATGAGAAGTCCGACTAACCACATCCCGACGCCATTCCACTTTCCACTTTCTGTCACGGAGGTATCACGAGATGACCGGGCTGACTTTTGAGAAGGCGAACACCCTTCACCACGAGAGGGTCTTGGCCTCGATGGACGCCGTCGCGGAATCGCTCCAGGGTGAGGACGTCCTAGATGACACGACGGAGGCGCTTGAGGACCTCATCAAGGCGTGCGAAGAGTGGGTCGTGTGTCTGCACGCGCAGGAGGGAGTCGAGTTCCTCGCCGAGCGGTCGGATCGCGATTCGGCCGTACTGGAGGCGGATCTGGAAGGCGCCTAGCGCGGCGGCCAGGATGCCGGAGGCCATCCAGAAGTACGCGGGTATCAGGAAGATCAACTCCATGCGTCGTGTCCCCGTTTCTGAGCCCCTGTGTGCGTTCTTTTCTGCCGATCGGCCAGGGGTCAAACGATACGTCCGAAAGCCGCCCGGTCCAAAACTCCGCATTGTGTCAGGGGTTTCGGGCTAGGACGGGACGTTACGGGCCCACCTGTGGATCGGGCGTCGAGATTTCTTTCGCGCGATGGGGTTGCAATCTCGGCGGAAAGTCCGTATCTTATTCCGCACGGACTTGGCCGCGGAGTTCGCGGCTCCCGCGAGCCATACGCATCGCATCATGCACGGAGAGGGCCTGCATGGATGCTACTAAGCAGTCTCTACGGCGGATTTCTGGCCGATTCCCAGCGATAGACGATGGGTTCCACGTGCGCCCAGAGTGGGCAGGGAGGGTCTATTCAGAAGTGATGGCAAGAAAGAGCAAAGGGCACGCGGCGACGTGCCCAGGCTCGCTATTCCCGGATGCGTTTTGTCGGGGGCTGGCAGGGCCTTAATTCCGCCAGCCCCCCTGGTTCGCGAGAGCCGCCGAAGCGGTCTGCGCTACCTGTCTACGATGATAGCAGATCATTCGGGGGCGTCAACCCCGAAAAACGGAAGCCCGACCCATGAGCGATTTCAATGGACTCGATCCCCATGAGCTGGACGAGGGAGATTTCTTGCGGAAAATGTTTGCCGATGGCACGTTCTTCATACCGTCTGGAGCCGTCACGTCCGACCAACTCCTAGCGGCATTCTTCCACATGAGCCCGAGGACTTTCCGCGAGCACTCCATCCACCGGGCCGACGGCGACCGGCTGCCGGCCGTCCAGATGGGGCACCGCTACGCTATCACGGCCGACGCCTTCGCGGCGTGGGTCGATACCAACGCCACGGCGGCCACTCCCAAGGCTACCACGAAGACCGCACGGCGGAAACGATGTCCCTCGAGGAACGGTTCCGCCAGCTCCGACTGAGTTCTGGCAGGAGGTCGCAGATTGCGACCACCACGGCTTGGTGTTTCCGCTGCCCGCCCGACGCGGAGCCCAGGGCTCGCCGACAAAATGGAAAAAGAAGATGTCTGACAAGGCGCCACAATACGAAACCGAGCCCAGTACATGGCGGTGTGCGTCGATGCACGATCCTACTGGCCGCCGAGGCATTTGGTTCTGTGTTGTGGACGGGGTGTTGCACGTCCGCGGTGGCCGCGAAGGTCACGACGCGCACGCAGCCGTCGAGGCAAGCCGGCTCGATCCCAAAATGTTCAATCAACTCGTGTCGGCCTTGAGTTACGGGGCCTGGATGCAGGAAGAGTACGGGCCAAACGACGACTCCATTACGTTCTGGCATGGCGACGCCGAAGCGCTCGCCGACAAGATGGGAGAACAGGCCTGAGCACCGTGTTGTGGCTCGGGCATTCCGTAGACGGTTGCGACTACACCGCAGCATTTCTCGGAAATCGCCGTTCTGGCGGACCCCCGTCAAGCCCTCTTTCGCCCGTTTTTGGTGTCTTCTTGCACGTTTTTGGGGCCGTTTCGCCCATTCCGCCCGAACGTCCAAAAACCGCGCGTACAATCACGGGCGTTGCGAGGCGAAACCATGAACCCAGACGCAAACTCCCCTGAACTTTCCTCGGCCGCCGCGGGTGCTTCGCCTCGCAAGCTCGGCGTCAGCGGCGGTCTTTTCTATTGCTACCAACGCTGACAGAGGCGACCACGATGGGAACCAGCGAGCCACGGACGAAGCACCCATGGACGGCGCTGGCGCCTCTGTTGTTTTCGGAAACCCAACGAAGCCCCCGAGCGGGACGTGTGAGCCCGTGCCAAGGTATGCCAGTCCGGGTAATGGCGCCCATTAACCCGGACCGCGAACGGCGATTGCTCGCAACCAGAGAACGCGCGTGCGTAAGGTGGTATGGGGCGTCAGGCGTGGGGTGTAACAGAAGAGGTCCGCAGGTAAGGTTGCTCTGCCTGCGGGCCGACTATTTCATGGGGGTAAGGACGGTATGGGGTCCGTCCACGCTTTGCCGGCCGGCAGGTGAAAACCATCTTGCGGCAAGGCGTCTCTACACGGGCGGCAATGCGGCTAGGGCCTGGCTAAAGGTTCCGGCCGCGGCGTTCGTTGAGTGCCGGCGGGTTCGACTCCCGACCTCCCCACTTGCGAGACGGCCCCGACGACATCCGCTCCAGCGTGATGACCGGCGGCGTGTTGGGAAGAACGGCGCGACGATGACCCGCATTGCATGGGACTGATCCTTGCCGAAGCTCACGCCACTACGGGCGATTAGGCTGAAGTGTCTCGACTGTTCGGCGGGCAGTGTTCGCGAGGTGAGACTGTGCCCCGTCAAAGCCTGCACGCTTTACCCGTATCGGTTTGGTAAGAACCCAGCGCGGGCTGGATACGGCAACCCCGAAAGCCTTGGTAAGGCGCGGCTCGCACGCGCAAGTAAAAACCAAAAAGGGACCCATGAATAAACCGTCCGCCAATCTGCCGTTCACCCAGACCATGTCGAAGCGGGAGTTCCTTGTCGCGATGTTGCTTCCCGAGATCGCTCGCGACCACGACCGGTGGACCGTGACTGGAGGCGAGCCGCCCGACTTTGGCGTTGAACATCAGGTTGCCGCCGTTGCAGTTGTCATCGCCGACGCTGCGATCCGACTGCTCGACAAAACACGCCCGGACGACCATCCACTACAACCGGAGGAACAAGATGGCGAGGCATAACCCGATCGTTGGACCGTTCCCGCAGAGCACGGACTGGCACGAAGCGAGACACCGTCTCCTGACCGCAACCGATACGCCAGCCATCCTCGGCTGTGTCAAGGATCGAGACGCCCTGTCGGTCTGGGCGGTGAAGACTGGCCGGATGCAGCCGTTTAAGGGCAACGAGTACACCCGGCGCGGCCAGCGGTTCGAGGCGGCCATCGCCGGAGAGTACGAGGAAGCCACGGGGCACCGGTTGTCCGGCCCGATGTCGCTCTACATCCACCCGGAACTGTCGTACCTCGGGGCCACACCAGACTACCAGCGGACCGAAACGCCGTGGGGTGTCGAGTGCAAGTGGACCACCTCGCCAGACCGCATCCGGGAACTCGGCGAACAGCACACCGACTGCGTTCCCGACGACTGGATGCTCCAGGTGCAGCACCAGATCGAGGTCATGGGCTGGGACGGTGCTGACCTTGCCTGTATGGCCTACGGGAAACTGCGGACGTTCAGCATCCCGCGCAACGACAGGCTGATCGACGTGATCCTCAAAGCGTGCGCCGAGATGAAGCAGAGGATCGACAACGACGACGCGCCCGAACCGACTTGGGAAAGCCCCCACACCGTCGACGTACTGAAGGAGATCCACGACACCAAGGAGGGCGTGACGGTTCTCTCCGGGGAAGCGACGGTCTGGTGGCAGGAATACCAGCGACTCGGCGATGAGGCGAAGGATTGCGAGACCCGCCGAAAGGCGATGCTGGCCCGGGTGCTGGATGCCATCGGGGATCACGCGATTGCCAGTTTGCCTGGCGGAACCCGGGAGGTGGCGATCCATCATGTCGCCGACTCAGTCTGGACAGCCGAGGAGATCGAAAAACTCCAGCCCGGCGCCGTGAAGCGTCGGGGACACGTACGCGTTCAGGAAAGGAAAGCTCGCCGTGGAAAGTGAAAAGGACACGCCAGAACTAAAGACCGCTATGGTGCCCGCGGAAGATCGGGCGATGGTGGTCGACACGGGTCCGCTCAGCTATTTGATGGACACCGCGAAGTGCAACCACCTCTTTAAGGTGGCAGAGCAGTTCGCCAACAGCAGCCTCGTGCCGGAGCACTTCCGCAAGAGACCCGACAACTGCTTCGTCGGCCTCCAGCTCGCAATGCGGCTAGAGATTGACCCGTTTATGCTGTTTCAGGGCTTGTACGTCGTCCATGGCCGGCCTGGCATGGAAGCCAAGCTGGCCATCGCGTTATGCAACAAGAATGGACCGTTCCGCAACCGCATCCAATACAAGCTGTTCGGCCAGGGGATGGATCGTGGCTGCAAGGCCTTCGCGCAAGACGACCGAACGGGCGAGGTCTGCGAGGCCACCGTCACGATGAAAATGGCGAAGGCCGAGGGCTGGATCGACAAATCGGGATCGAAGTGGAAGACGATTCCCGACCTGATGCTCCAGTACCGCTCCGCGATGTTTTTAATCCGGCTGTACTGCCCCGAAGTCTTGATGGGGATGCAGTCAAAGGAAGAAATAGAGGACTCTTCCGGGGTTGTCACCGCCGACTTCGAGGTCAAATCGAACGACGACGACGCCGATGCGCCGCGTGCCGATCGCCTGGCGGCGAAGTTGGAGAAAACGGTGGAGCCCGAGCCAGAGCCCGAGCCAGAGCCCGAAAAAGAGGAGCCAGCCGCCGAGCCCGCTGCCAAGGAGAGCGAATCGGAGCCAGAGCCGAAACCCCAGCCCGCGAAAACAACCGGCGACATCTTGGCGGAGTACCGCAACATCCTGGCGGACTGCAATAGCCCAAAGGATGTTTCGTCGCGATTCCGCAACCGCGTGTCCAAGGATGGGCGGCTCGACGTGAACCAGAAGCGGCAACTCCTAGCGGAGGCGACCGCGCGGGACAAGGAGTTCCGTAAACCATCCAGGGCGACTGGTCCAGCGGCTCAGGGCGAGATGTTCGGCGGCGATGGGCCGGGGCCAGCGACAACGGAGGGGTACTGAACCGCGAACCGTAAGACGCAACTTTAACACTGGAGTAAGACATGATTTTGCGAAGCGTTACCGTGGAAGTTAGTCGCCTGGCCAAGGACGCTGAGGCCAATCGCGGATACTTTGCTCAATCCATCCGGCTTACGGCAGACCTGGAAGGTGCCGAGTCGGTCGAGGCAGCGGTGGAACACCTATTTCCACTCGCCTGCTCGCTCATCGAGACGACATCGACCTATTCCACGAGTGTTCTGGCCCGAACTAAGCGTCTCGCGGATGTACGCGCGGCGATCGAAGAACTCGAAGGGATCGGGACGGAGAACGACGCCCGGCTCACGCGCCTCCAAACGGAAGCGGACCGCTTAGAGGAGGCCCTTGGGTTGGTGGATCGGGTGGCGGATGAAGACCCCAAAGACGAAACGGAGGCGCGACATGAGCAGACCGTATCCGCACCACATAACGATTCTCAGGGCGGGGTTGAATCAGTATTTCGTCCACTTCCGTGACGCACTGGGACCAACGCAAACCGTTGGCGAGTTGACGTTCGATGAGATGCTAGGAACGATCGCGAGCCTCACAATACCGATCAGCGCAAACGAACCGCTCTACCGGGCGGACAAACTGTTTCTCGCACCGCCCGACGAGACAAAACACCCTAACCAGGAAGGAGACGGCCTGCCAGAGCCATGAGCAACCACATCGAGATCAAGGACGTGGGCCCTAACGCCCATCTGGTACTGCCGTACCTGGAGGATGGCGGTGTCGTCGTCCTGGTCGGCGACAACGACCGTGGGAAGACCGAAGGGCTGGAGGCGGCGAAGCGCCTCGTCGGAGGCAAGGGAAAGCTCACGCGCCGAGATGGCGTGGCCACCCGCGGATTCGTAGAGGGGTTCGGCTGCCGGATCACCGTGGGTGCCAGTTCCCGGCAGAGTGGCGAGTGCGTGGCTGAGTCGCTGGAGGGCCGGTTTGATCTGAGCGACGTAATCCAGCCTCCGGTCAAGGACCCGGCCGCCGCCGACAAGGTCCGCACCAAGGCCATCCTAGCGCTGACCGGCGCTAAGGCAGATCCGGCACTCTTCTGGTCTGCGCTGCCCGGTGGGCAGGAGGCGTTTGAGGCTTACGTGTCGGCGGACGCCACGTCCGCCACCGACCTCGTCGAGATGGCCGCAAGGGTCAAACGGGACATCGAGCAGGCGGCGCGTAGGGAAGCCAGCCAGGCCGATCACGCCGACGGACACGCCCAGGGCTGCCGCGAGGCTGCCGAGGGTGTCGACTTGACCGCACCGAGCGATGAGGCCGCGCTGACGGAGGAACACGACCGCCTGGTACGCCTGGAGGCGCAGACCGAGGTCCAGATCCGCGCCGGCAAGGAGATCGAGCGACGGGCCAGGGAAGCGGCCGAGGCACTCGAAAAGCACCAAGCGGAGTACACGGGTCCATCTGGCGACGAGGCCGATAGCGCCGTCAAGGACGCACAGCACCAAATGGACGTGGCGCGAGAGGCGCTTGAACGGGCGCAGCGCGACATCGCGCAAGCTAGATCCGACCTAGAACACGCACACTCTCGCGCCGACCTCGCGCATCAGCACGAGAAGCTGGTCAAGGCATGGCAGGAAGACATTGGTCGCGCTGCCAAGCACATCTTCCCGGCCGACCACGTCCTGGATGATGTTCGTCGGGAATTGGTCCAAGCCAAGGAGGCGGTCCGGTCCGGCGTGCTGATTCGGGAGGCCAGCGCGAAACTGCGTCAGGCCGAGGAGCACGAGCAGAAGGCCAGGGCACACCGCCAAGCCTCCGAAGTCCTCCGCCAGGCCGCCAAGGATACCGACGCCGTTCTATCCGAAGCGGTCGACGTGCCAGGCGTAACGATCGTGGACGGTCGATGGGCGACCCAGGATGGGGAGCGCCAAGTCTTCTTTGCCGACCGCTCCAGGGGCTACCGGGCCAAGGTCGCGATCGACGTCGCGGTCGACCGACTGCGAGTGCTTGGGGCGGATCGGGCGATCCTGGTTCTAAACCAGGAGCTCTGGGAGGGACTGGACGCCAAGGCCCGGATCGACATTGAGGCGCACGCCCGGCAACGGCAGGTGTGCATTTACACCGCTGAGGCCAATCGGGACCCAACGGACAGCGGCGACGTGCGAGCCGCGGTGTTTGCCCCACGCAGAAGTGCGTAGGTGCGACCATGGAACCACCGCTGGATCAGGGCTACTTTCCAGGGATGGAGCCGCCTCCTCCTCCCCCACCACCGGAGAAGGAGGAGACTGGCCCAGACCCGGAGAAAGTGGCCTCCGAACTCCAGGAGCGGTGGAACGCCCTGGAGGGTGTTCGGAAGTGCTGCGGGTTCAGCGGAAAGCGGATGGCCGCACTGAAGAAGCGGCTGGAGGACCCGGCGTGGTGGACCAACGTGCCAGAGGCGCTAGAGCGGATTCAGGCGAGCCGGTTCTGCCGTGGCGAAAACGACCGAACCTGGTTGGCTAACATGGAGTGGTTTCTGAGGCCCGACACGGTCCTCAATCTCCTGGAGGGAAAGCATGACAACCGACCCGGTTCAGGCGGGCGAGGTGGCCGCTACCGCAGCGAAAGCGACCCGACCGACCACGGACGCCGCTTCCGGTCTTCATAAACTGTGCCGGAAGACGTCTCCGCGACCGTGGCTCGGGCCGCAGATCCAGCGGCGGCGGGAGCCGATCAACGACATGCTCTGGTCGATCCTGGTCGCCCTGGCCAACGGGAACCAGAAATGGCCTCTGTATTTGTACGGCCCACCTGGGCGAGGCAAGACGTGCGCATCCCTCTTCTTGGCCGACCAGTGCCCGTGGGTCCTGTACGCGCCCGTCGAGCGACTGGTGACCTGGGAGGTAAACCGAGCCGAGTTGTGGTGGGACGCCATGCGGTCCACCCAACTATTGATCGTGGACGAACTGGCCCGAAGTGATCGGAGCCACGGATACCAGGGGCTCGAATTGGATGCGGTCACTCGCGCGGCCGACGCGCGGGACCCGTTCCGCCCGGCCATCTGGATCAGCAACCACCCTCCCGAGTTCATGCTGCGGTACTACGACGAACGGGTCCACTCGCGGATCTGCTGCGGAACGGTGTTTGAACTTCTGGGGCCGGATCTGAGGATGAGGTGACGTGCGCATTCTAGCGCTCGACTTAGCGACGAAGACCGGGTGGGCCGTGAGCGACGGCCCGTCGGGTGTCGAGACGTTCGCGGTCCGCCGTGGCGAGTCGCCTGGGATGCGCTTCGTTCGGTTTCGTGCCTGGTGCGGCAAGGTGTGCGAGACGTGGCGCCCTGGGCTGGTCGTCTACGAACAGGCCCACCACCGCGGTGGGGCGCCGACCGAGGTGGCGATCGGGCTGGTGACCAGCGTTCAGGAAATCTGTGCCGAACGCGGGATCGAACACACGTCGATCCACACGTCGAAGATTAAGCAGCACGCGACCGGCAAGGGGAACGCGAACAAGGAGGCGATGGTGACGGCCGCGGAGGCTAGGTGGCCGTCTCTGACAATCATCGACGACAACCACGCCGATGCGCTGTGGTTACTGGACCTGGCGGAAACAACTTTCACACAAGGCGGGCCATAATGAGCTTAATTCCCACTTGGGGGGTGCCCGCCAACCACACAGGAGACCCGAGATGAGTACGGACACGAGCGAACCCCAGGTAACCCAGTGCGACCCGGAGGCCGAGACCGCCTACAGCCGCGCCGAGCAGGCCCACTACGGGGAAATCTGCAACAAGCAGCGGCACGTCTCCCGCCTGGAAGACGACTACGAAGAGGCCAAGGCGGCGGCCAGCGAGGCGAGGAAGCTCTGGGAGCGTGCGACGCGGGAGCTGCATCGGTTCATCGCCGCGGGCCCCGAGACGCAACAGACGCTTCCCGGCATGGAAGAAGGGGCGAAAGGTGAGGTCTTTCCAGACTGGCGGCTCCTGCCCGTCGAGGATCTGCCTGGCGTGGCGGACAAGTACGCCAAGGCGCTGGTCGAGGCGGACATCACGACGCTTGGCAACCTCTCCTCCCACATGGAGACCCTCGGAAACACTTGGCACCAGAAGGTGCCGAACGTCGGCGATGCGGGCGCCGAGGAGATCGCGGACGGTTTCACAAAGTTTTGGGAGGATCACCCGGAGTACACCAACACGGTGACGTGTCCGAACTGCTTTAAGGATGTTGTCCCGGACGAAGAGGGCGACTGCCCGAACTGCCATGAGCCAGGTCTGGCCGAGGTCCCCGAATAAGCACTGGGCCCCCGTGTCGTGTCTCTACCGACGTGTCCTGTTCGGCGCACCAGGAAGCGCCGTTGGCTTAAACGCGGTCGAGGAACTGATCGACCGGGGATTCGTGTACGAGCTGGACGGCCTTCTCACGACGGTCTGGCAGGTGCAATATCCCGAGTTGACCCTGGTTATGGGACTGAAAGAGGATCTGAACCCGCCGCGGAACCTGTGGGAACTGCTGGACCAGGCGGACCTCCTGTCCGCGGGCGACTACGATTGGCTCATTACGACCCTGGAGGAACAATTGGAGCGGCTCAAGCGGCGCCGGGAGGCTGGACGCCTACCCGAGACAACAGCGCCAGCAAACCTGGCCGACCGCATTGCGGCGTACCTGGAGGACAGTGGTCCGAGCACGCCGGATGATCTGGAAATCGTCTTGGGGGAGCGGTCGACGGTGATCGGCTGGGCCTGCTCCAGGGACCCGCGTTTTGAGCGGTTGGGAGAGAGAAAGTGGAGGCTGAAGGAGTTGATATGACACCACCACTCAAGTGGCACGGTGGTAAGCACTACCTTGCCACAAAAATCGTGAGCCTATTTCCCCCTCGCGATACCTATACGCATTTCGTCGAACCGTTTTTCGGCGGCGGTGCGGTTTTGCTGGCACATGATCCGGCTGGGAAGTCGGAAGTGGTCAACGACCTGAACGGGGAGTTGACCAACTTCTGGCGGGTGCTGCGCGAGCCTATCCTATTCAAGCGATTCTGTCGGTTCGTCGAAGCCACGCCGTTTTCCGAACAACTGTGGCGGGAGGCTAAGCAGAGTATCCAGGCTTCCCAAGAAGACGCTTGGGCAGCCGCTTGCTTCTTCATCCGCTGCCGGCAGTCGCGGGCCGGCACGTTCAAGGACTTCGCCACCTTGTCACGCCGCCGCACCCGCCGCGGGATGAACGAACAGGCTGCCGCTTGGCTGTCGGCCATCGAAGGACTGCCGGCCGTCCACGCGAGGTTGAAGCGGGTGGTGATCTTGAACCGCGGGGCGCTCACTGTCATCCCGCAGCAAGATGGCCCCGAAACCGTCTTCTACTGTGATCCGCCCTATCTACATGAGACACGGGCAACCCGCGATGCCTACCAGCAGTACGAAATGGATGCCGCTGAGCATGACGCCCTACTGGTGACGCTGGCCGCTATCAAGGGCCGCTTCCTGCTGAGCGGATACCGCAGCCAACTCTACGACGACGCCGCCGCCCAGCACGGCTGGCGCCGCGTCGATTTTGACCTACCCAACAACGCAGCCGGCGGCGCCAAGAAACGCCGCATGACCGAGTGCGTTTGGAGAAACTTTGGATGAGCGACACCACCATCGCCTGGACCGACAAGTCGTGGAACCCCGTAACGGGCTGTACGCGTGGGTGTAGCTACTGCTACGCCCGGCGGATGGCCCAGAGGCTCAAGGGGCGGCACGGCTACCCGGCGGACGAGCCGTTTCGGCCGACGCTGCACCCCGAGCGGCTCCTACAGCCGCCGGAATGGCCGAAGCCGTCGCGGATCTTTGTCTGCTCGATGGGGGATCTTTTTGACCCCGATGTCCTCCATAGTTGGCAAGCCAGCGTGTGGGCCGTGATGGAAACCGCACGGCAGCACACCTTCCAGGTTCTCACGAAGCAGCCCAAAAACATGCGGGAGTTCCTCCGGGCCTACCACGCCTCATACAACTGGGCGGACGGACTCTGGCCCCTGCCGAACGTCCACCTTGGCGTGACGTGCGAAGACCAAGAATCGCTAGAACTGCGGGTGCCGGTTCTGCTTCGATGCGACGCTGCCGTGCGGTGGGTTAGCCTGGAGCCGTTGCTTGGCGAGGTGGACTTGTCTCAATGGCTGTTTCCCTGGGACCCATTGACGTTCAAACATGGCCATGCGGGGTACTGTGACCGAGAACACTATCCTAAGTTGCAGTGGGTCGTCATCGGCTGCGACAGCACCCGCGGGCCGAAGCGGCGGCCGTGCCGCCTGGAGTGGGTGGAGGCCATCGTACAGCAGTGCGTTGACGCAAACGTGCCCGTTTTCGTCAAGCAACTAGACCTCGGCGACCGCGTCTCGCACGAGCCGTCCGAGTGGCCCTCGTGGGCGAGGCGGAGGGAGTTTCCGAGGTGACCCGCAAGCTAACGGTCGGCAGCCTGTTCGCCGGCATCGGCGGAATCGAGCGGCACCCGTCGGCGCGGGAGCGAAAGGGCGTGAGGTGATGTCGACATGAACGCAATCCACTACCAACTACCCGACGGCGAGCCGGTGTGCGGCGCACAGTACCCCCGGTTGGCGCCCGGGCTAGCGATTCGCGCAGAACACTATCCGACCATCCTGGGCGGGCCCAGGTGGTTTGTTGACCACGTCGGCAGTGGCGCACGAATCTCCTCGTTTTCATGGAGACGACAGGCTGAGCACTTCCTGCGCGCCATTGCACCGCTATGCGACTGGACGTTGCCGGCCGATGCGTTGCGACCCAAGGGCAGAAAGGGCACTAAGTTTTTGAGAAAGCTGAAGGCGTGCCGGAAGGAAGCGATGACGCGGACGTGCCAGCCCGACTGCTGACGTTACGTACGCTGATGGAGGAAAGCAATGACAACTCCAATCCACCTAACGCGCCGAGAGTGCAAGAGGTTTCTGCAAGCCCTTGCGAGGGCGATCGACTATACGGAGAGCTTGGTCGACGCCCATCATGTCGAGTGGGCGAGGCGCTGCCGTCCCGGTAAGTCGGTTCGGCACAAGGTGGTGCCGAAGGAAGACCGACCGTATGTTGCCAGGCTGAATCGCGATATTGCGGCTTTCCGGCGCCTCGGAACGAAGGTGAAGGCGATGGACGCCGAGAAATAAGACCTATGCGCTGCAAGTATTGCGGAGCCGTCTTGAGGCGGGACGCGGCCGGCCTGCATTGCCCGACCAAGAATTGCCAGTGGGAGAACGGTGTGCCAGAGCCGCCGAAGCTGGTGACGCGTGATGGGTGCAGTTCGCCCCAGGGCCCGATTGAGTGTATTCAACGCATGATTGGCTGGGGGGCAGGGTTCAAGGGGTTTGAATCCAGGTGCTTGTGCTGGTGCTTGCGGTGTCGGCGGGCCCATCACGGTCATTATCGGCTGGTGAGGAGGAAGTAATGAGTAACTGTCCACGCTGCGGAGCGTTGCCCAGCACGCCGGGTGGTTTCGGCGACTGGGTGTGTCTGTCCTATGAACTCGAAGGGTCATTTGTGCAGTCTGATGCGTGCCGGCTATGCCGGGCCAACAGGCAGGTGCGGGAGTTGGAGACCATTGTCGACAGGCTGCCGAAGACGGCAGACGGGGTGCCGGTCGTGCCAGGGATGGAAGTCTGGGTGCCTTGTGAAACTGCTGGCTATTGGGGGCAAAAACCAGGCAAAGCGGTGAAGTTCATGGTTGATTGGATACGCTCGCAAGGCACCCCAATACATCTACAGTTCGTCCAGGGGCAGCCCTATCAGATATTGGCAGAACGATGCTACTCCACACGCGAAGTCGCCGAGGCGGCGGGAGGTGGTGATGAATGAGAAACTCCACCGTGTCGCTTGCGAGAAGCTCGCGGCAGCGTTGGGAAACGACGCCCTATTAGACGATCCACCCGGCCTGATGCTGGGGGCGGCGTCCAGGACCAATCGACTAGAGGCCGATGTCGAGCGGCTGCGGAAAGAGAACAGGATGCTAAACGAAGTGGTTTTTGACTATGCCTGCGGGCGTAGACATTGAGGCCCTCGCCAGATCGACAAGCCGCTATAAGCGGCCCCGGCGACGTGACGCCGTGCGGGGGGGTAACTGGCCCCGACTGGACACTTTGGCGAAAACCTTTCAACATTCTTCTAGGAGATGTGACAATGTGCGATGCAGGAATGGACGGCGATATGTGGAACCCCGACACGCCATCCGGTAAGCCCATCGGCACGGCACCATACTACAACGAAACCGAAGGTAAGTGGCAGTGGCCAACGGAAGGACAGCGAAGAGCGCAAACCTGTTGGAACCCTGAATGTCCGAACGGTTGCTATATGGGCACTCAAAAACCGGACGCACAGGGCGACCGCTGGTATTGCGAATTTCCGTGTGCAAAGCAGTGCATCGGATAATCGCCTCCCCCGACAACCCGCCGCGGCCGTGCGGGCAGAACTGGGAAAGATGATACGGGGGGAAAGATGACTGTGGACGTAGAAGCGATTAAAGCGCGGTACATCGAGAACGCCGACGCACTAGACGCGTCGAGCTACGATGTGCTGGGGCTATGCGCTCGAGTAGTGGAGTTGGAGGCCGAGGTCGAGCGGCTGCGTGCCGTTGAGACTCTCTGCCAGGAGTGGGAGCAATACTACCGATCGCCGCCCACGGTGGTCGGACTGATAGGCCGCTTGCGAGAGGTGTTGGGAGGCGAAGCCGCCGAGGCGGCGGGAGGGGAGGTGGAGGCCGAACCGTGACCCGCGACGAGCTACGCGCCGAATACGGCCACCGCATCTGGCGGCCAGACCCGCACGAAAGGGAGATAGATGGATGTTGTGCAAAGCCTTATAGGGTTTTCCGTAGGTTGTCTGGTCACGTTCTTCGGATTCTGTGTGGGCTACCGCGCCGGCCGGCGCGACGAACGGGCACGACACCGAAGCTATGAGCACGGAGAGGACGGGCCGTGAAACCACCACGGTACAAGGGGCTCTCTACTGACGAGCGGCGACGTGCCCGGTGTCTTCTGGCGGCACGCTTCCGTCACGAGAACGGCAAGGGTGGACCGCAGGTTCCGGCGACAACCCGCTTGCCGACCGTCCCGCCCGCGGAGAAATGCCAGGAGGCGATGGGCCTCCTATTGCGAGGGAAGACGATTGCCGAGGTCCACCGAAAGACGGGAATACCGATGCTGGCGGTTCAAGACATCAGTTGCGGGCGCATCACGGAGGACGGGCGCCGCGTCGAGTGCTACGAAGGGGAGTTCTTCGAGCCATCGCCCACACCGCGTCGGTGCCCCCGGTGCAAGCGGAAGGTCACGACGTTCGTCTGTGTGGCCTGCCGGGCGGATGGGCGGCGCGTCGAAACGCTGCCGATCGACGACTAGCGGCGCCACCTCTCTCGCCGCTTCTTCTCCCGGTACTGTTCCAGCCACTCAGGCGTAGGCGGATCTCGCCTGCCGGTCTCCTTCTCCCACGCCTCGATCGTGTCGAGCCACTTGGGCATCCTCTTGATTACCGGGAGACTGTACTCCCGATACCAGTGCTTCGGTTTTCCTCGCCCCGGGTCGCGCGGTCGAATCGTGCGGTTTTCCCGTGTCGCCAAGACCTCCTCCAGGTCATCGTAGATTCGCTCGTAGCTGTGCCCCTCCTGGCGGTGCTCGGTGCGGACCCACTCCATGATCTGGCGTTCGCGTCGATCGGGGACCTCGTGGCGGTTGCCGTAGCGCCCGACATACATATAGCCCAGCGTCGGCTTGCCGCCCACCTTTTGGCGGCCCAGCCTGGCCCGCTTGCGGGCGAAGGCGGCCTTGGTGCGGATGCTGGTCTGCTCGGACGCAATCTCGGCGACGAACGCGTAGAGGGTACTGGTCAGCTTGTCGATCGCAGAGGTGCCCGTGCTGTTGAGGTCGCAGAATACCAGTTTCACGCCGCGCTGTTGGAAATGGTGACGCGTAATGGAGGCGTCGTCCTGGTCCCTGGCAAACCGATCAACTCTCGCGACGATCAGCGTATCGCCAGACAGTAGTAGCAGGTCCAGGAGTTTTCCCGCGTCCCGTTTCAGAAACGGCTTCCCGCCACCAGCACAGTACGCCGACACAACGGCGTCCACCTCGTTCCCCCCCCACTTGAGCGTTGGGTCTTCAAGGGCGAGCTGCGTGTACCGGATCGCAATATCCCTAGCCTGTGCCTCCAAACCCAGACCGCTCTCCTTGGAGTCCTTGTGGGAGCATCGGATGTAGCCTCGCGCGGTCGGCATCACGTATCCCCCGTGGTTCCGAGAAAAGCGCCCCGGCTGGCGGGTGGGGCGAGGTCGAGGAGTTACCGCAGAGGCGGCAAGCCATTCACCCCGCGTCCACCCGTAAACGTACCCCTACGCGTAGCCAGCCGGGGCGCGGTTCATTGTAGCAAATCAGGTTGGCCGACGGGACTCGAACCCGCATGTACCCGGTCCACAGCCGAGCGCTTTACCGATTAAGCTACGGCCAAAGTGGCGCCCGGAGCGTTGGGGCCCCGGGCGCCTGGGGTCAGTCGTCGTCCTCCTGCTTCTTCCGGGTCACCACGCGTCGCGGCCGGTCCCGCAACATCGTCAGTAGGCCCTCCTGGATCTCGCCAAGGTTCGTCGCCAAAGCGCCACGTAGCGCCTGGTTGACTTCCTTGGTTCCCTGCATCGTCGACGAGTTGACCCCGGCGAGCCGGTTCTTGGCCTCGTCGACGAGCCGCTCCAGGTCTTCGTTCCCGGTGACGTTCAGCCGGCGGAAGCGGTCAAAGAACTCCTGGAGGTCGCTGAACCGGCCCTCGCCGAACCATTTCCCAGACCGAAGGCGATCGGTCAGCGTCTCCAAGAGGTCGCTGAATTTCTCGACGAACTCTTGCTCCGCCCGGTCCGCCACCATGGCAAGGCGCTGCTGGACCCTGGCGACTTCCCGCTGGTACACCTCCGGCTTCAGTACCTTGAGGTAGTCCGGCGGGTTGATGTCGACAAACTCCCAATCGGCGTCGAACGCGTCGGACACGTCGGCGGGGAACTGGGAGCGATCGAAGAGGTCGCCCATCTCCCGTCGGGCCTTCTCGACCGCGTCTTGGTAGTAGCAGTCGTTGTACTCTTCGCTCGCCACCGCGATCTCGCCCTTGAACTGGTCCAGGCGGGCGTCGATCTCGGCCAGGTCCTCCCGGCGGATGTACCGGAAGCCAGGCTCCGACGAGGCCAGGCTCATGGCCTTCCAGTAGTCGCTGGCGGCCTTCAGCCGGTTCTTGACCTTCTTGAGCCCAGCATCGCTCTCCAGGAGCTTTTTGCGGCCCCGGAACCGCTTGTCATCGGCCCCAAGGGCTTCCGCCGCGGTGAGGTTCTCCGACTCGGAGGCGGCCTTCCACTCGCCGAACTTCTTCAGCCGAAGCCGGCAGGCGGTGAAGCCGTCGCGGAGCCTCTCGGCGGGCGTCTGGGTCTGGTCGTCAATCGCTGTGTCGTCTACCATCGTGCTCATTCTACGGGTCTCCATGTTTGGGGTAAAGGTGTCAGTTCACGCTCGGGCTGCCGCCGGGTCCGCGCCGCACCACGCGCCGCGGCCCGTCGCCCATTATCTCCTTGAGTATCTTCTCGTGCTCCCGGGGCTCGTACCGGCCGTTGTACTCGGCCGCGTAGCACTTTCCGGTTGCCCAGGCCCGGATCTCCTCGATGCCCTCCTTGGCCTGGTCGATCAGCCGGGGCATCGCCGCCCCGATCTCCGCGACCGGCTTCCGCTGCTGCCGGGCCTTGCGGCAGCAGTTCTCGATTTCGGCCCCCGTCCACTGGAGGTCGTTCGGCAGCGACACGTCCGTGAGTTCCTGCTCAGGTTCGATCAACTCGTAGCCCGACAGGTGGATGCGCCAGATCATGTCCTTGGAGGCGCGTCCCGGGAAGTCCACGAAGAATAGATCATCGAACCGGCGGAGGAACTCCGGGAAGCGGTTAGATACGGGCCGGATGTCGTTCGCTGTCGCGATGACGTAGACGTCGGCTGTTCGTTCCTGGAGCCACGTCAGGAAGTAGCCGAACAGTTCCGTCTTGAGCCCACCCGAGGTTTTGGCGTCGTCGCCCGCCCCAGTCAGCATCTTCTCGATCTCGTCGAGAAATAGGATGCACGGCGCCATCGCCTCGGCCTTCTTCAGCGCCCCGCGGAACTTGGCCTGGCTCTCGCCCATCAGGCCCCCAAACGTCGAGCCGATGTCGAAGCAGAGCGTGGGCCGTCCGACCTCGTTGCCGAGGGCCTTGGCGAAGAGGCTCTTTCCTCCCCCGCTGACGCCCTTAATGAGGATGCCGCGGGAGCGGAACTTTGGATTCGGCTCTCGGACGGCCAGGCTCGTGGTGCAATACTCCTTCATGTAGGTCAGGCCCCCGACGTCGGCGAAGGTTTCACCGCCCTCATGAAGCGTAATGCCGGCCGCGTTCTTCAGCGTGGCCGCCTTGACCTCGAAGACCGTTGCCGGGTCCAGTGTGCCCTTCCGGTACAGCGACAGGGCAAACGCGTTCTCCGCCGCCATCTCCGGCAGACCGCCGGCCGCGTCGAGCACCCGATCAAAGTCCCCGTTGATGTCTTCCTCGTTCGCGACCGACCTGGCGATCCGCTCCAGTTGGTCGCGGTTCGGCAGGTCGTGTTCGACCACGGTGAACAGGGTCTCCAACTCGACCGGGATCTCGACGACCGGCGACAGGACGATCAGGGCGCAGGCGTTCCGCTTGCCTTCCCCGACCCGCGTGGCCACCTCCTGGATCAGGAAGGGGTTGCCGGTCCCGCTGGCGCCACGCAGATGAAAGTGGAGATTCTGCATGACAAGGATGCCGCGCTGGTCGTCCTTGCCGATCTGCGGGAGGCTCTTGACTGCCCCCTGGGGGTCTTCGCACGTCTGGCCGTTGAGCCCGGTGGCGGAGTCCCACGTCATGGCCTTCCAGTCCTCCTGTTCGGCCAGTTCCAGGATGGCCGTCAGGGCGTCCTCCGGCTCGTAGGTCTGGACCCAGACCGCCGGGAAGCCGGAGTGGATCAACTCGGCCACCCGGGCTTGCAGTGGTGTCAGTGTCGCTGTCTCACTCATTGGGTTCTCCTCGTTTGGGGTGATGGGTTCCTACCACGATCCGCGCACGGACTGCTTCTGCTGCCCGTGCTGGTGGCCGTGGTTGTGGTGGTGGTGACTGGCCTTCTGGGGCCGGTCCTTGATCTGGACGGTGCCGCCGGCCACCTTCGCCAAGTCCTTGAGGAACTCGTCGGCGGACTGGTGGTTCTGGCCGGAGATGGCGTCCGTCGTGATACTGATGGTGCCGTCTTCCAGCACCTCGATCGGGATGCGGTCCATGTTAGGTCCTCACTGCCGCGAACTGCGTGGGCCCATTCTGCTGCAAGGCCCACTGGTTCCTGGCGGCAACCTTCTTTATCGCCGCCACACTGTACGCCTGCTTGAGCTGGTTCAGCTCGCGCTGTTGGTAGTCCTGGACCGTGGCCGTGCCGCGGTTCAGGTCCAACTCCATCCCGTTCGATAGGGACAACACACCGGGCACGTTCTCCCGGTAGGTCAGGCCGCGGGCCCGGAGGGCTTCCTCCAGTAGGTCGCGGTTCTCGGCGTGGAACTCCACCGAGAGCAATCTCACTTCCCAGCAGGGCATACTCGCACCTCCTTTGTTCGGCAAGAAACTGTTTCCCGCGATGGTTGAACGTCAAAACAACCATCGCGAGGCGACCTGGTGCAGGTCAGCGGCGGCTCGGAGACAGCCCCGCG
>Ga0180438_10002445_pt1 | contig 30323 bp, 15 predicted proteins | sample SS_ome_12_FD_132455 | JGI IMG/M metagenome (GOLD analysis project Ga0180438, IMG submission 132455) | Hypersaline lake sediment archaeal communities from the Salton Sea, California, USA - SS_3_D_2 metaG | ecosystem: Environmental > Aquatic > Non-marine Saline and Alkaline > Hypersaline >...
AAGGCTAAATCTTCCGATGTCGCTTCATCCATCCCTGAATACTATTTGAAGTTGTCTGAGTTGAGTCTTACCCACACAAAATTGAAGAGAATCCATAACTTTAATTCGGAGAATGGAGGAGTAATGGCCAGACAAAAAAACAGACTCCCATTTATTTTGATTTGTGTCTCTATCACTTTCTTGCTCTTGTCCTCGACAGCGTTTAATCGGGAAGAGGAGAGAGGTCAAGCCCTGCCGTCTATCGATCCTCAGCAGGTCCAGGACCAGGACCTTATGACCTGGGATGATTATTATCCCATTCCGGGAAAAAATTGGGCAGACCCCTCCCTTAAACCGGAACGGGGTTTTCGCCTCGCAGTGGTCGCCATCGACTTTCCGGGTCAGCCTTTTGTGATTACGCTCCCCAAAGGATCGGATCCCTTCGGAAATCCCCAGATCGATCCGATTGCTAGGGAAGATGTTCCCCAGTTCTATGCCGACTTCTTCATGACGCCCAGCGGGGTCAATCACGGCCAGACCATCAACGGCTATTGGATGGAGCAGTCCCGGGGAAAGTTCGGCATCACTGAGGTCGATGTTTTCGGCCCTTATCGGATGCCGAAACCCATCTGGGCCTATGGACTCAATGAGTATGGCCAGAATGAACAGACTCCTGACGGCAGCCGGGCCAGCAGCCGAATGGAGCGGGATTGTGACTCCATCTGGATAGACGACATTGGGGTGGACGTCCGGAAAAACTACGACGCCATCCTGCGCGTTTACGCCAGTTACGATGAGACGGGTGTCTGGCAGGAGTTTGGCGAGATGAAATTCAATACAAGGGACGATATCCCGCCGGAATGGGGCAATCCCAATCCGGACATGCCCCGCTGGATCCCCACCCGGTACGTGGAATGGACGAGCTGGTTAGCCGGCTCCCAGCAGTGGGGCCTGTCTTCCATGCGCCAGGGCGAGAACTCTGGCACCATTACTCACGAGCTCGGGCATTTCGCCTTCCGCCTCCCCGACCTCAACAACAATCCCTATGTCAAGCCTTACCGCAGGGTCGCCGCTGGCCCATGGGATATGATGGACCGGGGCTGTTTCAACGGACCTGGTGGGCCACATAGGCGCTGGGTGGTGCCGCCGACTCAGGGTGCAGCGATGCCTGCAGGCCTGATGGTTCACAACCGCTTGAAGAATGGATTCATAACCGAGTCTCAAATCCTAAGATTGAGCAGGGACGGTCTGGCCGAATCCGGGCTGGCTGTGGCAGAAGTGACTGCTCGGGCGGTGGATCCCCTTCCAGGAACCTTCGCCGGTATCATCGTCAGGCTTGACGGCCCGGAGCCCGGTGACCGAACCCCGCCGGACGATCCCGCCATTAATCCTCTCTCTCCAGGGATCCCGAATTACAATTTCTATTCGCTGGAAGTGGTCCAGCGGATAGGCTATGACTCGTTCACTCCTGATAACGGAGTTCTTATCGCCAAAAATAAAGACAGCTTGCGAGGCAGGAATGGCGGTCCCAACGCTTTCAACAGCTACATCTGGGTCATTGACGCCCATCCTGAAGACATCAACATGGTGGATTATATCAAGCCCAACGGAGAAAAGGTGATGCGGACCATCGCCGACTACCGACAGCTCAATGACGCCCTCTTCCACGCCGGGCTCAATTCGGGCAGCCAATTCGAGTGGGAAGATATGCCTAACCGGCTGCGCTTCTACGTGATCGATGTCGAGAAGAACAAAGAAGGGATACTTTCCTACACACTGGCTGTCCGGTCCCTGGACGGATCGGGTCAGCAGGAGCGGGGTGTAACTCTGGATGCGAAAGCAAAGCAGAAGGTAAAAGTGCCCAACACCCCCATCACCTTCACGCTGAACAATACGGGCAAGGCTGCGGAGACGGATCCTGGGCTGCATCCATCTGACGCCAGTGCTTACCTGAATTTTGATGTTTACCGGTTTTCTGTATCGATAGAGGGAAAGGGATGGACCGTCCAACTCCTCAACGGTCTGGCCTCAGTGGAGTTCGGCGATTCCCAAGCGGTTACGGTTTATGTTTCCCAAGAAGACGGAGGATCTCGGTCCGCGAGAGTGACTCTTCGGGCGACGTCCGAGAGTGACCCGTCCAAGACCGCGGCGGCCACTGTGAAGGTTTCGCGGTAAGGGAGGATTCGATGAAAGTGAATTTAATTTATCTCCTGTCGCTGGTTTTAGTGTTTCACTGTTTTGTTTTTGCAGAAGCTCAAGACTCGGTTGTGAGAGCTTTTGAGGAAAAAACTCTCCAGGCACGTCCTATTCCTCTAGGCAAAGTGCGGTTGACGGGCGGGCCTCTCAAACAGGCCCAGGACGTGACAGCCGAATATCTGCTTCAGTTGGAGCCTGACCGTATGCTGGCCGGCTACCGTATCCGAGCCGGTCTAAAACCGAAGGCCGAGGGCTATGGAGGCTGGGACTCCGTGGAGAGCCGCCAGCTGACGGGCCACATTGCCGGGCATTATCTCTCCGCCATCAGCCTGATGTATGCGGCCACGGGCAATGAAGAGTTCAAACGTCGGGCGGATTATATTGTCACCGAATTAAAGGAAGTCCAGGACAAGCGGGGTGATGGGTACCTGGGTGCCATAATCGACCGAGACGGCATCGACGGCCGAGAGCTCATGGAACGTGTATCCCGGGGAGAAATCAAATCCGCAGGCTTCGACCTCAATGGATTGTGGTCGCCATGGTACACCCTGCATAAGACCTATGCTGGTTTGCGCGATGCCTATCGTTTTACAGGCAATAGGAAGGCTTTGGAACTGGAGATCAGGTTCGCGGAATGGGCCGATCGCATTCTCACGCCCCTTGATGCAGGCCAGATACAGCGGATGCTGAACACCGAGTTTGGAGGCATGAACGAGATTATGGTCGACCTCTATGCGGATACGGGGGACAAACGCTGGCTGGACCTTTCCTATAAGTTCGAGCATCGCTCCTTCATCGAGCCTCTCAAGCGTCACCAGGACATCCTCCAAGGCAAACACGGCAACACGCAGGTGCCCAAGCTCATTGGCTCAGCTGACCGCTATGCCTATACGGGCAGCGTTGGAGATATCATGGCCGCAAGCTTTTTCTGGGATCAAATCGTCCAGCACCACAGTTATGCCACCGGAGGTCACGGCCAAGACGAATATTTTGGTGAGCCCGGCAAGTTGAGTGATCGCGTGGACGGACGCACAGCAGAGACATGCAACGTCTACAACATGGTTAAACTGACCCGTCGGCTTTTCGCCATTCGACCCGATGCCCATTACGCCGATTTTCATGAACGGGCCCTTTTTAACCACATCTTAGCCTCGATCGATCCCGAAGATGGCCGGACCTGTTATATGGTGCCTGTCGGAAGAGGGGTTCAGCATGAATACCAAGGGATGTTCCGCAGCTTCACTTGCTGCGTAGGATCAGGGATGGAAAGCCATGCACTGCATGGAGACGGGATTTATTACGAAGCGGGTGACAAACTTTGGGTGAATCTTTATGCACCGTCCACAGTAGAGTGGACTGAGGTGGGTGTCAACCTGAAAATGGATACGGATTTCCCGGAAGGAGAGTCAGTGGTCCTTAAAATGACGCTCAAGTCGCCCAAAGAATGGACTCTCGCCCTGCGTCGCCCCTACTGGATCGGTGACGGATTCTCCGTGAAGGTCAATGGCGAGGCTGTCTCGCAAGACGTGATCGATCCCTATCACGGCGTCCCTGAGTCAGGTCGTCCGGTCCCCGGTCGCAAAGGTGTTGAACATTCAGGAACTTACGTTGAACTGAAACGAGTTTGGAAAACCGGCGATACAGTTGAGTTGGTTCTGCCCAAGACACTTCGCCTGGAGCCGACGCCCGATAATCCGCAGGTCGCCGCTATAATGTGGGGACCTCTGGTGCTGGCCGCGGACTTGGGACCCGAGCGGGAGAGAGGACGCGGAGGAGACGTCGGCACCGAACCGCCGACTATTCCGGTTTTCGTCGCTGCAGGGCAAGCGGTGAACCAATGGGTCAAATCTGTTCCCAACGAACCGGGACATTTTCGTATCACCGATGTTGGCCGTGACAGCCTCGGCGCCGGCCTAGAGGTCGAGGTGAATCTGGTGCCGTTCTTCCGTTTGCACCGGCGCACCTACGCTGTCTATTTCGACCTGTTGACCCAGCCCGAATGGGAGGAGAAAAAAGCCGAGTATGTCGCTGAACAGGAACGGCTGCGAGAGCTCGAAAAAGCCACTGTGGCCTATGCCCAGCCTGGAGAAACGCAGGCGGAACAGGATTATAACTTTCAGGGCCCGGAAGACACGTGGGCCACACGGATTATGGGTCGTCGGGGACGCAGAGGGAGGAGCTGGTTCTCTTTTGACCTGCCTGTGGAGCCGGAGCGTCCCATGGCTCTGGTCGTGACCTACTACAGTGGCGAGCGGGGGAGAGGCGGAGCCTTATTCGACATCCTTGTGGACGGTAAACATATCGGCCATCAGGAAGTGATCAGAAGCATCCCCGCACGCTTTTTTGATGTCGAGTACTCCATCGATGCGGATATAATCAAAGGCAAAAAGAAAGTCACAGTTCGCTTCCAAGCCAGGGAAGGGAGTTATATTGCATCGGTGTTCGGCATCCGCATGATCCGTCGCATTACGGATGAGTCATGATGAGCAGTACTGAATAATAGGCATTGATATAAATCTAGAATATACTCCTCGAACACAATTATTTTATTCTAGGAGCCGATTATGAATAAAGTGATTCAGGTAAGTATTTGTATTGCTGTTTTAGCTTGTCCTTCTCTTTCCTCTACTCAAAATAAAGAAAGCTTGATTTTCCCAGATCCGCAGCAGAAAATCTGTCTGGTGGAGGGATTGGGGAAAGACGGTGATCTTCTCTCTGGACGGAAAATGCCGCCTGATACTCCTCTCGTACGAGCGATTTTAGATGAGCTGAGTGTCCCATTTCACCAATCTGTCATCAAATTGAGCCAGTGCAGCCGGAATCTTGTTTCCGACTCTGTAGGGCCGAATGTCCTCTATCTATCAAAAAACGAAGGGGGTTTCCCGCGTCAGGGTTTAGTATTGAAGGTAAAGGGACAATCTTTTTCTTATCCCGATCTGTTCTATGTGGACCTGGTTTTGGATGAGAGACGCGTGGCCAACGGAGAGCTGGATATCTATTCCCATGAACTGGGGCACGTGATGATGTTGAATATCTGGAAAAACATACCCGACCCGCAGTCATCTAAACAGCATGTCAGTATGGGGATTACGGATTACACAACAGCCGTCTTCGAAGGATGGGGCATCCATTTCCAGCGGCTCGCATTCGACAATATTCCCCGGTATCGATCCATCTTCAAGGAATCCTTCGATTTTCGCCGCAGCACTGGCCGTTTATGGCATTCCAACATCGATCAGGAGCTCCGAATAAATGGCGTCCTCCAGAACAGTTTTATTTACCAAAAACTCTTGCCCGGAGTGGATTTGTCTCGCCTCAATCAGGAAGAATTAATTCTCCTTGAGCACACATCTCCTGAATTTGACATCACACGGCTGAAGAACGGCCAGCAGATGCTGTCGTGCGAAGGCGTTCTCGCCACTCTTTTCTACAGAATCAACACAAATGAATCACTCCAAAACAATTTCCTGGAAAAGGAGTTTTACAACCGCTTTCTCCTTTCTCCCATGCCCGATGATCTGGAACCCAAAGATCTTTTTTCTCCATTCGAGAACGTCATGCTTAAAAACTTCTGGGTGTGGAGCAGGCTCAATACTGCCGCATTAGAAGACAGGCATCTTTTTATCGAGTACATCAAAGAATGGAGCCGCGCATTCCCTGATGATAAAGAGGAAATCTTTAAACTGTTCATCCTGACAACTGTGGGAAAAACCATCAACAATGACCTTGGTTCCGCTTATGAACGGATGGCCTATGCGGGTTTGATTGGAGATATTCAGAAGTTTAGAGGAATTTTTCCGGAGTTCAGTTCCGTTTATGAAGATTTGATAAAAAAAATTTTTTCCGGAGAACTTTCGCTGGAATCCAACATGGGACCTCAGCTATGGATTCAAAATACAGACTTCTTAATAAGACGAACTCTCTGGGACGTCAGCCGCAAACTCCCGCTCAGCATCAACGTGAACACCACCTCTGCCTTTGAATTGTCCACATTCCCGGGAATCAGCCTGGAAAAAGCTGAACAGATTATTCGGAGAAGAGAGGAATTGGGCTACTTTAAATCAATGGAAGAAGCCGAGGCCGCAGGCTTCAAAATTCAAACATAATAGGATATTCCCCAATCTACTTTCTAATCTCTGGGGGTTTAATGGGGATTTTTAAGAGGGAATAATTGATATTTTTCTAATTCTTTTTTCTTCGCTTCAACTATCTCAGCAAGCACTTGAATTGTATGCGCTCTATCTTCATAGGGAAGAAACTTCATCCCGTTATCTTTCATTCTTTCGAGAAAGTCAATTTCTTTTTCTTTAAGAAATATAAATAGACTTAATTCTTCAAAAATTTCCTTGAAAGTTTTTTCTTTTTTGCTCATTCACTCTTTCCTGCTTCAATTCCTCACCTTATTTAGTCGGTGAAGTCCGCAACTTTATGTAAACGTAATCCTATCCCCAGCCCTCTTTTTCTGCCGCCTTACCTGATGAGTCCATCATCTGACTAACGTTTTTTCCAATCCCAAGAAGTTAAGTCTTTGGGGGAATCGGTTTTCTTTCTCGACTGTTCGCCAGTTTCTTAATAGGCATCTGGCGTATGGCTGTTTGCTAGCCAAAACAGGGTGAATGCAGAAAAAAATTAGATAATCTCTAGTTTATCCTTGCCGGGAAGCTTGGGAAACGGAGCGTGAGGTTCCTTCTGGTACCAGAAAGCCACAGACGAGATATCATCCTGAAGGGGAAGATACCTTCCGCCAGAATGCCAGCCGAGAGCCTGGATAGTGACCCTGAGGTCCTTTTCAAAACGCACGGGGTCCATGATGTGCCAGCGGTAGAGGCCAAAGCGCTGCTGGGACTGCCACTGTCCATCCGGGATAATCACTTGAGGCATGCCTGCATAGGGAGTGGTGTACTCTCTGTATTTTCCGTTTACGGTAAATCCGTATGAACCGCAGAAATAGTCTTCGGTCCCGGTGCCGCAGATTGTGGGAAACTTCTTGTCTCCGTCGATGAAAAATTTTATCTCGCCTTCGCCCCACCAGCCGGTGTTGTTGGCGCCCCAGCACATATAGGTGCCCACAAAGTGGCCCCATCCTTTTATCCCGTCCACGATGGTGAAATCAGACTTGTAAGGCAGGGGATTGCTACGCCGGAATTGGGCATGAAGGTAGGCTGCATCCTCAGGCACTTCGGTCAGGGTGTAGTTGACCTGGTAGTAGAGTGTCATGTTTTTCTCATCCAGGTTCTCCATGGTGATCTTGCAGGATTTTCGGAAAGGCATCACCCAGTAGCAGTTGAAGCCGCTTCCGGGATTCACGCAGACAGGAATGGAAGAGACCTGTGCGAATTTTCCCCAGCCACAGGCGAAGAAATCCCCGACAGGGACTTCTACCGATGGTTCCTTTTCTCCATCCCAGTAGAAGCGAAGGATCGAGAAGCGCCAGTTGCCGGCAGGCGTCATCCAGATCTGCTGGATGGCTCCTGGCCCCTGTATCTCTGCCATGACAAAGGTTTCCTTAGGCTTGATGATAACATACGGAGAAACTTTCCAACCCTGGCCCAGGTCCCGGGCGGCTTTTTTGGCTGGTCCATCGATAGACATTCCGCCTTTACCTTTTTCTCCGGTGAAGTTCTCGGGACTGATGGAGAGGCTTTTTGCATGTGAGAGGCGGAACAGGTTTCCGAGGTTGAGATAAAGCCCGTTAAACATTTTCTCCTCTTCGGCGTAAAGCACCATTGTCGCCAGCAAAAGAATCAATAAACCCTTCACCCATCTTTTACTCATGATAAACCTCCTTTTTAAGTTTATTCTGGTCGATTATTTTTTTAATAAGGTGTATTTGCCCGGTTTTTATCTGAATAGTTTGAATAACTTGAGCTCTAGATTTAATCATAATCCCTTGCGGATGAATAAGATAATATAATTTTTCCTCGGTAATTTCTAATAGAAAATGAACAAAGAGTAGCGAGTAGTCGCATACCGGTAGAGAGACTATTGAAGAGAGAGGAAGGGGTTGATTCTTATCCGTCGTCTCTGCATCCTGAGAAATATCTTAAGACGTCAGAATTTGAATAAAGATCAGTCCAGCCTTTTATTTTTTAGCCGGACGAAGGGATTTGCGTTTCTTCTGCCAGCGTTTCCTCAAACGCACAGAATCCAGCCCGAGCAGCTTACCTTTGGAGAATGGATTTTTTCCCGTGCATTTAAAACTCAGGGTGTGCTTACCGGGATCGAGCACATAGCTTCCGAGATAGTAATCCTTGACGAGAATTCCTTGAGCGTAGAAGTCCATCGCTCCTCTTGTGCCCCAGTCAGGATAGCCTTCAAGCTCAGTCACATCCTTCCTGTCGAGAAAAATGTGATAAGTCCCGTAATCCGGCGCACAGGTCATTCGCAGCACAAGTCCCCTGAGCTCTTTCTTTTCAACATGGAAATCGAACTCTAAAGAAGGATTATCGACCGAGGGAATGAACAGGATCTGGCCTTCCCCTGTCCAATCATATCCTTTCTGCAGCGAGACCTTTCCTCCGGAAGTCAGGGCCGTGGATATCATGTCCTGACCTTCGATAATGATATCCAGGTTGGGGAACATCCTCTCCTTGAGCGGCGGCAGGCTCGTGAATCGCTTGGGCTGGCCAACCTGATACCAGAAAGCCACGGTGGCCATGTCATCTTCCCGCTCCACGTGTCCGTCGATCTCACCGGTTTCGGTCTCATCTGCGGAGATCCAGCCCGTGTGCTCGATCTCGAAACGGATCGATTTTTGAAAACGGACAGGATCCGCAATATGCCAACGGTAAAGTGTGTATCTTACGCCCAGATCGCTGGGATCGGCACTCATGTAGGTGCATCCAAAATAGGGGAACAGGCATTCGTTCAATCCCCAGGCGCAGAGAAAATAGTCTTCGGTTCCGGTCCCCTGGATGGTTGGCTTTGTATCCCCGTCGATGTAAATCCGGGCGTCCCCCTCTCCAAACCAGAAGGGGGAGCGTGAACGGGCTGACATGACCGTGCCTACGTAGTGTCCCTGACCTTCCGCCTCCAGGATGAGATAATCTTTCCCAGGGCTTTCGGGGAATTCCTGTCGATATTGGGCACAGAAATAGGCTGTATCCTCAGGCAGACTGTCGTATTCGGTGTAATCGATCTGGTAATAGAAGCTGCGGACATTCTTTTCACCTTCATTGGTCACCGTGATCTTCCCCCGATTGAAGAAGGGCATCTGCCAGTAACAGTTGTAGCCGTCACCTCCTTCGACAAGAAGCGGGATCGAGCGGATCTCCCGCCGCAGCCCAAACCCGGCTCCGAAGAAATCCCCTAACGGAGCCTCGACTGCCGGATGTTTCCCATCATCCCAATAGATGCGCAGCACAATCTCATCAGGACGGGCCGAGCCATATTTCTCCAGCCAATTGGGCCGTGCATCGTTAAAAGTCAGCCAGATATGATTGATGACTGCTGGCCCACTTATATCGGCGAGAACCATGGTCTCTCCAGGCACGATATAAGTCCGCCGGTCATAATTGCTGTTGAAATCTGGATCGGATGACGTCACCGCCTTTGAACGGCCATTTTTTACTCTGGTCAGGTCTGACATCAGGCCGCCCGCACTTTCCTGGGTGATGGCCTGCAGCGCAAACCCAATCATGAAAAAGGAAAAAATGATGATTCTTTTTGATTTCATAAGACCTCTCCTTAGGAAGTTGACTTTATACGAAAGAGTATTTTTTAGGCTTGTTTTTTAAGGATCTCGTTCAATGCTGGGCTCGATAGATAAGAATTTCGTTTTTGTTCTTGTGGCAAATGACTTCCCATTTTCCTCAATCCCCGCCCGTTAACGTGCTGAGATAAGAATACCACACCGAAAACGGCAAGGTCAACATCTCGAAAATCGATACAATTCAGCCAAAACCTCCAAATCAAAAGGCTCAAGATAAACACATCCCTCCAACATCTCCGGATGACCGGAAAATCCGGTGCCTCCTGCACTTTGATCTCATTTTCACTCAGAATCCTGGCAGTTCCTCCTGTAGAGAGGATTTCCAATCCATGCCTTTGAATCCCCCTGGCAAATACCACAACCCCTGATTTATTTGATACACTGATCAAAGTTTACCGCTTTGCCCTTCTTTGATGTGAACGGGCATAGAGCAGACCTATCCGGTTTTCGACATCCAGGAAGAAAAGAGGCCCGGTATCGGAGTTGACCTCCCCGCCATTGAAACCGGCTTCATTTTTTTTATCAGAAAGGCCTTTAAAAAGGAGCAATTGTTTGGTAAAATCTTTGATGTTTGATTTCTTTTTTTTTGGTCCTAACGTATTATATATCAATACGTTATGAAGAGAATTAGTTTTTTTGAATTATTCAGGCTGTTGAGTTCTTCAATATCAAAGAGGCATGGCTAATTCCCAGACCATAGAACTCAAGGCTCTGATTGATTACAACGTATTCCAAGCTTACTTTGACCCGATCATAGACGCGACCCGTGAGCGTCAACAGGTTTCTGTTATCAACGCTGAATAAATTTGATGTTACGTTCTGATAAATTGGATCAGGAGACAGGCAGAAAAATGAAAGCAATCGAAAAAATCGAGAAAATGAGCTTTACACAGAAAGTTCTTCTATTAATTGGATGCCTTCTGGTCGTGTTGCTTCCTTGCAAGGCAGGACAGTTAGTTTTCAAAAAGTCTAATTTTAACAACCTCCGTCAAACTTCTGTGGCTGTGGTCTTGAGCCCGCTGAAGAGCGGCTTGATTTGCGACATAGGTCAGTTTTCCGGGACTTTAATTTCCAAATCTCAGTTTGCTGTGGCTCCCAAAGTTTCGGACAAACTGAAAGAACTTTATGTAAACATCGGAGATAGAGTTACCAGGGGGCATATTGTAGCCCAGCTTGATGATGAAAAAAGCCAGCTTAAACCGGGCATGTTTATCAATGCTGAAATTGAATTTGTCAGAGGAGAAAATGCCCGAATAGCTCCTTTCAGCTCCATAGTCAGCAGGGACAATTCTAAGGATGTGTTCCTAGCTGAGCTGGAAAATAAAAGAGCATTTTTCAAGCCTGTAACGACAGGAATTATTGAAGGGAATAAAGCGGAAGTCCTGGAGACGGCTGACCTTTCCAGTTTTGTGGTTTTTCTGGGCCAGCATCTGCTACAGGACGGGATGAGTATAATCCTGCCTGAAACCGAGGAACAATCTGATAGCCCTCAGAAAGAAGGCAAGCTCTCCGCACCTGGAAGATAATACATGTCTTTAGTATTCTCATTTGAGACAGGGAGGAAAAAATGAACATTTCTGAATTTTCTATAAAACGACCGATTTTTGTGACCATGCTCATTCTTGTGGTGTTGGTCCTGGGCTTTATTTCTTTTACCCGGCTGCCGATAGACCTGATGCCTAACATTACCTTTCCGACGCTTGTCGTTTCTACCTCTTATCCAAATACTGCTCCTGAAGAAATGGAGCAAATAATAACCCGGCCCATAGAGGAAGCCTTAAGTTCTGTTCCTGGAGTTGAGGAGATCTTTTCGGTTTCTTCACAGGGCAGTAGTTCGGTTCGGGTAATGTTCGACTGGGGAACGAATCTTGAGGAAGCCGCCAATGATATTAGGGAAAGAATAGACCGGATCATCCGCAGATTTCCGGAAGAAATTCAGAGACCGAGTCTGCGGAAGTTCGACCCGGCCCAGATGCCAATCCTGATGGTCGGCATTTTGAGTGAACTGGACCCGCTGCAGGTCAGAAAAATCATAGACGAGCAGGTTTCTTACAGGCTGGAAAGAGTTCCGGGCGTAGCCTCTGCTGATGTCTGGGGCGGCTTGCAAAGAGAGATTCAGGTTAATCTGTTTCCTGAGAAAGTTAAAGCCCTGGGTTTGCCTCTGGATGTAATCATAAGCAAAATCAGACAGGAAAACATTGACATACCTGCTGGAACTATAGAAAAGGGAAATTATGAAATCGTCGTCAGGGTCCCGGGAGTGTATACCAACATCGAGCAGATTAAAGATACGATTGTGGCCATCAGGGAAGGGGCGGCTATCAGACTTAAAGACATAGCCAGCGTTGAAGATACACATCGCCGGATAACCAGGGTTGCCAGAATCAATGACCTGCCTGGCATCAGAATGGCTATCTATAAACAGTCCGGCGAGAATACGGTCAAAATTGTAGAAGGTGTTAATATAGAACTGAAACGAATTCAGGCGGATTATCCTCAATTCAAGTTTATTACTGTAAGGGACAGCGCCAAATACATCAAAAATGCTATAAATAACGTTGGTTCTGCGGCAATATATGGTGGCTTTCTGGCAATATTTGTTCTGCTCTTTTTCCTGATTAATGTCAGGAGCACACTGGTCATAGCGCTGTCCATTCCCATTTCCATTATCGCCACTTTTATTCTGATTTATTTTAACGGATTTACCCTTAACGTCATGAGCCTGGGAGGCCTGGCTCTGGGTATCGGAATGATGGTAGACAACTCCATCGTTGTTTTGGAGAACATATTCCGGTTGCGGGAAGACGGTATGCCGCTGCAAAAAGCCTCTGTAGAAGGAGCCAGAGAGGTTACTTCAGCCATCATTGCCAGCACAGTTACCACTTTGACTGTCTTCCTGCCTATGCTTTTTATCAGGGGAGCTTCAGGAATAATGTTTAAACAATTGGCTTATGTAGTTGTTTTTTCTCTGGCCTGCTCTCTTATTGTTGCTCTGACTCTGGTGCCGATGCTGGCAAGTAAGGTCCTTAAAGGTGACAACATTGGCAGACATAATCCCGATTCCCGGCTGGCGGTAAAAACCAAACAGATTTTTGTCAATATCGAAAATTCTTACAAAAATCTTTTGGATTATTGTCTGCACCACAGGTTTAGAGTGTTGTTGATTACGGTTGTGTTGCTGGCAATCAGCATCTTTCTTTTCCGGTATGTTGGCAGGGAATATATGCCTCAGACAGATGAGGGCGAGGTCAGAATAACTGTGGAAATGGAAGTTGGGACCAGGTTATCGGTTATGGACCAGAAACTCCAGGAAGTCGTTGCTCGGGTCAAGCAAATGGTTCCAGAGATCGAATCCATAGAAGAAAGAGCGGGCAGTGGAGGCTGGCGTGGCGGAGCCAACCAGGGTAATATTACTTTAAAACTGGTTCCTAAATCCCAGAGGTCCAGGGCCAGTATGGACATTGCGGCTGATCTTAGCCGGAAGCTGTCAGAAATTCCAGGAATCATCATCCGCACCAGAGCCTCTGGTGGGATGATGATGTTCGGGATGAGGGGCGGCGGTGGTGAGGAAAGGCTGCGGATTGAAATTCGTGGTTATGATTTGGAGATGGCTCAGATCCTGGCTATAGAGGTAAAGAGTTTTGTTGAAAAGATAGAAGGAGTCACTGATGTTCGAATTAGCCGGCAAGAGGGGACTCCGGAACAGCATCTGGTTATTAACAGGCAAAAGGCTTCTGATATGAAATTATCAGTCAACCAGATTGGCAGTTTTATCGAAACAGTTCTGTCAGGTTCTCAGGCCAGCCAGTTCCGGGAAGGTGGCCGGGAATACAGAATCCTGGTTAAAGTGAAGGATTCAGAATACTTGGATGTCAAGGAGCTGCTCGACATGACCATAACCAACTCTGATGGAAAACAGGTTAGTCTGCGTAATGTGATCGAAATCATAAGCGAGCGAGGCCCCCAGCGGATAGAAAGAAGAGACAGAGAAAGAATAATTAACATTTCGGGGGAAATTGCAGACCGGGACCTGGGTTCGGTAATCCGGGATGCCCGCCGGGCCCTGAAGAATATCCCGATTCCAAGAGACTTTATCATTAGTTTCACCGGTGATTATGAAGAACAGCAGAAAGCCAACCGGGAATTGATGATCAGCATCATGTTAGCTCTGTTTCTTGTTTATATGATTATGGCCATGCTTTATGAATCGCTACGCGACCCTCTGATAATAATGTTTTGTGTGCCACTGGCCATAATAGGAGTAGTCTTGATGCTATTTCTTACGGGGACAACCTTGAATGTGCAATCTTACATTGGTCTGATCATGCTAGGCGGAATCGTTGTCAATAATGCCATTCTGTTAGTGGACTATACCAACCTGCTGCGGCGCCGTGATGGAATGGAGTTGATGGAAGCTATAAAGGAGGCTGGCAGGAGAAGGCTGCGTCCGATTCTGATGACTGCCTTAACCACCATCGTAGCCATGATTCCAATGGCCATTGGTTTAGGAGAAGGAAGCGAAGTTCAATCACCCTTAGCCAGGACAGTTATCGGCGGTCTGACCAGCGCCACTTTAATCACTCTGGTAGTCATTCCGGTTATCTATTCGCTTTTTGAACAGAAAAGAAGGAAAAAGACTGAAGCTAGCTCTTAAGAAATAGAATATTCAGGTATCATCGGGTTGATGAGCAGGTCTTCAGCTCCGGTTATCCGTATCCTTCTTTTTTTTGGACTTTGCTTCATATCTGTTTCATTCTGCCTGTCTTAACAGTGCCTGTTCTGACGAGAGACACTGTAATCCAAAATCAAATAGCAGAGTTTTTTTATGGGAGTGACCAGGAGTTTTAAGTCTCTCAGCTAACCAATAAAATGAGTTGTCCAATACTCTGTAGTTATTAATAGTTCTCTTAGATGCAATTGATATACTGCCAGTATGATTATTGTCCAAATAACATTGAGTGTAATTACGTGTAGTGGGGTGATAAGCTAAAAATAGATAAAAATTTCGTTTTTGTTCTTGGCGCAAATGACTTCCCCTTTCCTCAATCCCCACCCCTTAACATGCTGAGATAAGAATGCCAAACCGAAAACGACAAGGTCAACATCTCAAAAAGCAATACAATTCTCTTGCATTTCTTCAAGGCTGGCATTGCCATTGGTGGTGAAAAGGCTGAGGGTAGGTTAGGTTATATCCGGCATGAGGTCTATCGGAAGACGGGTGAAAGACACGAAGCCGATATGATTACGATCAAAAAGATCATGACAGTAAAGTCGTGTGATATACTGAAAATCGAGATTGATTTATCTGTATTCTCTTGGTTTCAGCTCGAGAGCGTCCTTTTCATCCTGGGGAGAAGCATGTTCAGGCAAGATGATCGGGCTTCCATCCGCGAGCAGATGCTGGCCTAGAACCACCACATAGCCAGAGAATAAGGGAGGATCGACGATCTCTGCCTGTTCACTGTTGAATATGCCAACCTCAACAGGCACAAACTGGGCAATTTTATTCTCAATATCTGCTAAAAATACTCCCTGTTGATTGTCCCGTTTGACGACAGCGCTCATCGGGACCACGGTGGCGTCATCATGGGTGGCATACTCGACCTGGACACTTACGAACATTCCGGGTTTGAAGAGTTCCTCGGGGTTGGGGATCTCGATTTCGATTCTTGCCTCCCTGGATGTCTCTTGGAGGAGAGGTGCGATGCGGACGATTTTCCCAGATGCAGGTTTATCAGGGATGGCATCCGTGCTGATGTACGCGCTTTGCTCTCTTTGTATCCTAAAATAGTCTTTATCCGTAATGTAGATCACGGCCAGTAAGGGATCGATCTCGAGGATAGAGAGGATCGGGGCATTGGCTGTGAGCATGGTTCCTTCATGCACGAACCTCTCTCCGACAACTCTGGAATTGCTCCCGTCCTCCCAGGTGACTGTTATTTTCGTGTAGGAAAGACGAACCTTGGCCGTTTCCAGAGCTGCCTTTCTGTGTGCCACCTGGGCCTGGGCAACCTTGTATCTGGATTCCTGTGTTGTGAAGGCACCTTTGGCCGCATCGAGCTCAGAATCAGCGGATATGCCTTTTTTGTGAAGCTCCTGGACCCTTTCCAATTCCCGCTGGGCCACGTTTAAAGAGCTCAGTGATTCTTCGAGGTTAGCCTGAGCCACCTGCAGGTCTGCCTCGGCCTGGCGGACCTGCTGACTGTATTCCTCATCGTCAAGCTCCGCGATCAACTGGTTGCGAGTGATCCTGTCCCCGATGTTGACCATGAGTTTCTCCAGCCTTCCTGAGATTTTGGGAGCGACCATGAATTGAGACTTGGGAACCAGAGTCCCTGTGAAGTTCCCATAATCCCGGATCGTGACTTTTTTAACAGCTGTAATCTCGACAGCCACAGGAGCTACGTTGCTCCGTGGGCCCGGCCCCTGGCTGGATTTAAAAGCTTTTTGATAGACCTGCCAGCCGACAAGCCCGATAATGATAGCAGCAACAGCTATCAGTATGACCTTTCTTTTTTTCACCTTTTACCTCCATATTCTTCTCCGCTCTGATAATGACTCATAGGCTCTTGGTTTTTACCTGCACCAACCATTGCTTTTGGATGATAGATGATGAAAAGCAATCCTTACCTCGCGTCGATGTCAGAAAATTTTATGTTTTTAGTCTTAAAGGTTGTTCCCATAACCCTGTCCAAATTAGCCACTGAGAGAATATAATCGACCATTGCTTTCAGTTCAGCGCTCTGGGCATCCGCTGCGTCTCTTTGATACTGAAGGAGGAAGAAGTTCGTGGATTTACCCACTCTAAATTTTTCCTGCTCTGCTTCTAGCTTTTTTCTGGCCAGTTCCCGTGCCGCTTGATAGGCCTGAACTCTCTGGTAATTGGTCTCGACAGCTCTTACGGCTGTTGTGATTTCCAAAAATACCTGTTGCTCCTGGTCTTTTAAATTCAAAAGAGCCTGTTCCAGGCTGATTTTTGCCTGTGCGTACTCAGCTCTCGACAGTATGGTATTAAAAGGAATATTTAGAGTCAATCCGATTGACCAATTATTGTAATTGAAACGGAGAGCTTCTTCCAGTGCTTCAGTGGCTCCACCGGGAATTGTTCCCACGACGATCCTGGTGAAAGGATCATCATTTAGGTAAAGAATTCGAGTTCCCGAAACACCAGGAGTCCAGTAGGAGGCCCGGACGTTCAGCTCTGGGAGGAGCTGATTCCTTGCATATTTTGCATCAAACTCCTTGGTTTTCACATTTGTTCTCATGACCTTGAGGTCTGGCCGGTTTTCCAGAGCCGTAACTAGAGCTTCCTCGAGGGTTATCTCTCTTTTTTCAAAAGGGGGACTGTCAACAGGTATAATTTCTATGTCTTTTCCAGCTTTAAAGGCAGAGAGGTTGATGATTGTTTTCAGCCGGTCTTCGTTGTTCTTGACCCCTGCTTCAGCCGCCAGGATGTCGGCTTCCCTGGTGGCCACTTCAGATTCAGCCGTATAGATTTCTATCGGAGGCATTGTTCCCACTTCGATTTTCCTCTTGTTTTCTTCCAGGAGATCTCGGGCTAACTGGAGGGACTGCCTTTGGACTTTCAGGTTCTCTATGCTGTATTTTAAAATCCAATAGGCTGTCTCGACATTGTATATGGTATCCAGGAGAGTCTGTTGAAACTGGCTCTCGGAAATATCCCTGCTGTCCTTGGCCACGATGATCTCTCTGCGGCTCATCTTAAACCCAAAATTTTTCAAAAGTGGCTGGGTGAATTCGAAGGTTATTGTGCTTCCAAACCGGGGATTGATGGTCTGAAAGCGCCTGTTGGTCTCGTTCATGTAGGTATTGAGAGATATATTGAATGTGCCCCCGGTCGGAACGACCTGATTCAGAGACACGGAGTAGTCTCTGTAGGTCCCCATGACCCGATCTGACGCATCAATCCAGGATGAAGAAGTTGTGTTTGTTTCTCGGTTGTTATAATTGACAGATAAAAAGGGCATGAATTTTTCATTGGCCCGCGATATTGACAGATCCGCCATTTCCGGGTTTAACACTTCGACAGCCACATGAAGATTATTCTTCATGGCGCCAACAATGCAGTCTTCCAGAGAAAGAGATATCTTGTTTTGTTGGGCAAACAGAGCGGAAGTCAGGATGAAAATCAGAAAAAGGGAAGCTCCAGAAATTCGCTTCATCATTGTGTTCCTCCTCCATATTTTTTATTCATTAGTCTCACAACCTTTTCTCTATGAGTATAAGACAACATTGGTAAAATATGAATAGAATATCAATAAAAAAATTTCTACCGATTCCGGTTTTCACATGCATTTGATGACATGAGAACATCTTTCAACATAAGGACTCATTACACGGAGATCGCTGTTTCAGCATCAAGCTGCCTGCTGCCATTTCAATCTTTTATTCCGGAATGATTTTCAGCCATTCATCATTTTTCTTGTCTTTGGAAGAAATCTAGAGTATATAACGTCAAAGAAATAGAGAGTCGTTAAAATTGATTGAATCGCGCGAGGAATCGCCTTCCAGAAAGTAAAGGAGAGATGTATGTATTCCCGGATTCATTGGCTCATATCGTTATGCATTTTTTTTATGCTTTTTTTGTCTATCCTGCCCCTCTTCAGTCAGGACCGAACAAAAGTCATCCGTGTCTCCCGCATTAAAAGCCCTCCCAAAATAGACGGTCTGATAGAGGACGATTGCTGGACGAATATTCAACCTGTGTCCGGTTTTTTCCAATTTGACCCATACAATGGAGAGAAAGCCTCGGAAGAGACTCTTGTCTGGGCAGTCTACGACAAGAAAAACATATATTTTGCTTTCCTGATGAAAGATGCCAGCCCGGAACAGATCTGGGCCGAGCTGACTCCTCGCAATGCCTACGAGTATAATGATTCGATCACAGTAGTTCTGGATACATACAATGACAAAAGGACGAGCATCGAATTCACCGTGAATCCGAGGGGAGTTCAAAAGAATTCCGTGGAAACGATATGGAAATCCGGTGCTGTTATTCGCACTGACGGCTGGGCCGCTGAGATGGCTATTCCGTTCAAATCATTACGGTTTTCGACAGAAGAGGCCCAAATATGGGGAATAAACTTTGAACGGTATATTTACCGTTTAAATGAGACAGACTACTGGACGGATGTCGACAGGGATAAACCCCGGCTTCATCAGATGGGAGAGTTGAGCGGGCTGTCCGGAATCCGCCCCGGATACAATCTCGAGTTCTTCCCTTATGCAGGTGTCAGGTCATCCCGATGGGAGGGAGCCAAAGATGATAAGATTGCGGGGGGACTGGATATCAAATACGGGATCCTTCCGAACCTTTATCTCGATGTGACGGCCAGTCCTGATTTCAGTGAAGTGGAATCCGACCCGTTTATCTACCAGCTCTCTCCGTATGAAAACTATTTACGGGAAAACCGGCCGTTTTTCACGGAAGGCAGTCAGTATTTCCGATTATCCACTGAGCGTGAGTTCTTTTGGCATCCGGATGTCAGTTTATTCTATTCAAGGCGAATAAGCGATCCGAAAATTGCAGCCAAGGTTTCCGGAAAAACTGGCGGGTTTTCTTTTGGGATCCTGGGAGCGATAAACGACGAGGAGGATGGGGATCCATTTTTTAGCGTCGTTCGGGTTCAGAAAGATATCTTCAAGAATTCCCAGGTAGGCATTTACTACGCAGGTATGAATATTTCTGAAGAATACAATCGAAATTTCGCACTAGACTACAATTTCAATTTTAAAGATATTTATTATCTCCGCGGCATGAGCGCGCTCTCTTTTAGTCACGACACAGGGAACACAAACAACGGTATGCATATCATCCAGTTCGAGAGAGAACCGGACGCTGGATTGCAGTTGAGATTAGACTTCCAGAGAATCGAAGAAAACGTGAACATCAGAACCGGGTTTATCAATAAAATAGATGTGCAGTCAATTGAACTGGATACAGGATATGCCTGGAGATACAATAAGGGAAAGATCAAACGTCTGAGTTTGGATTTAGGAGGACACATTGAGCAGGACTCTGGTGGCCATTTGACCGGAAATTCTTTAGGTTTGAGGTACTGGACAGAATTCTTTTCAAGGTTCAGTATCCATGGGGGGTTCGATGCGGGAAAAAGCAAATACCAGGTGTTGGATGTGAATGATGAATTGACCTGGACAGAAAACTTTATAAACACCTATGGTGGGGATGTAGATTTTCGTTTGGAACGCGGCGGATTTTTAAAAGAAATCAATATTGAAGGAGGGTGGGGAAAAAAAGGGATCTATAATGAGGATTTTACAGCAGTGGAACCAGGATCTCATACAAGTATAGAAGCGGGGCTGACGCTGCGGCCGCGAAGCTACTTAGAACTGTCCTTCAGCGGGGACTGGATACGGCAGGTTATAGATCGAACAGGAGAAAAGGTTTTTGATGGAGTGACATACGCGACATCCTTGCATTTTCAGATAACGCGCAGTCTGTTCCTGAATACACGCCTTTTGGGTGAAACACGGGAAAATCAGTATAATCTGGATTTTCTGGTCGGGTATTATTTCGGGGCGGGAAACATCGTCCAGCTCAGCTACAAAAAAAGCGCGAGAACAGAGGGCCTTTTGAGGGAGGGCGGACACTCCATAACCTTGAAAGTATCGTATCTATTGAGAATTTAAACATTACTGAGACAATTAACCTGAGTCATTCATAAAATCTTCTATGATGATGCTTGTTAAGACTTATGTCTAATCTCCTTTTTTAAAACAGCTCGGTTCATGTCACCAATCTTCTGCCGAAATCTTTATTTTTTCACGGGAGAAATACGAGCTGCCCAGCCTCCGCCTGGGGCGAGTTGAATTTCCATCGTGTCTTTTGACGTGATAGGGCGGACTTCCTTTTTATAGTCATTGCCATAGCGATGGGCATTCACTCCATCCCGATAGAAGGTTATCTCATGCTCCCCTTGCGGGAGAAAGGAAAAATCCACATGAAGCTCTCGGGGAGTCCAGTCTGTCATGGCGCCCACGTGCCACTCCTTACCGGATCGGCGAGCCAGGAGCACATAATCCGCCACTCTGGCGTCCAGAACCCTTGTCTCGTCCCAGACCACAGGAACCTGAGAAAGAAATTCCATGCATTCTTCCTCTCTATAGTAATTGGAAGGGCTGTCTGACAGCATCTGCAACGGACTCTCGTAGATGATGTACATGGCGAGTTGGTGACAGCGTGTGCCCAAACTCATTGGACGGCGAAATATGGGCTTGAAATTTTGCTTCTGGGCATTGACCATGGCGCCAGGTGTGTAATCCATGGGACCGGCCACCATCCGGGTAAATGGGATGATGAGATTATGCTCGGGAGAGGCGTTTTCAGACCATTTGTTATGCTCCAGCCCCAGCACACCTTCCCGGGTCATGATGTTGGGATAAGCTCGCCTCAATCCAGTGGGCTTGTAGGCTCCGTGAAAGTCGACCAGTAAATGACGTTTAGCCGCCTCCCGGGCAATCTTGTGGTAGTAGTTCACCATCCACTGGTCATCCCGCTGCATGAAGTCCACTTTAATGCCTTTGATGCCCCATTCGGCAAACTGATCCAGAGCCATTTCCAATTGGTCTTCCAGAGTCTTCCATACCACCCAGAGGATAATCCCGACATTCTGTTCACCACCATAGCGAACAAGCTCCTCTATATCGATTTCCGGCTTGACTGCTAATAGATCACCCAATTCATACCAGCCCTCATCTAGTATGATGTACTCTATGCGGTGCTTGGCCGCAAAATCGATGTAGTACTTGTATGTGGCAGTGTTGATCCCAGCCTGAAAATCTACGCCGTATACGTTGAGAGCGTTCCACCAATCCCAGGCCACTTTTCCCGGTTTGATCCAGGATGCATCCTTCAATTGAAGAGGCTTGGCCAGCTTGTAGATCATCTGGCTTTCGATCAAAAGGCCGTCCTCTTTGGCGATGATTACCACTCGCCAGGGAAAGGCCCGTTTCCCCTTTGTCTTGGCGATGTAATCGGCCCGTTCGACAACTTCCACATCTCTATCCCGAGTCTGATCCTCCTCAAGGGGATAAGCGGGAAAGATCCCTTTGAGAGAGGGGGTACCTGTGCCCTTCAGATAGAGGCCTGCATAATCCTCCAGGTTGGCTTCTGTAATGGCAACCTTGGGCCCATCCGGAATATCGATCAGGATGGGCGGATAGCCCATTTGCTCGGCAGAGACCTGGCTCAGTGGCTGATAGCTGTACAGCCTCTCTTGGTGAGTGAAGAAACTTTCTTCAAAGGGGAAATAGACATGGTGATCGCCTGAGAAATTGTAAACTACTTCTTCGTCCAAGACTTCGATGTCTTCCTGGAAAGCGGTTATCCACTGATAGGCGACGCCGTCGTCGTAGACACGAAACACCAGGCCACAGTTTTTTTGGAATTCGAGATAGAGCGCGTTGTACACATCAGGAACAACTTCATTCTTGACACGGACAACCGGACGGATTTTTTCATCGACCGATCGCCTTTGGGCGTCCTTGACTGTGGGTCTTTCGCCAAGCTTCCCAGCCCGCCGAAGAGTCATTGATAAAGGAGAAGGTTTCAGAAGCTCCTGGCCCTGGAAAGAAACGGAATAATAAATCCTGTCTCGGATTTCGACCTTGGCAATAATGTTTTTATCAGGGGACAAAATATTATAGACTTCGCCGGACACAACCCCTGTCAGAATAAAGGACAGGAGAAGCCATAGATAAATAAGGCGTTTTTTCATCGAGTTTTTCCTCCTTATCAGGGATCATACCCTCTCCTCTGAAGTTTAACCAGGTTTACTCAAATTATCAACAAATGGATTCCGCTCTCTCCACTCTGAATAAAATATGTTTGAAATTTTTCTGTAGACAAATAAGATTAACTCCTATATAGTAACAATATGAAATTAAATACTCAGGATGCTTCAATGGATTTCTTTAGGGGGAAATGTAGAGAACATAATCTTAAGCTGACGCCGCAGCGAATTGTAATCTATAAAGAATTGCATATGTCAAGAGACCACCCGAGTGCAGAAATCCTGTATAAAAGAGTCAAGAAAGTAATTCCTGACATTTCATTGGATACTGTAAACCGAAGCCTTTTAACCTTTTCAAAAATAGGAATTGTTAATATTGTTGAGGGATATGGAGATCCAAAACGGTATGATCCGGATAGGAAAAACCATCACCACTTCCGATGTATTCATTGCAACTCGATAATAGATTTTGACTACAAGCCGTATGATGATATAATCATTCCGGGGGATATCAAAGAAAAGTATACTGTTTTTAATAAGAAAGTTCTTTTAGAGGGTTATTGTCATAAGTGCCGAAAAAATAGATAAAAATTTTTCCATTATTAATAGGAGTTGATACTATTTAGTATTAAGAATTTATTAAAGATGAATACGTTAGAAGGCAAAAAATTCGATGTTGATTTAACCTGAAGGATTGAAGTCAACAATTAAAAATCAATAAATAAGGAGGTTTCAGATGCCAAAAAAGAAAAAGACCTTAACCACAGCCTTTGGGATTCCTGTGGCTGATGATCAGAACAGCATGACTGCAGGAGCACGTGGTCCTGTCCTGATGCAGGATGTTCATCTTTTGGAGAAGTTGGCACACTTTGACCGCGAGCGTATCCCTGAGCGGGTTGTCCATGCCAAAGGTGCAGGTGCAGGGGGTTATTTTGAAGTCACTGCTGATGTGACCAAGTACACCAAGGCCAAGTTCCTTTCTAAAGTTGGCAAAAAGACTGAGGTTTTTGCCCGTTTTTCAACAGTAGGAGGAGAAAAGGGATCGGCTGATGCAGCGCGCGATCCGCGTGGATTTGCTGTGAAATTCTATACCGAAGAGGGCAACTATGATTTTGTAGGAAACAACACACCTGTGTTCTTCATTCGCGATCCGCTGAAGTTCTCCGATTTTATCCACACGCAAAAGCGGCATCCAGCGACAAATTGTAAGGATCCCGATATGTTCTGGGATTTTCTCTCGTTGACTCCTGAATCTATACATCAGGTCACGGTTCTATTCTCTGACCGGGGCACGCCGTCGACTTATCGACACATGAACGGCTACAGCAGCCACACTTTCAAATGGTACAACGACAAGGGGGAATATTTTTGGGTACAGTACCATTTCAAGACCGACCAAGGAATAAAGAACCTTAACCTGGCTGAGGCCACACGAATATCAGGTGAGGATCCTGATCACGCGACGAAAGACCTTTATGAGGCCATCGAGCGGGGCGAGTTCCCATCCTGGACACTTGAGATGCAGATTATGACGCCTGAGCAGGCGAAAGATTATCACTGGGATATCTTTGATATTACCAAGGTTTGGCCCCACGCCGAAGTCCCTCCCATCAAAGTGGGCAAATTGGTTTTGGACCGTAATCCTGCCAATTACTTTGCTGAAGTAGAGCAGGCGGCCTTCTGTCCCGGTAACCTTGTGCCAGGTATCGCTGCCTCGCCGGATAAGATGCTTCAAGCCCGGCTTTTCTCCTATCATGATACTCACATCCACCGCCTGGGACCCAACTATCACTTGCTGCCAGTGAATATGCCTAAGAATGCCCCGGAGAGCAGTTATCAGCGTGATGGATTCATGCGTGTTGATGACAATGGCGGAGGCGGACCTAACTATTGGCCTAACAGTTTTGGAGGCCCTGAGCCAGATCCGGCTGCTGGAGAACCTCCCTTTGAGGTCTTGGAACGTGCGGCTCGTCAACCCTACTCCCATCCCAACGATGACTTCCAACAGGCTGGTGATCTGTATCGCAAAGTCATGACCGATGAAGACAGGGATCACCTGATCGGCAATATCGTGGACCATCTGAAGGGTGCGCAGAAACGCATTCAGATGCGTCAGGCGGCCTTGTTCTTTAAAGCTGACTCTGAATACGGACGCCGCGTGACCGAAGGATTAGGATTAAACATCAAGGAAGTTGAGCGCTTGGCCAAGATGTCCCAGGATGAGCGCGCTAAAGCCACTGCTGAATGAACCTTTATTGAAAGCGAAGGATTCCCAGAAAAATCCAAATATTTAAAAAGCCATAGCTAAAGCCGAACTTCATCTTGATTGCTATCATCTCAGCAAGAAATTGTCCCCATCCGCCCAGCCGGAGCGAGTTGAATTTTCATAGTATCTTTCTTAATGAGGAACTGAGGTGCCTTTTTGACAGCACTCTATTTTAAAAAGTGAATGGTTTTTCTACTGGCGGGAATGAAAATCACTTCTCTTTTTCGAGCTTCTTTAACATATTTACGGCGTTGGTATTGTCAGGATTCAGTTCTAAAGATTTCTCATAGTTTATAATGGCCAGCTCTCTGTCTCCATTCAGCATATATGCCTCTCCTAAACTATCATACGCATTGAACGATTGAGGGAAGATCTCAACAATCAGCTTGAAAATTGGAATGGCGCTGTTATATTCCTCTTTTCGCAAATGCCTGTATCCCAAAATAGTCAAACTGGTTTCCAGGCTCGGATTACTCCTGATGTATTCATCCTTATTCTTGACAAAGAGCTCCACTCCTTCAGCCATTTTCCCCTCATAAATGTATTCCAGCGGAAGTTTGAAGCCTTCCGCTGCCCGCTGAATCACTCTTTGAGTATCCCCCCATTTAAAAATTAAGCGCGTCGCTTGAGTTCGCTTCTCAACAGGAAACTGCAGTGTGACATTCTTGATATCAGTTAAAAACTCATTACTGGAGATCGGATACAATTGCGATTGTATTTGATTATAGCTGGCCGGGTTGAAATCGAAGATCTGAAACATCAACGACCCGTCTTCCTTTTGAATAATCAGTATTTGATGCGGACTGAATGCATATCTTCCGCAAATCTTGTGGATAACCTCATCCTCTAATTGAATTGTTTCAACCCCTGAAGGTTGGAAATCGAGGATAGCTTCCATTGCTGGATCCCTATTGTCTAAAAAATCTTGACAGGTATATCGAACCGGAATATCGGGCTCTATCCATTGCCGCTTATCCATCGAAAGGCTTGATTCATTCAATCGGCTGGATAACCAAAATTCCAGTTTCGAATGGGGAAGCGTGATCCCATTTGGCCCAGAGAAAAAATTGGGTCCCTGGCCTGTTGGCTTACCTACGAAAATGGCCTTCGTGTTGTTGTGAAGCATCGAGGCGAACATGACGGCCGCAGACAGCGAATTTCTCCCGATCATCACGAACAGTTTTCCTCTTTGGTTGATCTTTTTGTTGTTCTTGATCAAATCGACTAAGTCAAAAATTAAGCTGCCATCCCCTCCGCCATTATTTCGCAGGTCGATAACCATCCGCTTAAAATCATGAGTATCCACATAGGATGAAAGTCTTTGAATGAATCCTTCAAACGTCTCCTTGGCTGACTCTTTAGCAACGGCATTGAATCGAAAATAAAGAGTCTGACTTTCATCCAGGAATTCAAACACATAGGCGTCTTGCCGTCTATTCAGTACAAACGGAGAGCTTTTGTTATCGACCCTTTTAAACATATACCAATACAGCCATAAAAAGTGTTTTTCAGGCCTCATCACAACAGTCTGTTGTTCGCCTTGTTCATTCTCAAAAGTAAATGCACCCTTATTTATATGCTCAATGATGCCTTGAGCGTGGAGCCACTCTGCCATAAGGCCGATAAGACAAAATCGTTCTCTCTTGGAAAAATCGTTTCCCACTGCCAAGTAGGGTTTGTAGAGTTTGTAGACCTCATCCATAGGCACCTTACCGATCTTCACGACCCGGGAGCCGATCATATCCTTATGTTTCCTGCAGATATCCGTGACGTACCAGCCATCATCGAAATTATAGATTTTAAGGGGAAAGTGATGCAGATTGTAGGCGGGAGAGATGATGAAAGGGAAGGAGTGCGCATCATTCGGCAAGGCGATGACTTTAAAGAATTCCGCCATGATTTGATTAGAGTTGAGTGAAGGGATTTTCTCCTCTATATCCTTAATCGCGTTAAGAAAGGTTTCTTTCGAAATCGATGCGTATAGGTCAGGATGCTTCTGTTCCATTTTTTCCACAAGAAAGTGAAGGTCATCCTGCCATTGATCTTTCGTTAACACGGGCGGCATGCCTTGAAAGAATAAAATGCGGTGATCAGAGACAACGATTGTAATTATCAATAGAAGAATGATCGGAATAAGTATAACAACCGTACCTAAAGCCTTTTTCCAGATTCGTTTGGAAATCATGAGCCGGAGACTCAAGACAAACAGAGTGAGCAGCAATCCACCGACACATAAAAAGAAACTCACCTTAAAAAGGGATCCGAACGGGATAGGAAGCAGTCTTATGAATAAGATGCCCCCCACAAAAAATGCCACAAGACCTGTCAGAAGGAGGATATTTCTCCAGCCGGTCATTTTCTTTAAGAGTTTCTTAGGAAAAGAATGATGAGAAGCGTTGCCTGACATCGAGCTTTCTCGGATTTGACTCATATCATAACTCCCTTATGTCTTCTGAGATTTTATTACTTATAACGTATGGGAAGAAAATAAGTTCCACTCGATGTTAACGATTGTGCGGGGAGCTCTGGGTTGATGAGCAAAGTCGAAAAGAAGATAGCCTCTGGAGGGCTCGGTGTACAGTGCATCGAACAGAAGCCTGATTATCTCTCCTCCATAGTTTACTACTTTAAATTTATTATAGAAAAGAGTCCAAGAAAAAGAACTTTCTCTGTGTTTCGGGATATCTATCGGCCGGAGCGTTGCGAAGGCGATTATCGCTGTGGTATAGTCAGGCTATCTTGTCGGGTGAGAAGGCCATGTCCAAAACAAAAAAAAGCAAAAAAAGATTACACGCACGGTTAGTATCTCTCAGGAGAGTTGGATTGATTATTTTGTGCCTGCTCCTCCTGTCCTTTTCCTGTTCCATTTTTCAGAAAACCGAATACCGCATCCAATGGGAGTTTTCGCCAGATGGTCCCTGGACTGGACCGGAATTGTGGGCCAACCGGCTTCAGGACTGGCGGGTCTCTCAGGGCAGCGCAGAATGCTTAAACACTCTGCCCATGAGAACCGTTCACCTGACAACCATGAGGCTGGGTGATTCTGAAGGAAACCTCAAGAGCTCTGTCCAGGTTCGCAAGCTTTCCGGCGGGGATAAGACGGAAGCTGCTGCCGGGTATCTCTTGGGTGCTGGAAAAGACCTGGACTACAGGGCCGCTTCTTTGATCCATCACGCCTATGGCCTCAAAGCCGGCCTGTTCGCAGGATGTGACGGCCTGGGACGGCTTTTTATCCGGGATTACGAACACAAGGACGAATATCTCAATTACCAGGAAAGGGAGCCGGTCAAATGGGATGAACTTCTCCTCGATTTGAGCCTCAAACCTGAGAGTGAAGGCTACAGCCTGACGTTGAAAGCAGTCGACCCGGCCAGTCAAGATGTTTTGTCCACATTGGTCATGGAAGGATTGCCTCCGGACCGCTTTGTGGGGAATGTGGCGCTTGTCTCTCATAGCGGGTATTCTGGAGAAGGGGATAACCGGTTTGGCTTCAGGGACTGGAAGATATCCGGGTCGAAGGTGGAACACTATCCGGAGCGGAACCTGGGTCCCATGGTCACGGCTTTGTATACTTTGAGTCGAGGCACATTAAAGCTGACCGTGCAGTTCATGCCTCTGTCCAAGCAGGAGAACCAGCAGGTCGATCTATATATCCGCACTGATAAGAATTGGGAATACGTGGCGTCATCAGAGCTGCTCCATCCTTCGTACACAGCGCCCTTCAAAGTCGAGAACTGGGAATACGAGACCGATGTGCCTTTCCGCATCGAATATATCCTCAAGCGTAAACAGGATAAAAGATATGTCCTGGAAGGGATCATCAAAAAAGACCCGTTCGACAAGGACAAACTAGTCATGGTTTCCATGAGCTGTGTCGAGCAGGTCATCAAGCCCAAGCGGACTTCCTGGGTCGGCGTGGACGGCGATACGTTCCCCTGGGATTGGGGGCTTTTGTATCCTCATGCGGAGCTGGTGGAACGGCTGAAGGCGCTTGATCCGGATGTGATGTTCTTCGCCGGTGACCAGGTGTATGAGGGAGCTTCTCCCACTCGAGCTGACCGGGAGCATGCCTTTCTGGATTATCTGTACAAGTGGTACCTCTGGTGTGTAAGTAACAGGGAGCTGACAACCAGGATTCCGACCATTGCCATCCCCGACGATCATGATGTCTATCACGGCAATGTCTGGGGCGCAGGAGGCAAAGCGACGTCTCCAGGTTTACAGGGAGCCGCTGCCCAGGATTCAGGCGGATACAAGATGTCTGCGGAGTTCGTGAATATGGTCCAGACCACGCAGACGAGCCATCTGCCCGATCCCTATGACCCGCGTCCGGTCGAGCAGGGCATCGGCGTGTATTTCACGGAATGCAATATCGGCGGTTTGAGCATCGCGGTCATCGAGGACCGCAAGTTCAAATCCGCGCCTAAAGGAATTTTCCCCGAAGCTGAGATCTTTAACGGCTGGGTCCAGAATCCCGCATGGGATGTGAAGCAGAAATCCCGTAACTCGAATGCGGTGCTTCTGGGAGAACGCCAACTGAAGTTTTTGGATAACTGGGCCGGTGACTGGTCCAATCAGACCTGGATGAAAGCGGTCGTATCCCAGACATTGTTTTCCAACGTGGCCACCCTTCCAGAAGAGGCAAAAAATGATGGAGTGGTGCCGGGTCTGGAGATTCCGGATCCAGGGGTCTATGTGGAGGGGGACAAACTGGTCGCTGATTTTGATTCCAACGGATGGCCCCAGGTCGGACGGGATAATGCCATCCGGATATTCAGGAAGGCTTATGCCCTCCATCTCGTGGGAGACCAGCACCTGGCCAACACCAGCCAGTACGGAGTGGAGGAATGGCGTGATTCAGGATATGTTATCGTATCGCCTGCGACCGGCAATATTTTTCCTCGGCGCTGGTGGCCGCCTGTTCCCGGTAAGAACCGAAAACCCGGAAGCCCGAAGTACACCGGCGATTTCGAGGACGGCTTCGGGAACAAGATCACGGTCTATGCCGTCGCCAATCCCCAGAAGACCACTATCCCTCCCACCAGACACCATGAATTATCTACAGGCTACAGTGTGATCACTTTCTATAAGGATAGTCGTGACATCGAGTTGGTGAATTGGCCGTACTGGGCCCATCCGGATAAGGACAAGCCTTTTCCGGGTTGGCCTGTCCGGATCAACCAACAGGATAACTATGGAAGAACAGGCCGGGCCTGGCTGCCGGAGATTCGTGTCAGCGGATTACAGAATCCGGTCGTTCAGATTATTCGGCAGCAGACGGACGAGATAGTGTATACGCTGAGAATCCCTAGCCAGTCCTTTCAGCCGAAGGTCTTCGCTCCTGGTCTCTACACCATCCGGGTGGGCGAACCAGACAGCGACACCTGGAAGGAGATTC
>Ga0180438_10002446_pt1 | contig 30307 bp, 23 predicted proteins | sample SS_ome_12_FD_132455 | JGI IMG/M metagenome (GOLD analysis project Ga0180438, IMG submission 132455) | Hypersaline lake sediment archaeal communities from the Salton Sea, California, USA - SS_3_D_2 metaG | ecosystem: Environmental > Aquatic > Non-marine Saline and Alkaline > Hypersaline >...
GGCCCAGGGAAGGGATTTCTCTTCGAATCTTTCTGCAGACAGGGATGCAGCTATCGTCAATCAACGGTTCATGGATGAGCTGGGCCCTGATTACCGGCTGGGAGACACTCTCGGCAATGCCTCTAGAGGATTCCCATACAACTGCCGAATCATCGGGGTGATCGAAGACTGCCATTTCGAATCTCTGCGCAATAAGATTGATCCTATGCTTGTGTATGTGGGACAAGGCGCGTCACCGAGGAGGAACAGTTTCAGCCGGATCATCGTCCGGGTGGAGACAGGCCAGATTAAGGAAACGATGGATTTTTTGGAAAAGGCATGGAAGAAAATCCAGCCCGATAAGCCATTCATCACATACTTTCAGGACGATGCCCTGAAAAGCTTATATGAAGGGGAAAAACGATGGAGTGCGATCGTCCAATATGCGTCTCTATTCAGCATACTGCTGGCCTGCCTGGGTATTTTTGGACTGACAGCCATGACCCTGAGCCGCCGGGAAAAAGAGATAGGTATCCGGAAGGTGCTGGGCGCCAAAGTGGAACAGATCGTATATCTGGCCACCAAAGAATTTATTATTCTCATTACTCTGGCTAATGTCATTGCCTGGCCCGTTGTCTTCATTGTCATGAACAAAGTGCTCCAGAATTATCCCTACCGGATTCCCATCGGTATTCACTATTTTCTCCTGGCCGGAGCGACGTCTCTTCTCATTGCGCTCCTGACGATTCTCTATCTCTCCTTGAAAACAGCCCTGAGAAATCCAGCAGAAAGCCTGAGGTATGAATAGGAAGAGGATATATCTCTTAAACAAAATTATTCATCTCACCCCAGTCAATTCGCCATTTTAAGGATAAAAAAATAACCGATTTATGGCAAACACTATGACATGATAAAAGACGAAATCGTGTTTCCAGAGTATTTACCCGCTATTAAGAATTTCAGAGTGGCAGATGATAAAATATACGTACTAACATATCGCCGTAAACAAAACAAAAGTGAATTTTACATACTTGACCTGGATGGCAACATTTTAAAAAAAGTGCTGGTTCCTTTCGAGTGGCATCCAGCATACTATCCGAGATACTCGGTTCTAAATGGTCAATTTTATCAACTAATAAAAAATGAAGTCACAAATATGTGGAATCTAAAAATTACCCAACTTATATGATATTCGAGAATATTGTTTGTTTCGTTGCGCTAATCACTTTAATGTTCTGCTGAATGGATCAAATCCCTTGATAATGCGAGAAATGTCGAATGTTGAGATGCGACCCCTTATTTTTGCAAACTTTCGAGGGGATAAACGGCTGGTTGCGTGTTTCAAACAGGCACGCTCTTCAACTAATTCGTTGTTTAGCTGGATTCATCCTCTGATTTTTCAGCGGATAATTGATGCAATTTCACTATTGAATCAAAGGCTCTTTTATAAAACCTCCCGATGGGGATAACATCCTCCTGAATGTGTATTTTGTTCCCTTCGATCCTATCGATCCTGAGCAGCGAGACGATATACGATTTATGGACCCTTATAAAATCTGTGCCTGATAGATTCTCCTCAATGGTCTTCATTTTCTCTGAAATAAGAATCACCTTTTTCTGGGTGTGAACATTTACAAAATTTCCATATCCTTCGATATACTTGATGTCCGACAGTTTGATTTTGTGCTCGACATTATCACATTTGAGGAAAACCACGTCATCCCGGTCCTTTTTCCGGGTGACCGGACTTTCCGGCCTCTTCCCCTTAAATCGTTCATGAACTCTATTGATGGCTTTCAGGAATCTGTCGTAGGCGATGGGTTTCAGAAGATAGTCCACTACCGCATATTCATACCCTTCCAGTGCGTATTCGGAATAGGCTGTGGTGATTATGACCAGAGGCGGATTGGACATCGTTTTCAAAAATTCCATTCCTGTAAGCCCGGGCATCTCGATGTCCAGGAATATCAGGTCCACCGTGTTTTCATGGAGATAAGCGGAGGCTTCGATAGCGTTGCGGCATTTGCTCGCAAGTTCCAACGACGGAAAAGAATGGATGTATTTTTCAAGAACCTTTTGGGCCAGAGGCTCATCATCAACGATCATGCATTGAATCTTCATGGTTTTAAATTCAAGAGCAGTTCGACACAATAACTTTTCGGATTATCGGCAATATTCAATTGATGCTTGTCCGGATAAAGCAAGGCTATCCTTCTCTGCACATTTTCCAGTCCCATTGCCGGCCTTTCCATGTTATCCCTGGATTCCGGTTGAGGTTTGTTATTTTTAATCTGGAAATGCAGATTTTTTTTCTCAACGGTGAGACTGACATGTACATAGCCATCTCCAATCGACGAATTCAATCCGTGCTTGAAGCTGTTGTCAACGAAAGGAATGAGGAGCATAGGGGCGATGAAGTGTGTCTTCAAATCCCCTTTCACGGATACCCGAATATCCGTTTTTTCCGGAAGCCTGAGCTGCTCGAGAGAGATATAACTCTTTAAAAACTGAACTTCATCCTCCAGAGGGACCATTTTTTTATTGCTGCTGTCCAGGACATAGCGCATAAGATCGGAGAGTTTCAGGACGACATCGGGAACCTGATCGGATTTCTCTAAGCTCAAGGCATAAAGGCTGTTTAACGTGTTGAAAAAGAAATGTGGATTGACCTGTGATTTCAGGAGATCCAGCTCTGTCTGCACCTGCTTGAACCTATCTTCCTGGAAGCGGTACTGTTTCGTGATGCCTTCTTTAAAGTATTTCATTCCCGTGGTCAGAACAACAAAGAACAATGCCATTGAAATGCCAGAAGTACGGCCTTCCGGATCATTCATAATGAAATAAAAAAAAAGCTCAAAAATGAATCCGGAAAGTACAAGAATGAAAGGCAGCGAGATCGCATAATAGACATATTTTCGTTTTTCAAAGAACAGCCTCATTGACAAGAAATGAAGATAGACAGGGACTGGGGCCGGGGCAATGATAAAGGCAGCAACCTTCAACGCTGTTTTAACGTTTTCGATAAACAAAACAGTTGAAAAAAAAGCCAGGAATGCGCTAGTCCAGAAGACAAAATGACGGAGTATGAGGGAACTCTTCCAGATTTTTTTTATTGCCATCCCCAGATGTCCGAACATGTATCCAATATACGGACGCTCCAGGGAAAAATCAATTTTTAAATGACGAAAGGTCTTTGCAGACCTCCAAACGGTGTTTGTCATTGAATCGGAAACGATTGTCATTATCGGCTTTCGCTTGAGTCCGGATTGCCTTATATTCTGGAATATCAGGTAAGGAATAATATCCAATGAAATAATTCACCGGGAAAGGAGAAAGGAAATGCCGCAAAAGAAATTTTTCATGAGGACGGGATTCAACTTTCTGTTTGTATTATTGTTGCTTGCCGTTTTTCAGTGTGGGCAGTCTGAGCAACTCAAACCAGATCAAGATGAAGGGAACATCAATCAGATTTCAAAGAACTCGCTGGAGGAACTGAGTTTAGCGCTTGAGAACAAAATGAAGGAATATCAGATACCCGGTTTGTCCATAACTGTGGTCAAAGGCGATGAGATCCTAATGAGCAAGGGACTGGGATGGACCGACCTGGAAAAGAGAATCTCAGTCACAGAGACAACCGTGTTCCCTATCGGCTCGAGTTCAAAGCCCCTGACAGCCACACTCGTATCCATGCTGGTTTCGGATGGGACCTTGGATTGGGATGATCCGGTTACAAAGTATCTGCCGTATTTTCATCTCAAGATAAAAAGCAACAATCCAGAAGACCAGGTGACGATTCGTGATTTGCTTTCCCACCGTACGGGTTTTTTTCACATGGAACTGATCCAGAAAGCCATCAATTGGGGGCAGGATCCCGATTGGGATTTAAAGAGCGATCCGATTCGCACCTCGCGGGAGGCTTTATTGAAGGCAGCGGCCGCATTCGAGCCGAAGGACAACTTCCGGACAAGGAACAATTACAGCAATATCAGTATGGTGGCGGCCGCAGAAGCTTCGGGTAAAGCGGCCGGTCAGGAGTGGGATGCACTCATGCAAAAAAGAGTGTTTGAACCCCTTGGCATGACAAATACCACCACTTCGATCACACAGATCAAGGACTCCCACAATCTGGCAAAGGGTTATTTAAAAGGGAAGGACGATTGTCTGCCGGCTATGCTTTTAAACATGGATGTTGTTTCACCCGCTGGCGGCATCAACTCCTGCGCCCGAGACATGGCGAATTTCCTGAGACTTTTATTGAACGGAGGTGTTTATAAGGGGAAGCATCTGATCGAAAAAGCGGAAATTGAAGAGATGTGGACGACACAGATCGAAGGAGCCTTGATACCCGGATCAAGTTATGGACTGGGCTGGTTTATCCGGTCCTGGAATGGCTACCGGATTGTGGAGCATGCAGGAAACAGCTTGGGGTATACCGCAAATATTGCGATCATACCTGAGCTCGGCATCGGGTATGTGATGATGTCTAACATCATGCCGACTCCGATCCTGGAGACGATCAATGAAACCGTCTGGGAAACGCTTGGACTGAAATAGTGATGAGTACCGCGAGACATTACATTCCTTTTCCTGATATTTCATAATGATGAGAAGAACTCATTTAGCCACCATCTATGAAAATTTAGAAACGAAAAAACCTTTTTGAAAGTACCCCATCATCATTTAGCCGATAAGTATAGCAATTTATTTACACGACAAAAATTGAAAATCAGAGACATCATAAAGATTAATGAACAGGATGGTTGGTTCATGGTAAGAATAAAAGGAAATCATAGGCAATTCAAACATAATACCAAAACGGGCGTTGTCACTATTGCTGGGCATTTAAATGACGAACTTGCTAAAGGGACACGCAACAGCATATTCAAACAGGCGGGTTTAAAACATGGGAGGAAAAAAAGTGTTTAAGTATCCTGTCATAATAGAGAAAGCAAACGGGAACTATTCTGCGTACAGCCCAGATCTGCCAGGCTGTGTATCAACCGGAGCGACCCTAGAAGAAACGCTCTCACGGATGAGAGACGCCATTCAATTCCATTTAGAAGGACTTAAGAAAGAAGGATTGGAAATTCCCAAGCCATCCACAAAAGTTGAATACATCGAAATATCAATCTAAGGAATTAAAAAAATTTACGCTTTTTTGGGGATTTTGTTTGCTTAAGCGAATAAAAAGGATTTACTGCTCTGTATCAACCAAATGAAGGTACTTTTTCCCTTCCTTGTAAGGATCTAAAGAATTCTCGATTTTTAAATTTTGCCCTGGCTCTGATAAATCGATAAATTCCTTTTTTTCTTCAGGTGAAATGACCCCAACCTTGGGATTGAACATATCGTTCTCGTTCTGTTCTCTAACGACGGCGATCCTTCCATCACTTAAAGTGACAATTGTTTTGACCGGCCAAATCCCGATTATTTTGAAAAACTTATCTAAAAGTTTGGGATCGAAAGATTTTCCTTCGCCCATCATCATTATCTCATAAACCTTAAGAGGTGGATAGCTTTTCTTATAAGGTCGTTTCTGGACAAGGGCATCGTAAACGTCGCATTGGGAGACTAGAAGGGAGGCCGGATGGGGTTTTTGAGGAAAAGGTAGTTTGGGATAACCTTTACGGTCATACCTGAGGTGGTGCTCGAAAGCCACCACTGCGGGCAATGTTCCCAAGGTATCTAAGTATTTAAGGAGAATCTCTGCTCCTAAATCTGTGTGATGTTCCATACGGGAAAATTCTCTTGCTTTTAATTTCCCTTTTTTCTGGAGTATTCCTCGGGAAATAGATAGCTTTCCAATATCATGGAATAAAGCCGCTATCCCCAGGTCCAAAACTTCATCCTTGGAAAAACCTATTTTAGAAGAAATATACATTGAAAGAACAGTGACGTTTAAAAGATGAATGTAAGTTGTGATGTCTTTACTTTTAACCAAGGTTAAGTCTAAAAATTCCTGATACATTCCAAATAAATTTTCCACGAAGTTATTCACGCTGAATCTCAACTCCAAACCATCAAGCTTTTCCTCGTTAAGCAATGATTCCGTATATTTATCGACTATTTCTAAAGAATATTGATACTTATCCAGAAAACTCCTGGCTTTATCTCTCATCTCCGGAGACAGAGCCTTCATTTCTGTGGCTTTAAGTCTCCCGGCCTTGATATTTTTTATTCCCATGCTAAGGAGGGATTCCTCTGTATCTTGCTTTTTATCTTCCTGAGGAGCTGTTAAAAAAGAAATAAAATTGATCAATTCCTCTCGCTTCAAGTCGCGATAAAAAGTAATCCTCTCAATCTCTCTCTCCAGTAAATAATTGATAAGCGGCTTCAATTTCTGACTCAATTCAAAAAATATTTCACTCCCAACGGATAATTCCCCTTCTATAATACCCATAACCAATTCCGCGTTCTCTTTTAACATATCTTGAAGGCTCTTATAGCCTTGATCAATAAACTCTTCAAATTTTGGATGGTCTACCGAATAAATCTTGGCAGCCTGAATGGCCGACATCAAATGTGATAGAGTATCTTTAAGATTGTCTTGCATCCCACTCTTCCAAGACCCTTGTGGTCTCTCGTCTCAGTTTTTTATTCCAGAAAAATTTCCCTTCACTTAGAGTCATTAATCTGTCTCTGGCTTTTTCTAAATCCATACCTTGTATTATCTCTATATTCTCCATGAGAATCCTGTTTTTTATGCCAAATGGAGACATTATCGAAAAAAGCTCTTCAATCACTCTCTTTTTCGTATACTCACTCTCCATCAATATTTTCAACGCTATTTTCTTTAATTGAGCCCCTCTCATTTTCAAAATATCGAAGAGGAAATCTTCATCTTGTATGGACAACTTCTCTATGGATTCCAATACTTTTATTTTCATCGGCTCATTACAGAAAGAAAAAATGCATTTCAAAGCCTCTAACGAGGCTGGCGAATCAACTTTTCCCAAATTCTTCGTAATTTCTTCAATAAAATCAGCATCAGAGGCTCTCTTCAACAAGTTCTTTTTAAAAAGGTAGTAACTTTGAGAATATATCTGAAAAAATAATTGTAAGATAACAGGACCCACTTTATTTTCTTTGAACATTTTATCAAGAAAGGCATTAATGCCTAGATAGGTCTCTCTTAAGTAGTTTGTGACATCATTAAAATCTGAAGGAATTTTATCCTGGATAACGCGGTACTCGGCTATAAAATATAAAATTTGATTATTCGTTTTCATAAAAATAGGGTCAAAAGATAAATTACTTCTTTTTTTTTCCAAGACGGCGACAAAATATTTAAAAAACTCTAAATTTCCCTGCTTGACTATGCTCTCCCATTCACTCAGGATTTCATCTAAAATTTTAATTGCCTGTTCTGTATCTCTTTCTTTTTTCAGAAAATAGAGAAGCATAAAGCGGTAATTTTCCTGGAGCAAATCGTGGTCAAAAGTTAATTCCCCTTCATAGGAAATTTCGCTGAGGATAGAGGTGAGGGTTTTTTGATAGCCTTCTGAAATAACGGCATCAGAAGAGCCAGTCAACAATTCTTTGATTTTTTTCCTCATTTGAGGGGAATGGCTTAGAGCCTTTTGTTCTTGAGAAATCTTCTCGAAAGAATCAGCAATATTTTTTTGATCTCTTTTTTGAGTGAGTTTGGAGAATATCTGAAGATTCAAAGGATTAAAACTATCATCCGTTGAAATTTCTTCAAACAGCACAGAAGCGAAATCATCATTACTCAAATCTCTGAAAAGCCCCCTCAGATCGTCGAATTCAGTTTTCTGGGCTATTTTATTGTTTTTAATGATCGACTTCAGCAGATCTTTTGAACACTTACGATATTTATCTTCCTCCAGACTTTTCAGACGAGTGAAAAGCTTATCAATGTTTACCTTGAGCTCATCATTCCCGATCAGTTCTTCTGTGTTTAAATCCTGCATAAAGCCTTCAAAACTGTCCGCAAATTTAAGGATCTTTTGTAAATTTTCCTGTTTAACCGCATCCTGCAGCAAATATGGCCAGACATTCTCGATTTCATCTCCCTCGCCCGTCAGGAGCTGAGAGTAGTCCAGTTCTTCCACCGTCAGATGAGAAATTTTCTCTTCCTTTAAAATACAATTTATGCCCCCCTTTTCTTGAATAACTTCAGGGAGAAGATTGACCTTGGTGAGGAAAATTATCAACTCTTCAATGGTTATCCCCTTTCGGACCTGAATGCTCTGTATTTTACGGAAATGGAAGATTCGGGCGAGCTCCTCAAATATTTTCTCCTTCTCAAAATATATTTCCTCTGCCACCAATGATTTAGACGTAAAGCTAATTCTTAGAGGAGAAACAAAATCTAAAAGGGTATCAATGTGTTTTTTCATTTCTCGTACAGATTTAATGAACACAGGATGTTCTTTAAAATAGACTGAGGAATTTTTTAGGGCCGTATTTAAACTTTTAAAGAAGTCAGCAAACACTATTTCTTTATTCATTTTTCATTTCTAAGGAGAAAATAAAGCATGACTTCGGCAATCTATCCCTTGACCTTCAAACGTCCCTGGACCTTGTCGACCAGATTCAGAAACTTCAGGCCCATATCCAGGCCTGTTTAGCCGAATGGAAAAAAATAAGTAAGGAGAACTATTTCTGTGGCTATGCACCATTGTTAGAGGCCCCGCTCTTTTCTCTTATCAGATTGTAAACTAATACAGCTGATTTCATCAAGTAAAAATTCAAAAAATTATGATATGTGTCAAAAATCTTAGATATGATATATTCTCGAATATCTCTTACCTTTTTTTCTATTTTCGTGTGTTGTCGGTTAATAATTTCCGTTCCCAGGCAATTATTCTTTCCAAGGTTTCCGGTCGATTGTGCTCTTTTTTCTTCCCAAACGGACTAAATTGAACCCCAATCTGATATTTATAATTCTCTGCAGGATTTAACGAAGTCCATTTTATCCGCCCCTTGAGATTGAGATAAAAACTTTCTCCTGGAATGTATATTTGCATCGATATTTTAGTAACGATGGTTGAAACAAGATCCCGGCACAGAAACCGGATTCCGCCGCGGCTGAGGTCGACAACAGGGCAGAATTCTTCAGAATATCTTTTTTTAAAGTGCCTCTGGCTGAAATTGACTGTTGCTCCGGGGATTTTGAGACGTTTAAATCTCTTTCTTTCTATCCCTTCGTATTTCATTCAGCCTTTTTCACATCTAGTTAAAAGTTAATAATCGTCAAGTTATCATTCTGTTCTAACTTTTCCGGAATTATCGAGTCATCAGCCTGAAAAAAAGTATAACTTATTTTATCTCTACAGGATAAAAAAATTGCTTTTCTGCCCATTATCAATTCTTCCCTCTCTACGCTTTCCTAAAATTCCGTCTGAAACATATAGCTAAGTCAATAGTGATGTCAAGTTAAAATTGCAAAGCGACCTTTCATGCGCTGCATGGATGAAAAAAATGTTGATAGGTATTGAAAATCTTGTATCGGAGAGGCAGGTTAATTATTTTTCCAATACTTTTTTTAAAAGTTTATCGATTGCAGCCCTTGATGCTCGTTTCGCCGTTTCATAATCATACGGAAATTTCTCTTCAGTCCATACTTTCAACGCATTCCTAAAACACTGAATCGCCTTTTCCAAATTATCTTTTATGTTGCCTGTCTGTAATTCGCTGTACGCCACTCCTAAATTGTACTGGGTCATAGCCCAATCTAACGGAAAATCCCGCTGTGTTCGAACACGAAGCGCATTCTCATAACATTCTATAGCCCGCTTTAAATTCTCATCCCGGTCCCCTGTCGGTAATTTACTGTAGGCAATTCCCAAATCGTGCTGGGTCGCCGCCCAATTTACAGGAAAATTCTGTTCCGTTCGAATCCGAAGCGCATTCTCATAATGGGCTATAGCCCGCCTTAAATTCCTCTCCCGGTCTCCTGTGGGCAATTCGCTGTACGCCACTCCCAAATTGTGCTGGGTCGCCGCCCAATCTATCGGAAAATCCCACTCTGTCCATACATATAAAAAGTTTCGATAGACATCAATCGCTTTCGCCAGATATTCTGTCTTGCCAAGATAATGTCCCAAATCTGCATACGTCATCGCCAACCAGAATCGAATACTGTTTTCATAGGTAATATCTTTGTTTGGCCGCTCCAAGCATTTTTCAAACTCGACCTTAGCCTTTTCAAATTCATACTGGCTGTAGTAGCATTGGCCAAGCACAAAATGAAATAAAATGCCAGGCCGTTCAACTGTGATCGGCGGCAATTTTATTTCTTCAATGACTTGAGCTCTAAAATCCTGGCTGGCTACTCCAGCAGAGAGATATTCTTCTGATAAAACCGTAACGCGTGGTTGAATAATTCGATTGCTTAAATCGCCTTCTCGGCTGCCCCAGATCACTAATCTGGCTTTGTATTTTTTTCCGTATTTCCTTGCCTCCGCATGCCCCATAGTTTCCTTTATTGTGAGGGGTAATGTTTTGACTTCAATGCCCATTAAAATCGTATCTTTATTTAACTCAGTTTCCAGCGTATTCACCAAATCCTGGCGGATATCATTTTCTTCATCACCTTCAATCTGAGCGACTAAAATACCAATTTTCCATTCAGGAAAAGCCTTTGGAAATTGAACAAACACCGCTTGAACACCGATAACAACACCCGCTATCAATATAATCCCAATGACTCGGAGAATTCTTTGGCCTAGTCGAGCTTTTTCTACAATTTTTCTTCCAGAAAGCCACCAATAAATGGCTATAACGATCAAGGCAATAATAACGACGATGAGATTAATACCCGTTAATTTACCAAATATCTCATCGACGAATCTCTTAAAGAATGCAGACATTTATATCTTTCTCTGAAACTTTTTCGTCAGGATTTCCTTTAATTCATCTCCCATCAACAGTTCCATGGATGAAAGTCTTCCTCATTCCGGCGTGAGCCGAATCAGGAACTCTCTTTTTTTCTAATTTTCGATATTCCAAGAACTTTTGTCATTTCTTGTTTTTCGGCGAGTGGTTCTCTTTCCTCCCATACGTAAAACATATAGCAAAGGAAGAATTTCCTGTCAAATGAATAAATTATAGAAAAGAAAATACTTATCTTCATTTTCCACATCAGCACTTTGGGAACTACTTCCTTTTGATGTTACTGGCGGTATCTGTTGCCAACCGAGCCACAGGCAGCGCAGACGAATAATCATGCTCTCCGGGGCTGATCATTTCGGCGAACTTTCCTGGAAAAGATGCGTATACACAATAAGAGCAATTAATTCATACCATAAAAAGGAGATAGCCATGGAGAGCAAAAGGGAGGCGTGGAAGAGGATCATCACTTTTATTTTTATCACCTACGGTATCAGTTCAATTTTCATCTATCTCGCAATTTCCGCGGGAAGCCTGAGGGCAGGGGGTGGTCTTGTTGCCCTGGGCGGCATGTGGAGTCCGGGGATAGCGGCTATCCTTACGCAACTTTTCTACAGAAAGAGCTTACGAGAATTCGGCTGGAAATGGAGAAAAACGAAATATCAGCTTTGGAGTTATGCGGTTCCTGCACTTTATGCCTTCGCCGTCCATGCCTTCGTCTGGATGACTGGCCTGGCTGGCTTTGTCAAAGACTCGCCAAGTGAAGTCATAATTACCTCGCTCAAGGCAATCGCTGTGGGTACGGTGTTTGGCTCCATATTTGCTTTAGGCGAGGAAATAGGATGGCAAGGATTTTTTATTCCGCTCTTAGCCAGGGTCACCAGCTTCACGAAAACCGCACTAATAAGAGGGATTGTCTGGTCAGTCTGGCATTATCCGCTTATTATTTTTGGAGTCTATGGATCTGAAGAATTACCCGTTTGGTACAAACTCATCTGTTTCACGGTGATGTTGACAGGAGTTAGTTTTGTCTTCGCTTGGTTTCGTCTGAAATCGGGCAGTCTCTGGACCGGTATGTTTTTGCACGCAAGTCATAATCTGTTCGTCCAAGGACTCCCAGGCCTAACAACGGATAAAGGAATAACTGCTTATCTGATTGACGAGTTTGGAGCCGTATCAGCGGTTGTGGCGATCATCGTGGCATTCATCTTCTGGAAAAAAAGAGGGCAGCTCACAGCAAGCTTTTCAAAAGGATGAGAAGTCATTGAGTCATTCTTTTTTGGGTTGGCCTGCTTTTTAAATCCCCATAAAAAATCAATACCTATTTCACCGGCATAAAACCGGCTTATATAAAGCCCAATTTTTTTCTTGACAACAAAGTATAATATTTGTATACTTCATTATTATTGAAGTATACCAAACCCAGGAGAAGATGTTAAAAATGAAAAATACCTATCAAAATTACAAGTTAAACAAATCCAAGCGGAAAAAATCCGCACTAGGGATGTCGATTGTACTTTTCGTCATCCTTCTTGCAGCTAATGTTTATGGCCAGAAAACAATCGACATAGCGATGCGGGATGGAATAAAACTGACTACAGACCTGTATTTTCCTGAAAGTGAGAGCGGGCCTTTCCCGGTGATACTGATGAGAACTCCCTACAATAAAGACATGCTCAAACCTTACGGGACCTATTTTTCAAGACAGGGTTTTGTATTCGCCATCCAGGATGTTCGAGGCCGATTTGGATCCCAGGGGGATTGGGAGCCGTTTATCAATGAAGGAGAAGACGGATACGAATCCATCGAATGGCTGGCTGCTCAGGAATGGTCAACGGGCAAAGTCGGGATGTATGGCGGATCTTATTCGGCATTTGTGCAGTTTGCCGCCGCCATACTGAAACCGCCTCACCTCGTCACCCTTGTTCCCAATATTTCCTCGGCCACGCCGTTCGACAACATGCCTTATGAAGGCGGTGTGCTGGTCATGGGAGGGAATATAAGATGGGTGGATATCATTGAAAATGCAAAAACAGCCGCGGACATGCAGAAAAAAGCGAAAGAAATATTCACGAAGGACTGGAACAGCCTGTTGAGTTCTCTTCCGGTCATCGACCTCGATAAAAAGATCATAGGGCAAGAAATCCCCTACTGGCGGAGATGGGTCAAACACAACACAGATGATTCGTACTGGAAAAAGGTGAATTATCTTGAACAACTTAAAGAACTCGATATTCCGGTTTTTCTTCAGTCGGGATGGTACGATCCAGGCAACAGAGGAACAAAGCTCGCCTATTCCAGTCTAAAACAGTCTAAAAACAAACACATCAAAATGGTCATGGGCCCGTGGGAACATACTGACCAATCGTCAAAATACCTCTACGGACAAGATCTGGGAGAAGCTGCAGACATCGGTCTGATAGGTCTGTATATACAGTGGTTTGATTACTGGCTAAAAGGCAAGGACAACGGAATTATTAACGAGCCGCTTGTTCAGGTCTTTAATTTCGGCCCCAACAACTGGTTGAAAGCAGATACCTACCCCTTACCGGTCACGTCTTTTGTCAAATATTACCTATCCTCTGAGAAAGGGGCGAATACATCCCGCGGGGATGGAACTCTGCAGACACAAAAATCCTCTTCAATCAGACAGTATGATACGTATACATATGATCCGGGCGATCCCTCTCCCTGTTTTATCGACCATTTGAAAAAGAGAGCACTGGACAATTATAAAAATTTGGTCGGTTCCAGGGAAGATATTCTCGTCTACGAGACGGCTCCCTTCGCACAGCCTCTGACAGTTGCCGGCCCTATCTCAGCCGTATTGTACGCTTCCTCGTCCACAAAGGACACCGACTGGTGTGTCACGTTATATGTAGTCTCCGAAGATGGAGAAATAAGTCCGATGGGTATGACATGGGGTGTACTCAGAGCGCGTTTCAGGAACTCAATGTCAACTCCCGAATTCCTGGAAAAAGACAAAGTCTATGAATTCACCATCGATTTGAGCCATACAGGGTACACCTTTTCAAAAGGTGAACGTATCCGTATGGAAATTTCATCGGCTTCTTTTCCCGAGTATTCCCGGAATCTGAACACTGGCGGAGATAATGAAACGGAGACAGAGTATGTTTCGGCCGTTCAAAGGATATACCACACTCAGGAATACCCCTCCCATCTTCTTTTGCCAGTCATTCAAATGGAAATCCCCGATTCCCGGCCAGAGCCCAGCAGAGAGGAGGAGGCCCGGTCAGAGATAAGCCCATATGCTCCCTATCTTGGACAATACACCAGTCCCCAGCTGGGAAATATAAAGGTCTTCGAACAAAACAATAACTTGGCGTTAGATATCCCGAAAAGGATGGTCCTGGCATTTAATAACCCCGATGAAGAAGGAATATGGACCTGTCTGCTCTCGAATCAAATAAATTTAATATTCAGTAGAGACGATTCGGGTGAAGTGACCGGGTTGTCCCTCTTGACCCGGACAAGGCTCCCGAAAAAAGCTGATGCTGACACAATCAGTGCCGATGTTCCGGAAAAATTCATCCCCTATCTAGGCAAATATCCTGTTCCTGCGGAAGGAATTGAGCTGACAGTCATTTTCAAGGATGGGAATCTTGCCGTTGTTGACGCTAAGGGAGAAGTCATCCAGCTTAAGGGGCCTGACGAGAAAGGGCTTTGGATTTACAGGTCAAGCGGGTATAAGATATCATTCGTATTCGGAGACGATGGGGACGTTAAGGAGATGATTGTCCACCAAATCCTCGAGGCTCCAAAAGCGAAGTCTGCCTCAGAAAAAAAACAGAATTCCTAAAAAAAAAGGAGACCAACAGATGATCAGTCGATCAAAGCTTCGGGGACCGATAGGACGGATCGGTCCGTATGCCATAGCTGTCTTTTTATCCCTGGCAATGATTGAATCCATTATAACAGGAAAGCCTCCTTATTCCGCTTTTGCCTTCGGCTGCTTTTTCATTGTTTTTGGGATCATCGAATATCAGAGGACAAAACTGATGATTTACCTGATTTTGGGTTTGCTTTGGGGAACAGGGACATGGCACAGCATGGCTCACTACTTTGTTTCCTTTTTGTCACTTACGACCTATATTCCCCATGTCATTGTCGGCTATGGAGCCCTTTTTTTTACCTGGCCTATTATCTATGGCCATGAAAAATTGGAATCCAATGCCCGAAGGCTGTTTAATCTGGCAGCCGAACACGTGCATGAGGCACTCAACGGATTTACGGACCGACCCTACTCCGCCTGTAAAGCCAAGTATTCAAAGGATGAGGTCAGGGGATTTGCACGGTTCATGGGAGGCCAAAAAATTGTCAAATCGATCATTCAGAAAGAAGCTATTATACTTGCCTTTTCCATGGGAATAAGTCCATTGAAGGAGCCCGATCTCCAGCAGATCAGCTATGTCTCCTTAGACAATGAAGGGAATGTCTCTGTCCACATATCCGAGTACGATTACAACCGGTTTAAAGAAGAACTGACCTTTGACCACCTGTGCGCCTCTATGGGCGATATCTTCATCCGGTTTTTGGAGTACTACAACAAGGGATTGGAAAGCCGGATAATCGTCGAATTGAAGTCGGGTGCGAAATAAAAATGGATTTTAAAACAGCGGCTCAATTAGGAACCTATTTCGCAAAAGACTTTGCAGAGGAAATTTTCAGGCTGCTTGTCAACTACAAAGATATCTCTGCCTCAGAAGCGGCATCGAGGCTGAACCTTCATATTCAAACCACCCAGGATTTTCTGGAAGCCGTGACATCTTTAGGCATTCTATCAAAAAAAGAGGTGTACGAAAAAAAACGCCCTTATTTCCGGTATTCTCTGAAAAAGAAAAAAATCGTCATGGATATCGACCTGGCCTCCTTGTTGGAGCAAAAACAGCCTGAAGGGAAGTTATCCAAAAAAATACGCGAGAATAAAGATTCAGGGGCCAGGTTCGTGACAGCGCGATACGATCCCTATTTCAGCAGTGTCGCCATCTGGATCGGAGAGGGACGGGACCGGAAGGAAAGGAAAATCATCCTGACAATTCCCCAGGGGAAATTCCTCTACCAACTGCCTTTCCCCACAGCGGAATTCCTGACTATAGCCGAGATCATGCAAAAATCAGGAGTGGATAAGGCCCATTCACCGGAAATCCTCGATGTTGTGGAACTGCTCGAAAAATACGGTGTTATTCAAGTGAAATGACAGATATGTTCCTTCTGGGCGTGGGGTATTGTTGTGCCTAGACAATATAATCAGGGCCAAAAACGAATTTCCTATATTTAATTAAAATATCGAGAATAACACATGTTACTAAAGATGCGAAGGCCTGACCCCAATCCGCATTTTATTCAGAAAATCAACAGCCTCATAATTGTTCAAGTTATACGAGTTATGCAAGTCTGCTCCCAATCAGTATTTGGGTAGTTTTTCGCCTCTGGGGGCATTTTTTGTGATGTGTTCTGCCATTTCTCTCTCAAGCAGGCCTGTACCTCTCCCATAAGGAGTCCAGCCGTGCCCCATTCTTGGGCGTCCGTACTGAAAGGAGCCGGCATAGTAAGGATCCTTTGTTTCCTCGAGGAAACTCTCAAGTTCATAAACAGCCTCATTGAGGTAGAAATTATCCATATCCCCACAAAATATATGCAACTTCCCTTCAAGCTTCGGGCCAAGCCAGGACCAGTTTTCCTTTATGTAGTGGCAAAGGTCATACTTTTTATAATACTGAGCCACTTCACTGTCTATCTCTCCTGTTAATTTATCCCAGAGAGTCTTGGGATAGCCGTCCTCACCCACTGGACCATATGCAGCTTGCCATATATCGAGCTGCTGGCCTGATCTTCCTTTTGAACCCAGCACAGCTTCAAGCTGGCTCATCTGCCTCAGCGTAACTAATACCTGGCCATGAACATCTCTCATCAGAGGACGCTCAAGTGTCAGCCATCCGTATTCCTTGGTGAACGCATTCATATCCTCATAGATGTTAACGAGCTGGTAATACCGGAAATCGATGGGGTCGGGAAAGAAGGTCCATGTTCCCCCGAAGAAGTCGGGATGGAATACCTGCAATGCCAGGGATTCCCACCCGCCAGTAGAACCGCCGGATAGAACTCTGGCATATGGCTTTCTTATTATTCGAAAATTTTCCTCAATGTAGGGGATGAGTTCGGTCATTATGGCATCTCCGTAGGGACCACAATTCTCAGAATTGACCGCATAGGAGTCATCAAAATAGGGACAAGGGTGTTGAAACGTTACGGCAATCATCCGCGGAAAATCATCAGATGTCCAGGTCTTGTAGTAGGAATTTTCCTCCCGAAATCCGCCTGGCGCTCGGAGAGAGAAATGTCCCTGGATATAATGAACAGGATAATAAACATCAGGATGAGTGTCATAACCTTTGGGAAGAAGGATCACTGCACCCAAATAAATAGGATGCCCCCAGAATTCACTCAGGAATTTGCTTTGAATTTTAATACGCTTCACCCATTTTGTATCCTCTGGAACCTCGACAGGTGGAATCACCTTGTCCAGGATTAGCTCTATCGTGTATCCGGAGGAAGGATCAAGATGAACAGATTTCACCTCACTGTGAAGGTTTCCCGGAGACCTGTTAAAGCGTTGACCTTCCCATTGGTCCATATGAGCCCAGATCACATGGCCATCAGAGCGGTGAAACTGGGTGTAAATATTAACGAGACCCTGAACATAGTAATCTCCAGGAGGAATTTCACTCAAGCTCTTTAGCGGATAACCCAAAATACTTTCATCAATCACTGCTACTTCACCAGGCTTCATACTCTCTACATCCAAACCAAAGAACGGCACGCTTCTGCTCCAGGAGCCAGCCTGCAGGCGGGGTTCTCGCTTCTCATCCTTAGTAATCATGACAAATACACGTCCTGTTATTTCTTCTGGAAGCACGGAAGAGGGAAAGGAAATTTCAAACCTCAGCTTTGACGATGGAACCTGTTTACAGGATTCGTTTGGTAAAACACAAGAAATAACTATTAAAGATGTGATAAAGAAGACGAAAACACCTTTTTTCAACCTCATATCCTCCTCCTTCTTTCAAATTGATCTGAATTATTCATAAAACTCACAAACAATCCAGGCTAACTATATACTACAAAAAAATGAATACACCAATATTAAAATTGGGATCAGGCTTTCATAAGTTTGATAGTTGAAATATATCAGTAAGGAATTTCATTTTCTTTTTATTGCATCCCTGCCGTTCGCTCTGGTCTAAATAAAAGTCCTTTTCTTTGCCTCGGTTAATAAGCGCCGAAAAGGCCGTCAATCAGCTCTTTCATGACCTTGAGATGCTCTTTGAGGGCTTTACGGCCCTTGTCAGTGATTGAGAGCAGAGTGTGGGGACGCTTGCCGATAAATTGCTTTTCGATGCCTACATATTCGGATTCCTCCAGCTTGGAGAGGTGAAACGACAGGTTCCCCTGAGTCAAACCTGTCTGATTCAGCAAGAAGATGAAATCCGCGCTTTCAACGGTAGAAAGATAGGCCAGGATCATGAACCGGGCCGGTTCATGAATGACCTTGTCGATGCTGAGTAATCGGCTCAGGTCCGATGTATCACTCTTTTTCTGCTTACTCATCTCCAACCCCCTGCTCTATCTTTTTAGGGAACTTGCGCAAAAAACGGAAAAAAAGTATCCATCCGACAACAAGCATCGGACCCGCGGTGAGCGAGAAGACATACAAAGAGGGGTAGGCCAGAATGTCATTCTTTTTCAACCAGAAAGTCACAGGAAGGGAAACAGCGAAAAGAAAAGCATAAAGATAGAGGCGAGTGAAGTCCATGAAATAGGCCGCAAGGCTAAAAACAATCAAGACCTGGATACCAAAAATCAATCCTACAGGAGGAATTCCGGTCTCTCCTCCAACGGGAAGGACTTTGAACAAGACAAGAAAAAATATGACCAGCCCAATCAGGGCGGAAATCACCAGGAGCAGCTTGACATGCCTCATCTTTCGCTTTCTGCCTTTTCCAAAACGAACAAATCCCAGGCGGGGCACCGTGATGTATTTTTTCCCGAACACAAAGAACAATAGAGCACCGACATTCAAGGTGAGAGCAAACACGAGAGGCCAGGTCATTTTTTCGTAGTCAATCCAACCGAACTCATTGAGCATCAACGGCAGGCCGAAACTGAGCAGCATCAATCCCAGGAACACATCGTAAATGCCATCCTTGAAAAACGAACGAAAAGCCTTTTTTTCCAGGGCTTTCATGTTGAGTTGTTCCATTGTGAACCTCCTTTAACAATTTTAATTTATATCGCATTTTACTTTGTATTGCAAACTATACTGTAATATAATGCGAAAAATGTAGTTTGTCAACAAAAAAATTATTTTTTATTATCTTTTTGCTTAAATGGAGGATAATGCTACACGAATCGAATAGCCCTTCTCAATCAAATGCTCTGTTTCCTGATGCAACCTTTTATTCGCCTTTTCCGTCCTATTTTTGAGGCCCGATTGGTGGCTAAGATATATCTAAAAGGAGAAGAAGGATGTTCCGTCGAATCAGAATTTTATCCTTGATATTCATTTGGATTTCGTTGATCGCGCTTGTGAACTGCAGAAGAAATCATTCGCAAGTCCTGGTCATCGGAACAATTCATCAAAGACACAACACCAATGAAAACTATTCCTACACGCATGTACTTCACATTCTTGAGGCATTCGATCCGGATGTCATCTGTGTCGAGATCCGGCCTCAGGATTTCAGGAAAACACTTTACTTAAAGGAAATGACGCTGGCCACAATATACGGGCTCGAACAGGGAAAAAAGGTCTACCCTATCGACTGGTGGAATGAAACGAATTATCGTCAAGAGCGAAGTCAATACATGGAAACAGCCGAGTATGCGGAAAAGAAAAAAGAACAGGATAAACGAACAGCAGAGAGCCGCGTTATCCAATCTTTCAAGAAAAAATACGGGGAATGGAAGGAGTTTTCAAAAAGCCAGGGCTATTCTTTCTTCAACGGGAAAGAATATAACGACTATATTGCCAGAGGCTATGATATCTCGATGAGTATCTATGGTGACCACAGCATGAATGGCTACTGGCAAACGCGGAATCAAAACATGCTTAACCTCATCATAAAAGCCATAGAAGAAAATTGGGGCAAAAGAGTGATAATCCTGACAGGGGCTGAGCATAAATACTATTTTGATAAATATTTGGCTGAGACGACAGACATGCATCTGATTGAATTTTCCTCCTTACTCCCGTTGAAGCCCCGCACGATGGACGAAAGCTTAACCATCTATTATGCCAAAGGATTAGCCAGACAGTATTTTGATGTGACAACAGAGGAAGAAATCGAAAGCGCTTACCGATTAGTTATGGTTCCCTTTGTTCATGGACCGCAAATGGATTTCAAGCCGGATACAATTCCTCAGGAAAATATCGAAGCGGCGAAAATTCTTCTGGATGAATGGAGGAAGAAACACCCGAATTCGATCCTCCTGAAGTATGAGCTTGGCTGGTATCATTTTTTAACCTCTGCTTATGAGAAAGCCATTGAATATTTTAAAGAGGTCATTCCGGTCATGGATAAAATTGTTGATGAGAGATACCGGAATTTTGTCAAGGAATCCATATTCCGAAATCTTGGCTTATGCTATGACCTGCTCGGGAATCGGGAGAAAGCTGTTGAGAGTTACATCCGGGGAGAAGAACTTTTTAAGCAGGTTGGCAGGCCAGAATGGATAGGGAAAGCTCTCTACAGCGATTACAAACACAAACCGTATAAAAAAGCTAAAAAGGACAACAAGAACTAAGCCGCTTCCACAGGTTCAATAGCAAGCACAACTTTCAACTCTCATTCCATATTTGATAGTCCATTCGGGGGAATTACTGACTCTTCAGCCCAGCCAGCTTCTTCTTTGCATCCACATCCTCTGGAAAAACGCTGACCTCAGATAATCAAATTCGAGAATTCGAGGAAGAGGTTGACTGTGTTGAAAAGCAAGTAATTATATTAATCTCCTCTTGATTGTTCAATCCACCGCGCAATCCAATTTCAATGTTTTTCGAACCTCTTGTTTACACAACCACCAATCAGGATATTCATAAAATTTTACTATTCAAATACCAGAACAGATTATCGTCCTGAAAAGAGGACAGATAGGGCAAAAATGTATGATTTTTTAATAATTAATACTTTAAAAAATCAATAGGACAATTGGCCTGAACTCATCTTTTATGGAAGACAGATAAAGTTTAGCCAATGAAAAAACGTTAATACTAAAATGGCATGTTTTTTGCTTAATATATGGCTAGGATTAGCAGGATGAAAGGATAGCTCGATTAGAAAAAATGGAGGGATAAAATGAAAAAAGCTCACTTAATTTTAATTGCAGCAAGCATCCTCGCTGGAATAATGATTAATACTGGCTGTGATTCAAAAAGCTTATACGATGTAAGAGGAACATGGACATTTACAGGTGAATACGATGGAATAGATTTTAATAAAACAATTACTTTCAGGGGAGACAAGATTCAGGGAACAGTGATTGATGAAATTGATGGTAAAGCTGCATACACTTCTGACGGTTACAATGTTAACTTTGATCTATCCATGATTTGTTTCTGTAAAAAAACCTGGAAGGGATATTTCGTTGACAAAGACAACATGGAGGGGACGTTGAATGGCTGCGACTGTGGGACATGGACAGCATCACGCCATTAAACTTTGCACTTATAATCTAAAAGGGAACACTAAGAAAAACTGTGCAAACCCTCACTATTATTTAATTCACAAGAAGACAACTCAATTCCTCATCCTCTGGAAAGACGCTGATCCTGGTATGGTTGAGGTTGATGATGCAAATAAGAAGCTGTCTGTGTTGGAGACTGTACAACTTTTGAAGGATCTAAAGGATTAGCTGCCCTTAATGTGTTTATTGTTGGAATGAATAATGAACATTTTCCCCGTAAGCCGGATTCAATTAGCAATAGAGATATATGTAGATTTGTTTTAGCTCTAACTCTCACACGGAAAAGGTGTTGCGTAATTTCTTGTGATAATTTTGCTAGACTACGTTTAAATCGTTCGATTTTTATTGATTGGTTAGAGGGAAAATTCTCTGACCAAATCTACGTTAATAAAGACTATATTTCAAAATACTGTTCTTGATTCCTTTTATTTAAATGGGGCAATTTTTGCTCAGTTCTATTAATCAATCCAGGGAAGCCAAGGCTTTTGGGGGATTTGGTTTCTACTCTTAAATCCTGATTAGAGTTTCAGCTTTAAATATTCACTCATACCTAAGCGAATCCACCGGATTGGCCAGGGCAGCTTTGACGGTCTGGTAGCTAATCGTGATGATGACGACAAGCAGGGTCAATCCTGAAGCCAAGAGGAACAACTCTGGACCAATGCTGGCCTTGTATGCAAAATTATTCAACCACTGTATCATCAGATAGTACGCCACGGGCCAGGCAATTAGGTTGGCCACCGCGATCCACTTAAGAAATTCTTTAGTAGTCAAGGTAACAATGTCGGATACATGGGCGCCAAGAACTTTCCTGATTCCGATTTCTTTAGTTTTCTGCTCTGTAGTGAAAGAGGCCAGGCCGAACAGTCCCAAGCAGGCAACGATAATGGAAAGCGTACTGAAAATGTTAAAAAGGCTTCTGAGCTCCATCTCCGATGCATACTGCCTGTTGAACGCCTCATCCATAAACTCAAAGCGGAAGGGATAATCCGGGGCATATTTTGCGAAAACCGTCTTGATGTTCTGCAGTGCCTCTGTGATCTGATGCTCATCCAGTTTAACAAATACATAGAAGTGATACGGTTTGTAGATACGGAAAAGAAAAGGCCCGATATTGTTGTACAAGGACCTGAAGTGGAAATCTTTCACCACTCCGACAACTTGGAGATCGCGCAGAGAGGGATCAAGTGCCATATGACCAAAATAGATATTCGTTCCGATGGGATTTTCCGATTCCAACATTTTGGCAGCTGTTTCATTGATGATGCACGCGCTCTTTTCGTCGGTTGGATAATTCTTCGAAAAACTGCGTCCTTGCACGATCTCCATATCGAATGTTTCGAAAAAATCATAATCCGCCATCGTGTAGGCCCAGAGCACCGGTTCTACGTTGGGATTTCCTTCCCAATTCATGGGGACACCCTGTCCTACCTGCATGGGCATCTGCGCCGCGGATGTGACATTCAGGATGCCGGACTTGCTCTTGAGCTCCTGTTTGAACAGATCAAACCGTTTTTCCAAGGCGGGATTATTATTCATGACTACCACATGTTCCCGGTTCAATCCCAAATCTTTATTCTGGACGTATCGCAGCTGCTTAGAAATTATCAATGTGCACACAATCAAGCCAACGGAAATGGTGAACTGAAAAACGATCAGAACTCTTCTGAAGACAGAACCCCCTGAATTTTTAGTCATATGGCTTTTCAAAGACTGCACGGGTTGGAAAGAGGACAGGAAAAGGGCCGGGTAACTCCCAGCTATAAACCCTGTGACAAGGGCCGTAAGAAAGAGAATCAGAAAAATAGATACATTGGTTCTTGAAAAGAGGGTAAGCGCCTGAGCTGTAAAATTGTTAAAGGCCGGAAGTACAGCCTGAACACAAAGTAAGGCAAAAACCATGGAGAGGCAGGAAAACAGCATGGCTTCCCCAAGGAACTGCTTTGCGACCTGAGACCGTGATGCCCCGATGACTTTTCGCAATCCTATCTCACGTGCCCGCTGGGCTGATCGGGCCGTGCTCAGATTCATAAAATTGACGCAGGCCATCATAAGAATAAAAAAAGCGATGATCGAGAAGATGTAGATTTGTACGATACTGCCGGAATTGCCGTACCAATAAAGATGGACCCTAGTCAGGGGCTGAAGGACCGGTTCAACGTCATAATCCGGATCGATGTATTCTTTGTAGATACCTGCGATCTTTGTATTGACGGAGTCGGCTTTGGCGTCAGGGTGAAGAAGGACATAGGCGGGAGCCACCCACTCCCTCCATCTAGCTAACCTGTCTTCTCCCAGCCACTCCACCCGGGATACCATATCAAACTGAAGATGGGAATTAGAGGGGACGTTTGCGATGACTCCAGTGACCTTAAAATCTGCATCATGTGCGGCCAGATAAAGGATTTTTCCGAGCGGATCCTCGTCCCCAAAATACCGCTGGGCCGCTTTTTGGGTGAGCACAACAGAATATTTATCCGGTAGAGCGGTCTCGGGACTGCCATGGATGAATGGAAAGGAAAACATCTTAAAAAAGCCCGGATCGGTCAGATAATAATTCTCTTCGTCAAAGCTTCTATCCTTGTACTTCACCAGGGATCGGTGCCAGGGCCATACTCTGGCCACTTCTTCCACCTCGGGATACCTCTCTTTTAAGGCAGGCGGGAGAGCATAGGAGAGAGAATTTGCATAATTCCCGCTGGAGAGTTTATTCTGAATCCTAAAGAGCCGGTCTTTGTTTGTATGAAACTTATCAAAGCTCAGTTCATTCTGGATCCACAATACGATCAGGATGCAACAAGCCATTCCGATAGCTAATCCAAAAATGTTGATAAAGGAATAGCCTTTTTGCCGTTTGATCCTGCGGAGCGCAATTTTCAGGTAGTTCCAGATTAGCTCGGGCATGAAGCGAGGGGGCTTCCAGGGGGGGCGGCCGCTCAGGCGGCGAGTGTGGATTTTGTAGAATTCTTCCCCAAGGCCTTCTGGCTGGCCGACGCTTTTCACTGCCTTTTTGAACGCTTCTTCTTCGCTAGTTCCAAGCTTTATTTGATCGTCGATCTCATCCCGCAGATGCGATTCCAATTCAGCAATGTATCCGTCTTCCAGAGCCTCGTTTTTTCTCAACCGTTTTCGCCACTGTGTTATTGCTTTTTCCAAGTCAAACATTTTAATCCTCTATAAAAGTGAACACACACATTTTTTCTTTTAAAAAAAGGAAAATAGATAGAATAATCGGTTTAGTTGAAGCGGCAACCAATGCTTTTGACATTATTTTATACCTCATTGACTAAGATACCTAACATCACTATGTATGCAAAATCTGTGCCATAATCGCCAACTCAGGGGAAGCTAACGATGAATGATGGGATATTCTAAAAAACTGTTCGATTTTATGACATAAAGTGCCCGAATGCGGACAAAAAAATGAACAGGCAACTTTTTTTAAAAAATGGCTTGTCCCTTTTTAGGCTTTTCTTTTAATCTTGAACAGAACCTATCCGGGAAAGCCGGAATCATTGATCTCTTCAATGTAGAGTTCGGGCTGGATTTGAGCCTGTCTTTTTAACATCGGTTTAGAAAGGTTGTCCAGGAGGTCATTTGCTTCCCAGGTTTTGTTGCTGTCACTCATTTTCTTTTTGGCTTCTTCAGTATGTTTAACTTCGGCTCCTTATTGGGCTTCGAAGATTCATTCTCTTCAGGCTCTTCTCAACTCCCTACAAAAATCAGGGAGGCTCTTTTTTATTAGTGCCTCTTTGAACCTCCTTAGATTTAACGTGCCTCCTAGGAAAGACACGCCAGCCTTTACAGAGCTTTTTACTCTTTTCACTCTTCAAAGGGCAGAATTCGCCTGGATTGCGGTCGTTCAGCCTATCCTTTTCTCGGGGGACGGCTAGGATTCCCCCAGACAGACTTAAAATTAATTTTTATTCGTCATTAATCTTATATGTCGTCTCTACATCCAGAGAATGAAATGCTTATTTTTCATTCTTTTTAACATTCCTGAATGCGGATGTCCTTCCAGATTCGTCTACACTTTTGACCTCAAATTTTTCTTGTGCTATAAGTTAAATTACCGTAATTTGGGGTTAAATAAGTGATCGGCAAGACAATCTCCCATTATAAAATCCTCGAAAAGATCGGGGAGGGCGGAATGGGAGTGGTGTACAAGGCAGAAGACACAAAGCTCAAGCGGACAATCGCTCTCAAGTTCCTGCCGAGTGAATTAACGCGGGACCAGGAAGCGCGTGACCGGTTTATGAAAGAGGCCCAGGCAGCCGCAGCACTGGACCATCCCCATATCTGCACGGTCCATGAGATCGACGAAGTTGATGGAAAGACCTTCATTGCCATGGCGTATATCGAAGGGCAGAGCTTGAAAGAGAAGATCAAAGCCGGCCCTCTGGAAATCGATGAAGTTGTGGACATTGCCCTCCAGGTTGCGGAGGGATTGAAGGAAGCCCACGATAAAGGCATTACCCACCGTGATATCAAGCCTGCCAATATCATGCTTACGGAAAAGGGACAGGCCAAGATCATGGACTTTGGTTTAGCCAAGCTCGAATGGGGAGCAGACCTGACAAAAACAGCAACAATTCTGGGGACTGTCGCCTATATGTCGCCCGAGCAGGCAAGGGGAGAAAAGGTCGACCTTCGCACAGACATCTGGTCGCTGGGCTGTGTGCTCTACGAAATGCTTTCCGGCCTCCGGCCCTTCAAGAGTGAAAAGGATCAGGCTGCCATTTACGCTATCTTGAATGAAACGCCCCAGCGGCTAAAAAACCTTAGAAAAGAACTGCCGCAGGAACTGGAGAGCACCGTAAACAAATGCCTGGAGAAAGACCCGGATAAACGTTACCAGAAAGCCAGTGAGATTGCGGCTGATTTGAGCTCTCTTCAAAAAAAACTGAAGTCCGAGATGACAGAAAAAAAGCCGGCTGAAACAAAACCGTCCATCGCCGTCCTGCCTTTCGTGGACATGAGCCCTCAGAAAGACCAGGAATATTTCTGCGCCGGGATAGCCGAGGAATTAATCAACGCTCTGACCCATATCAAAGATTTGCGAGTCGTGGCCCGGACATCGGCCTTTGCCTTTAGAGGCGAAAAGATCGACGTCCGTGAAATCGGAAAAAAGCTCAACGTGAGCACGGTGCTCGAAGGAAGCATCAGAAAGGCAGGCAACAGAATCCGCATCACCACCCAACTCATCAACGTGGAAGACGGCTATCACCTCTGGTCGGAGAAATTCGACAGGGAAATGGAGGACATTTTCGCTATCCAGGAGGAAATATCCATGGCTATTGTCAGTCATATCAAAGTCAAGCTCATGGCCCATGAGAAGGGTGCCATCGAGAAACGCCCCACTGATGACCTGGAAGCCTACAACCTCTATCTCAAAGGCCTCCACTTTGGCTGGCAGCCTCACGAAGACGCATTCGATAAAAGCCTGGACTATTACCGCAAGGCTATCGACAGAGATCCTACCTTTACCCTTGCTTATGTCGGCATTGGCGTGGCTTACGTTGCGCTTAGCGCTCTGGGTTTCCGTGCCCCTGGCAGTGTGCTGCCAAAGGCAAAAGCGGCTCTCCAAAAAGCTCAGGGACTCGATGACTCTTTGGCGGAAGTGCACGCGCTGGCTGCGGCTCTGGCCTACTGGTATGACTTTGATTGGGAGGCGACCGAGAAAGAGTATCAAAAAACCTTTGAGCTCTACCCTGGCTATGCCATAGCTCATTCTCAGTATGCCTGGGTTCTCCTGGCCATGAACCGGTTTGATGAAGCTGTCAGGGAAATGAAACTGGCCCAGGAGTTGGACCCTCTCAAGCCATTCTTTTACGCTATATCTGTCGGACTCCATCGGATCCTCGGGAAACACGATGAAGCTATCCAGGAATTTAACAGGGCTATCGAGCTGGACCCGGACATCGGTATTGCCTATTTCCACCTAGGCTGCGTGTATTTTGACAAAGGAATGATAGAAGAGGCTGTGTCCACTTTTAAGAAATCAATAGAGCTGGTCACAGGTTCAGGCTGGGCTGAGGCAAAGCTTGGGGTTATCCATGTCTTGCAGGGAGAAAAAGAAAAAGCCCAACAAATCCTGGAAGAGCTGGTCGAAAGAAAGAAAAATACCTATGTCGAATCCTTCTCCATAGCCTGTCTTTACTCCCACCTCGGCCATACGGATAAGGCATTCGAATATCTGGATAAAGCCTATGAAGAGAAGGATACGCTCATGCCTTATCTCAATGTCTTGACTGTTTTCGAATTGAGTAAAGAGGTCTATGCTGACTCAAGGTATAAAAAACTGCTGAAGAGAATGAAATTAGAGAAGTGATCAAAGTTGACACAGCGGCAAATCTTTCATTCATACCGCAGGGAATCCACCGGATTGGCAGTGGCGGCTTGAAGCGATTTGAAGCTCACGACTAGAATGGCGATTGCCAGGGATAATACACTGGCGATAAAGAATGTCCAGATGGAGATGTGGATCCGAAAAGCAAAGTTTTGCAGCCACTTGTTCATGAAATAATAGGCGACCGGCCAGGCTAGCATGTTGGCAATAGCCACTAAGAGGATAAATTCCTTCGACAAACGGCCAAGAATGCTCCGGACCGGAGCACCCAACACTTTCCGGATGGCAATCTCTTTGGTACGGCGTTCGATCGAAAAGCTGATCAGGCCGAAAACACCCAAGCAAGCGATGAAGATGGCCAGAGATGAAGCATAGCTGAATGCTGTCCCGAAGCGTTGGTCTGATATGTACTTCTCGTTGAAATAATCATCCTGAAAATAATACTCAAAGGCAAAGTGCGGGCTGTATCCTGTGACCGTCTGTCTCAGAAAACCAAGGGTGCCCGGTATGTCGCCAGGTTTGATGCGCACCGAAAGAAAGGCATAGGCATTTGGTCTCAGGAAAAATATCATAGGCTCGATTTTATCATGCAGCGAAGAGTGGTGATAATCTTTGATGACTCCGATGATGCGATGTCCCTGGGTGTCGACGACTTTTCCAACGGGATCCTTCATTCTTAATGAGCGGACGGCTGTCTGGTTGAGGATGACCGCTTCCTGCTCATCGGTCCTGAATTCACGGGAAAAATTCCTTCCTTCGATAATCTGAATCCTGAAAACGTCGAAGAATTCATAGCCGACCTCACAGGTGAAGACGTTTGTCGATGCTACTTTCCCGCTTTCATCAGTGTGAGTGATGAAATGAACGTTATTGCGTTCTGGCGGGATGTATTCTGATCCGGAAGTCGCAATAATCCTGTCATTTTGGAGTAATTTATCCGAGAGAATCTTTCCATTTTTTCGGGCAAGTTCGTCCCGCAAAGGGAGGATGATCACATGTTCGCGGTCGTAGCCGATGTCCTTGTTCTTGATGAACCGGAGCTGCTGCCAGACGGCAAGAGTGCTTGCAATCAGGAAAACCGATACGGCAAACTGGAAAATAACCAGCGCATTTCTCAGGCCCGACTTTCGGCGCCTTCTTTCCAGGCTTCCTTTCAGGATGGTAACCGGTCTTAAAGCGGAAAGGAACAGGGCAGGATAACTTCCGGAGAACAACCCGGCGAATAGAACCATCCCCAAAACAGTGAGCGGTATCCAGGGATTGGAGAGCCAGTGAATCTGGATTTCCCGGTCGACTAGGGAATTAAAGGCAGGCAAGATGAGAAGTACCAGGATGACCGCGAAGAGGAAAGCGATAATGGAAAAAAGGACGGACTCGCCCATGAACTGCTTGACCAACTGGGATTTCTGGGCGCCCACGACTTTTCTCAAGCCGATCTCTTTTGTCCGCTGTGAAAACCTGGAGGTGGCCAGGTTCATGTAGTTGATGCAGGCAATGATCAGTATGATGAAAGCGATTGTGGAGAATAAATAGAGGTTCTTTCTATCGTTTATGATCACTCCCGACATTTCAGATGAAACCGGCGCCCAATGCAGGTCATTCAAAGGCTGAAGGATATATTTTCCCGGATCCCTTCCCCGAAACCGGGGAGAATATTCCGCCAGTCTTTCCAGCAGGCTTTCGGAGGAAGTGCCCGGAAGCAGTTCCACGTAGTTGTAATAAGAACTCCGGCCCCACTGCTCAAGAATGCCCTGGTTATCTGGGATTGAAGCGATAGTGATCAAAGAAATGATGTAGTCAAACTGCAGGCTGGAACTTTTCGAAACATCTCGGATGACACCGGTGATGATCACATCATAGTTTTCGTTTCTGCTTCCCGATTGATGGACATTCATCTGTTGGCTGAAGTTGAGTGTCATTCCGACCGGGTCTTCTGCGCCGAAATATTTTCTTGCCAGCTTCTCAGTGATGACCATTGCCAACGGTTGACTGAGACAGGTCTCTTTGCTCCCTTTAAGCAGGTCAAAGTTGAATAATTCGAAAAAATGATGGTCTGCGAATATGCCATCCTCGCTCAAGACTTTATTCCTATAAAGGAAAGTGCCTGTCACCTCGCCGATACGAGTCCCGTTCACCACTTCCGGAAATTCCGCAACCATGGTGGGCGCCAGTGGCGCAGGGGCAGCAGCGATGTATCGTTCTGGCATTCCTCGGATTCCGCTGTATCTGCGGATGACGCGATAGAGATGGTCGTATTTATCGTGGAATTTATCAAAGCTCAGTTCATGGTAGACATAGAACATCATCAAGATGAAACAGGCCATCCCTGCTGCAAGACCCGCGAGGTTAATAATTGAATAA
>Ga0180438_10002447_pt1 | contig 30295 bp, 31 predicted proteins | sample SS_ome_12_FD_132455 | JGI IMG/M metagenome (GOLD analysis project Ga0180438, IMG submission 132455) | Hypersaline lake sediment archaeal communities from the Salton Sea, California, USA - SS_3_D_2 metaG | ecosystem: Environmental > Aquatic > Non-marine Saline and Alkaline > Hypersaline >...
CATCATCCTCGTAAGACTTTTCCTTGTCAGAGGCCCCCGTTGAGACGAACACACGCTCCGGCTGTAAACCGGCCTTCTTGATTGACTTGATGAGTGGGGGAAGCGAGTGCTCCCTGTACTTCTTGTGGGTTGAGATGCAAACAGCGAACTTCACCTCTGAAAGGCATTTCTTAAAATGAAGTATCACCCTCTTCCTCTCTTTTCCCTCTTCCCTCAGACTGCTTCCCACCATGTAGGTACAATCATTCTTCGACTCAAGGCCCCGGAACTCGTAAAGACATGCGCCTGTCACATCCAGAATGCGCAACGCCCCATCTTCCGTCTCCCACGAATAACCCTCTTCCGTCTTACCGTTCTCCAAGAAGGTAAGTGAACCAAGAAACTCATGAATCGGCGAATAATCCTTGTTGCTCACCATAGACATGGGCTTTCCGACCATCTCTGAAGCAATCACTTCATCGCTAAAAGGCAATTTCATATCAGTTCTCCTCTCCACTATAGGGATAAATTACCAAATAATATCACACTTACTCTTTCCGAAAGCCGGGAGGGTCAAACAGGCGGTCGTGAGTCTTGAGGTAATTTACCATCTCTCGATACATCACTCTCATCTTGAACTGGGCCACCTCTTCCTCTCGATTGTACTTGTATTCATGGTTGTTTCCATCTTCCATAATCCAATCGGCGTCCCTGCTGGAAAGAATGCGGTCTACCGCATCGTCATAGAAGCCAGCCGGGTCGGTAAGCTTTCCATAAGCACGCCCGGAAGCGCCCCCGATGTGAAGCATCATGTCTCCATAAACAACACACATGGCCCTGTTGAACTCCGGGTCAAGCTCCTCTGCTCGATTGCTTGGCAGTGCGCACCTCGTGGCCATCCACCCCTTCATCTCAAGGCCAAGCGCCTCTGCCTTTTCAGCCAGCTCGAAACCAGTATCGTCCCCGCCTATGTAACGCAGATTGTGCTCCTTCACCCAAGAGGCGTCAACAAGTTGACAGGCCACCCACGTATTCGTCCAGTTGTGGCGCTTTCGTATTCGCCACTCCATTGTGTCCCTCGGCACATCATCAGGCGGCTTCCAAGGCCAGCAGATACCCGGCAACGCTACTCCCTGTTCGTGCAAACCCACCAAGTGGGAAAGCCACCCGTCGGCCACTGGCAAGCAATCTGAGTCCATCGTGACAACGAGGCCGTCCTCTTCCTTCATGGCCGTGTCCAGCAGACACGCATGCTTCGGAGTTCCTGTCATCTCGGCAGGAACGTCTACTCCGAAAAGCTGGACACCCCTCTTCTCACAAAGCTCCTTTATTTCTGCTTCGCCGTTCCTATCGGTGTATATCTTTATCATATACGGACAGCCAGCGTCATGACGCTCCATGCAAGCAAGATAGGTTTCAATCAGCGGCACCGTGCCGGATGCATAAGCGGGTATAATCGTGACCGTGTCCATTCTATCCTTTCATCTGCTGTGACGTGAGACCAAAGAGCCTCTGCATCTTTTCTGCGGCAACCTCTTCCTCTCGGTCAAACTTGAACCAGTAAGACATATCCCTCTCAAGAAGGAACTCCGCTCCCTGAAGAAGCTCCACCTTCTCTCTCGCCCATCCAAAAGTGCGCTCAAGTGCTGGTTGCTCTCCGCACACGCTGGTTCTGGTACCCCCTCCTTGGTGATAGACTTTGTCCTCGAACACAAGATGAACATATCTGTTAAACTCGGGGTCTATAGCATCCTCAGCCGGGGCTGGCCTTGGACAGCGAGTTACCTTGAAGCCATCAATCCCCCAACCTCTTTTCTTGGCCTCAAGTGGAATAGCCAAGCCCGTATCGTCACCCTCGTTGTATTTCTTTCCAAGAGTGCGCAGGTCTTCAATCCGTATCATCTGGCAGGCCACATGTGTTACGTTCCAACAATGCTGTGAGCGCACCCTCCATTCAATTTTGCTGTGAGGCATATCGTCGGGCGGCGGAGACCACGGATGCAGGATACCAGCGATTTTCGTATCCCATGCCAGCATGTCGTATAACTGATACAGCCAGCCATCCGCAACAGGAAAGCAATCCGAGTCCAGCGTCAGAACATACTTTGTTTCAACTGAATCCGGTATATGGGAATCAAGAAGCCATCCATGAAGCCGACTCGATGACCTCTGGTCGGGGTCTTTGTATTCAAACAGCCGTATGTTCTGCTGTTTCAGCTCTTGAAGGCCCTTGTCAATTTCTGTTGTCAGCACATCAACTCGATACGGAATATCAGTATGCCTCATGATGCTTGACAGGCATATGCGCAAGAGGCTTGCGGTGCCGGGCTGATAACATATCACAATGGTTACTTCGTCGGTTGCCATACGGCATTCTCCATTACCCACTGGCGCTCTTTGTCCTCACGCCATTTTTTCTTGATACGCTCAGCATCAAAACCACGATGGTCTAAGTCCAAATGCCTACCTATCTTTTTCGCAATGTGGCTTCCAAGCTTTTCCATGTCAATCCGCAACGCCCCCGAACTTACCAGCTCCTCACCGTAGATTAACTTCTGCTCGTAAACCTTCTGCGGCTGGTACTTGCCCTCCCTGCCTGCTGTCCACGTACGAAACCAACTATCAAAGAGACCTTCCGTCTGCCGGAAACACACAATCACTCTGGCCCCCGGCACCCTTGGAAAGAAATCCATATTGGTCTCAAGCCACGGCTGTTTAATCAGAACACGCCACGGCTCCAGTTTTTTCATCACCCCGTTAAGGAGTTTCCATTCAATGTTTCCATCCCTGACCAGATTGCTCTCACAGCGCTTCCAGTAATCACCGCCCACCACGAGCCGTACGTCCGGGTGACTTCCGACATACGATGCAAGTGCCGAAGTGCCAGTACGAGGCATCCCACATATCAAAATCAATCGAGAATAGGGAAGCGGAGGCGGAGGTGACGGCTCCTCTCTCTTCGTCAACTCTCGCCAAGCGCATCTGATTCTCTGGCGGAAGCCATATGCCATCAAGCTCCCTTTCTTGACATCGAATCCTCAATCTTCTTGACCCAAGACAGTATGTCGCCCGACACCATGCGCTTGTAGTAACACAGCGCTATGTGGCGTTCTTGAGGCACACGAAGAAACATCTGCACCTCTCGATTCTTTGTGCCGATTTGCCCCCTGTCCCACTCTGCACGACTTGTCGCAAACACCATGCGCTGGCCACCAAAATTGTGAACTATGATGGCCATCTCCCACGGCAAGCAGAACAAGTTGTAGTTCAGCGCAAATGCCACGATACCGTTGTCAGACATGGTCTTCACGTCATACAACTTCAAGGCGCACAGGATACCGTTCTTGGACATGTAGTGATAAGGATAAGGAATCGTGGCCCGAGCACTGGGCACCTTCGAGTCAATAACAATTGACACAGCTCCGTCTTCGGTGACCTTCAGTGACTTCGTATAGGCCTTGGCCTCCTCGAAGACTTCTGTGGTGCCGTCAGGCTTCTTGACCTCCACCCGATAACGCATCTGGTGGTCACCATCGAAAACCTTAACCTTGTCGGATTCGCAGATAGGCTCCTGCTTGACTACAGGTTCTGTTATCATCCATCTATCTCCATACACCCAGTGCCACGTGCCCTCCGGGGTGTTCCGTCTTTTGCCTTATCCCCATAATAGGCGATAATCTCTTTGCTCTTTTCAACGGGTATAACTTCGGTAATACCCGAAGCAATGTCACGCTGAATGCGCTCTTCGGAATCAATCACCACAAAACCCTTACGGGCAGATGGCCCTGTTCCGCCAAGCATGACGCACTTGACTCCGTCCTTCTCATCACGCTCTTTTTCGGGCGAGTCGAGGCCGGTCTCAGTAATCTCGTACATGCAGTCTCCGAACACATCCTCCTGTGTCCTTGTTTGCACCCTAATTATTGTTCCTTTCTCCAGCATCTTGTACCTCCTTCGTTTTTAGAATCCCCTATTCCCACACTCCTTGTCAAGATAAGTATGACTCTTACGCTTACTACAGTTAGCCGCCTCCTTCGGGTCAACTCCGTCTTTAAGAACCATGTGAATACCCAGCCTCTTAATCCTTTTGCCCAGAATTGTATTTTCCTTGTTCTCTTCGGCCACCATCACCCAGTAGACGTATGTAAGAAGGACAGCGGCCAGTTCAGAGTTGTTTCCATACTCCTGCTTCAATTCCTCTATTCTGTCATGAACTTTATCATCTGGCAGAGTATCGTCCTTTCCCTTTGATGGTATGGCATCATAAATCTCAACTACATCATTATACACCCTGTTGCCATACATACCGTCTAATCTTTCAAGTAGCAAAAGCATCTCAACATCTTTTGTAATGCGTCGCAGGTGGGGGCTGTCAAAGTAAACATACCACGAATCTATTGCCCCCTCTCTGAACTCTATGAAGCCACCAGCAGGAAACCTTCTCTTAATCGCAGGCTTGGCCTCTTCTTCTTTCTCTGAAGCCGGAGGTGGGGCAGTCCCAGAAGGAGTCCACAGTATAATCGAATCACGCCTGTCATCAAAAAAGCGCATGTCCCCATCGTCAAAACGACTCAGGGAAACACCAGCTATGTAGCCCTTCTTGAGGTTGTCTCGAAAATACTCCCACGCCCCACGGAAGACCCAAAACTTGATACTGTCAATTCCGTCAGTGGCGTCAATCATGTGCATGTTGTTACCCGCTCGTGAAGTGTGTGGTTTGAAATCCCTAATTCGACAAAAGAGTCTGATATTTTTGTTTTCGCTACCGTCGAGATGAGAAATGAGCAACAGGTTGTGTTTCTTTATATCATCGGCATACTCTTTACAAATTGGAGGCTTCGACAAACACAACCCTATCATCTCTGTTTCCAACTCTATCCACTTGTGCTCCTCATACTGTGGTACTTCCTCATCCTTCTTTTTACGCAACCGATAGTATTCCTTACTGACCTCATTCCGGGTTCCAAAAGCGCTGAAGGCGTTTGCGGCTATGAGACTATTGACAACGCCCTTGTTCGGCCTGCGATGACTCTTCTTGCCTGTTTTCTTACTGACCACCTCCGTCTTCGCCCTCTCGTGGAAATCCTCCATACTCTTGAATGGTTGAAAAGACTCAATTACGGATGCCATGGAGGCAACATTTTTTACATGGCCAATAGAAAAGCGAATCGCATTTTCCTCTATTGTAAAGCACGCCTTGCTCTTGCTCACATCCGGCGAAAGAACATCAAAGCCTTTGCGTCGAGCGTAATTCACATACGCCACAAAAACGTCTTGACCGTGCTTCTTTTTACCCAGCGGCGTGTTGTTAATAAGGGAGCAGATAAAAGGAAGTGGGTGCGTATACTTCAACCACAACTCGGCTGTGCTTAATGCGCTGTATGCCACGGCATGAGCTTTGTTAAAACCATAACCTGCAAAAGTCTCCAGAAGGCTCCAGATGGTCTCCACCTCTTCCATTGTAAGGTCACCAGCCTCCACCCTTGGCCGTGCTCCCTTTACAAACTTGCTCTTAAACTCCGCCATCAATGTTGGAATCTTCTTGGCAATAGCCTTGACGAACTTGTAAGACTCCGAACGACCAAAACCAGCAAGTTGCTGTGCAACCATCATGGCCTGTTCCTGATAAGTAATCACACCGTGTGTTTCAGTCAGAAGTTTTTTCATAAACTCTGGCATCTCGTAAGGCTTTCCTCCCTTGCGGTCGGCATATTCCATATCCATACCCATGTCTCTGGGGCCGGGCCGGATGAGAGACGTAAGCGCTGAAACATCCGCCAGCGACTCAAGACCCACGGCATCCGCAACAGGAAACGTCGCCGGATTTTCCAACTGGAAGATACCAACCAAGTCCTCCTTGGAGCCACCCTTGATGGCCCTTTTGTCATCAATGGGAACATCGTCTCGGTGCAACTTTTCACCCGTAGTCTCTTCTATGAGACGCACACAGTCACCCACCACAGGCAGATTCTTAAGGCCAAGAATGTCAAACTTCACCAAGCCGACGGCTGTCAGCTCCTCGTTTTTCGTACTGCCGGAACCACCCTCGGCCCAAGCCGAGACTATCTTGCGCTTTATCTTCTCTGCGGGTTTGTCATAAAGAACGGGTATCCGGCCCTTGAGGCTCTTATCACTTATGATAACACCCCCGGCATGTGTTCCCATGTTCTTGATTTGATTTCTAAGTACTTCAGCGTGGTGTCTGACATCAGGATATTTTTCAAAGTATGCCTTCAGGTCAGGGTAGTGCTCGGTCAGTTCGTCAAAGCTGATATCATCCACCTTCTGCTCCTGCCCCTCCTCATCTTCAAAAGCCTGTAATGGGTCTATCTTTTTCGTAACTTCGTTCGCCTCGTAAACGTCATAGCCCAGCGTCCTTGCCACATCCAGTATGACAGCTCTTGTCTTGTATGTCTGATACGTTCCGATTGAACACACGTTGTCCTCTCCGAACAGTTCGACTATGTGTTTCTTGATAGCCTCACGGTGTCTCGGGTCGAAGTCATTGTCTATATCAGGAGGGTCGGCCCTGTCCTCATCAATAAACCGCTCAAAGAGAAGGCCGTGCTCCAGTGGGTCAATGTCCGTTATGCCCAGACAGTAAGACACAAGAGAACCCGCCGCACTTCCTCTTCCGTATCCAACAACCCACTCACCAAACTCCTTCTTGGCGTCAGAGACAATTCTTTCACAGATGAGGAAGTAGTCAGTCCAGCCGAGCTTCGTAATGACACGGAACTCGTGGTTCACCCGAGCCAGATAATCATCTGCGTTCTCCTTTTTGTGAAGCCCTCTTTGGGTGAAGCCCTTGTTAATTTTACTGGTCAGCATGGATTTCCCATCATCGGAGAGCCGGGGCAACTGGATGGCGGAATCAAGTTCTATGTCTTCGGCACACCTCGCAAAGCTGAGCGTGTTACTCATCGCTTCCCTGAAAATCTCTTCCGTAAAAACTTCGTCTTTGAACGGCAGTCTTTTATCACCACTCTTCTCCACAAAGCCATTGTAGAAAATGTCCTCCATTTGGTTTTCATTTCTGTAGAACAGGTTGCCAACCTCGAACTCCCAGACATCGTCAGCCTCTTTCTGTTCCATGACCGTCTTATGCTGTCGAATACACATCAGGATATTGTGAGTGTCATCCTGACCCTTCTCCAGATAGTGACTGTCCGAAGCCAGTATCATAGGCGCTCCCACTTCCTGAGCAAACCTCACAAGCAATCGGTTCACCTCTCGTTGCAGTTCGTATTCAATCATGTGCAATTCTATGTAGAACTCATCAAACACGCTTGCATAGAAGTTGTAAGCATCAACGGCCTTGTCATGCTCTCCCTCGATAAGCAGGCGGGGTATCTCACCCTTCATGCATGCCGTCGTGGCTACCACCCCCCTACCCCACTTCTTGAATGCTTCTCGATTAGCCCGTGGGCTGTAGTGAAATCCCTCTATCTGAGCATCGTTGTGGATTCGAATAATGTTGTCGAACCCCTCTCTTGTCTTGGCCAGCAGTATTATGTGGTTGGCAGAACGGTGGAGCTTTCTAATCTCCGGGTCATCTCCCCGGTAATCTGAATAGTAAGACTCCATTCCAAAAATAGGTTTAATGCCAACATCACGACAGGCCTTGTACTGGCGAATCCAACCACCCACACTGCCATGATTAGTCACACAGCAAAAAGAGCGCCTCTGCTTCTCCAGAAGCTTCATAAGTTGTTTCACTGTTCCCAGCGCATCCCTGATACTGTATTCGTCATGATGGTGAAGAGTGACATACCTGTCGGGGGAGTACCGAACTGCGTCCTCTTTGAACGCTGAAGCGTCCTCTGGCCGAACCGCATAGGGAAACTTCTTGAAAAAACGCCTGCCAGCCTGAAGGACAAGCTTGGCTCTCACGGCGCATATCTCCGCCAGCATGTTCACGGTGTCCTTGGGCCAGATGATGGAAACCTCATACTTGGAAAGACCAAGATGTTTCAACCACGGCTCGACATCAAAGTCCTTTGCCGGAACAACCAAGGCCGTATTCTTGGCCAACAATATCTGGTCACCCTTCGGCACGTCATTTTTCTCATAAAGCTCTTCAAGCATCTGACCGCTCCTGAGTCCCCTTATACCCTCTGTTGTACCTGAATACAGGAAGCCCCGCATCACGCTCTTCTATTGGCTCATCAAGGCCCACAAAATCTCTACCAGTTATCAACTTGTAAAACCTCAAAAACGTTACACTGCCCGGCAGGTAGTCAGTTCCAACTATCACATCCACCTCTGGGACGCCCACCTTCGAAACCTCGGCAAAGGTGTCACTCACCCGAAACCTCGTTGGCATCGTTGTAGCGGCATAGAGCTTTGCGGAAAGAGGCTCCGTGGGGAACAGCTTGTCCATCCCAGAAACCGATACCAAAAAAGTATGGTCTCCGCAACCTTCCCTGCTCACAACCTTACCGTAAAAAGGAGAGCGACACGGAGAGCACATAACTTCGTTACGCATTCTGCGCCTGCGACCTACCAAGTGCGCCATGCGCCCCAAAGCATCCCCGCCAAGAGCCTCATCGAACTCCTGAAACTCTCCTTCCATCGGCTCACGGTTCGGCTCGCAAGGCCACAGGCGATTCGGACGCCCACCATTACTTTTCAAGTTCTCTGCCAGCTCCTCCCTCGTGTCTATCCACGGCAGAGCATACACTTCGTCACTCGGATGCTGTCTGCATAACTGCCCGAGCTTCTCTGCGTCCCATGCCTCTTTTCCACATACGATAAACATAGACAAAAGGCGGAATCGGAACACCGACTCCGCCCCCTTGCTCGATGACAAATCAGCCCCGCATGGCTTGAGTCAACTTGTTATAAGTCTCATCGGATTTCTGGCGACCAATATCTCCCATTGCCACAATCTCTTCAGCAATCCGGTCAACCACGTCAATGGCATTCTTGCCTGTTATCTCCTGATAGCTACGATAGTACTTGCCTATGGCCGACATCGTCATGGCGGCAAGGTGATGGACGGGGTTAAAGTAACCCTCCACCTTCATTGACGCCACGAGCTTGTTCAAGAATGTAATTGAAGCGCCCAACGACTCATCAAAATCGGCACGGCTCATTCCATGCTTCCATTCAAGCGCCGTACCCCAGAAGTTCTCGACATTGGTCAGCGTCGTAAGACTGCCATCCTTGCGAGAAGACGTAAGAGAAACCGAGAAGTCAAGAGGAACCGGATAGCCCCGGTCTATTACGCTGTAGACGCAATACTTCTTTGCCTTCGCTTTCGTCGTTACCGTCATCGCATACAGCTCATCCTGCTTCGCCTGAGTGTTGCCGCCGACAGCCTTCATGACGGCATGCTCTGCCCTCTCAAGTGCCTTTGTCGGCCTCGCTTGATTCGCCACGACAACTGCATCTCGTGCTTCGTTAAGCGTCATGCTCTCGATGTAGACGGGTATCTCCACACCGGGGCCATACGCCATCGCCAGAAAAGCCAATCGGTGGCGACCGCTGGTGCATTCAAGAGCGCCGTCTTCTTCTATCCGAGCCACCTGTATAGGCTGGAACATTCGTCCCTTCTTGAGGATGTCCGCTCCAACAGTAATAACCCGGCTTCTGGTAACCTCCGCACTCAGATTCACACGGTTGGGAATCGGGCACTTCTCAGCTATTTCTTTAAGGCACGCATCCGCTGGCTCTCCCACGAAAAGGCCAATATCACGAATGGCCATCTTCTGGCCCGACTTGCAACGCATGAGTTGCTCCAAGGGCGGCAACGCATCCAATTCAGCCCTCCTGAGCATCACCCTTACGGCCTTTTCTCGCTTGCTGAGCGGCTTTCTGGCCCTTTTCTTAAGAGTAGGGCCTTCAGGAGCCTTTTCTGGGGCCTGAGAGGCGCTCTGGGGCGCTTTCGAGGCCTCAGCCGCACCAGAAGCCTCATCCGGCTCTGTAGGCGCTTCTGGGGCCGTTTTGGGCGCTTCTGGACTCTCAGAGTCCTTCTCTGGAGGCTCAACCACAGAACCCCTTTCGAGATTAAAATCAAAGCCATCCCATTCGTCACCAAAACCGTCCCATTCATCTTCAACGGGCGGTGACGCAAGGGCGCTTCCACTGTCCTCTTTCATGTCTACCTCCATTCCAAATACCCGGACATCAAGCCGCTTCCGCCCTCTTAGTCGCTAGGTAATTCAATACAACTTCTCTCAAACCCTTAGCCCTTCCAACCTTCTGTATCAAATCATGCACGTCAACGGACTCTGCCTCGAACTGTAACATCTCTTCGGTAAAGCCGTCTGCCTTGTCATCAAAATCCTCCCTCGCACGGGCCACCTCTGCGATGCTCTCCCCCAGCACCTCATCGCCCGGCAACGCACACTTCAACCTCTGTATGTCAACCATTGGGGGTATCCCCTTTTCTATCTCTATGATAGCAACCTGTGGCCACCGATGCGCATCCGCTGTACTACGTCTGGCCAGAGAGCCGGGGTTGACAAACCATGTGTCGTTAGCCTCGTGGGTGTCGTAACCGTCATGCAGGTCACCGGACACGACCAAGTCAAAAGGACAGCCCTTCAGACTGGCAGTGGAAATTATGTCGAACATTGGCCGCTGGTTGGTAATAAGCTCGTGGCAAACCAAGATGTTATACTTGGAGGAGTCAACTTCCTGCTTTATAGCGTCCTCCATTTTCTCCGGCTCGTGCTTGGAATAAAGAACAACTTCTCCCAAATCAATAGGGTCTCGAATAATTTCAAATTGAGGACACCTCCGTACGAAAAATCTTAAGGTTGAGGTTCGGTACGAATCAAGGTTGTGACCGTACAAATCATGCTCACCAATGCAGGCGTACGTCTTCAGGGGACACTCGGACACGATATCCATGGCGTCGCCAATGACATCGTAATTGAAAAGGCGGTGGGTATTAAAGAAATCACCACCGAAAGCCACGAAGTCACAAGCCTTTTCAACGGCAGTCTGGTAGACCTCCCTCAGCTTTCCAGTCATGGTGGTAGGAAAGTCATCAAGCCTGTGTCGAGGCACTTTGCCGCTCAAATGCGAATCTGTATAAAAAAGAAATCTCACGATAATATTGCCCTCTCCCATATTATACACACGGGAGGGAAAGCCAGCTTAAACTTTCTTACGCTTTTCCGGGTGTTTCGAAAACACTGGGCTTATCATTGTGCTGGCCAACGATATGTCCCTGCCCCATAGCGAGGGTGTCACCAAACTGGCGCACCACGCTGGTAGCTCCGGTAGCGTTAGGGGCCTGATTTGCCCCATCGTAGGCCTTGACCATCTTCGTCTTGCCGCTGGTCTGGTCGGCTTGGTCAAACGACTGCACTCTAATAGCGGAGTCATCCAACGCCCTTTCAAGGTCTACCTGCTCCTTATCACTAACATTTGGTCTATAGGTGGGCATTACTTCCTTCCTTTCTGCTCCTCTACCCTTGCAGTTCTGGCTATTTCGGCCATCCTCTCCTCCGGCGACCCCAACTCACCGAGTATCGAGTAGACCACCAGCCCCGGCTTGGAGCCTTTGTAAATACCACGATGCACTACTCCGCCCTGTCTCATGGTACGACTCAACATCTCGAATCCGTGTTCGAGGTGCTCCTGCGGAATCTCATCAAGCACGTCCGGGCTACCAACAAATACACAAGCGGCGGCCCGTGCCTGACTCGTATCAAAGCCTCCAACCAAGACGTTATTCTTGAGGTTGTCACGTATGGCGTGGCTGATATCCGTTGTCTGCTCCCACTTGGTGAGAGGACAGGCACCAAAGCTGACAACGCCAGAACCCAGAATGTCTTCCAAATCGGCCCGGTCAAAGGTAGTGTAGTCGCTATCCTGCACGGCTATGTTGTTAAAGAGATGCAACAGGCCGCTGATAGACTGGTTTGCCACCTTCCAGAACTTGGCAACAGGCAAGTTAGGATAGATACGCTCTATACGGTCATTGTCCACAATCACCAGAGGACTGATTGTCCGTCCATCCATCTTGCCGTCACTCGTGCCGACCAGCCCCAGAAGCTCATTTACCAGATGGTAGGCGTTTTCGTTTGTTTTGGCCCCCTCAGACACTTTCGGGAGAGACGCAATCACGCCAACCGCAGGCTTTCCGTCATCATCTTCGATTCGGAAAGACTTGGCGATATCATGCGCAATCTCGATAATGGTGTTTGTCGAGCCGCCGCCTGTGCCACCGCCAGCGCCCACACAAACGACAATGCGGTCGAACTTCTTGCCAAAGCTCCTGCGCATCAAGTCATAGATATCTTCGTAATAGCGCCTGCTGGCCTCTTCACCCTTCTCCATATTCTTACCAGCGCCACCAGAGCCGACATCCATGATGAGCTTGTTTTCTTCGGGTATCGAAATACCGACTAAATCCTGCCCGGTCGTGTTCACACAACACACACGCCGATAGCCGAGCTTGTAAAACGCCTCGGCAATCCTTGAGCCACCCTGACCTGTACCAATAAATGCCAGCCGAAATGCCCCGGCGCACTCATCATCAATGACCTCACCCTCAACGGCCTTGGCGTCTGGCATTGGGATATCAGGTACGTCAACCAACATGGAATCCTCTACCACGGGTTTTTCCTCCTTAGACTCATCCTTTACCGGCTCTCTCTTGACTTCTTCTTTGCTCATAGTTTCGCTCCCTTTCTCGGCGTTAGAGACCACAATGACCTCTCTTGCGGGGTGACCGTGCTCATAGGATAGCTTTTTCCACTCAGTGTCCTTCTTCTGCACGGTACCTCCATAAACGACAAAAATATCAAAGAATTATGCGCTTGTCAAAACCTGTTCAACAATAAGGCGAACCCGCTCTTCCGTCTCATATGGCTCCAAAATCACGTATGGATAACCCCACTGGGCCAATATACCCACCTCCATGGCATGAATCTTGAACTGATACCACGGATTCAGGGTTCTTTTCTGGTTCTCCCCGGCCCTTTCGTTCCTCCACGGGCAGAGGAACAGATGGGTATACCGACCAGCTCGCTCCTGACACGTATTGAATATATCAGAGACCACCTTCGTATCTGAATCATGCATCTCGCATACGACATAGGCGGCAAGGTCAACAAGCGTCCTGTCTGTTATAAAAGTGTCAGCCTGTTCCTGCTCCATTGTTCTGCGCAGAATCTCATTCTGACGCCCCGTGTTGGCCAAAAATCTCTCAATCTGGACACCTGAGCTGTAGTCATATCCGTCACGCTCCAGAATGTCCTGAGTGATTCTCTTAGACTCAAGCAATGGAGCTTTCAGTTCCTCAGCGACTTTTCTGGCCAGTGATGATTTACCAGTACCAGCACACCCTACAATACCGATTCTAACATCCATTACACTCTCCTGAATACCAAAACCACATCTGGCTCGCTAAGCCAGACATCCGACAGTTCGAACCCGGCGTCTTGAAACATCTCAAGGAACCAGTAGTCGAGCCTGATTCTGGCTCCCAAGGCCCGATAATCTCTTGCCACCGCACAAACAAGACCCCCGCTTTTCATCTGTTGCTTTGCCAGTTCCACCGTTGCCTTCAGTGCTTCCATGTACTCGGGCCTGTCGGACAGGTAACCCACATCTCTTTTGTCATCGCAAAGAGGCACGCTTCCAAAATAAGTTGGATGGAACAGCATTCCACCAATAGGGTCGAGCGGCCCGGTTTTTGTCGAGTCGGCCTTTCGTACAAAATCATTATGGGACTTTAGACTATACGGAACCCACATGGCGTGAGTGTGCTCCCATGCCATATTTGTAAAAAGCCTACTCCGCTGACTGGCGAACGGCTCCCATACCACATCCGGCTGAATGTCCTCCTTCAGCATCTCCACCACGATATTTGGATTCATCTCACCGGCGTCCAAAGAATAATCGTCCCTGTCTTCCAGAACCCTCGCCACCCTTCTCATCTCGATGTACTTCTTGAGATACTCGACGGCATTCACACCAGCCTCACTGCCTCCTTCATTAAGCTGACAAACCCCCAGTCAATAAAAAACTGCTTCAGCTCTTCCTCGGACGTATGACGAAGGACTCTGGGCTTTGGCACGTTGGGTATGATATCCATCTGCTTCAGCGACTTCGCCAGTCTCAAACGAGGTATCTGCTCAAGAAAAGTCTCCTCCCTCTTCCCCCTTTTCTTCTTCTCCTGTAAGGCCGCAATGATGGCGTCAACGTTCCCATGCTCTCTCACATACGCATATGCCGTCTTAGGCCCCCACCCATCAACGCCGAATATATTGTCCTTCGACTTGCCAACCTCACCCATAATAGCCCCGGCATCCACCCACAAATGAGGTGGGAATCCGAACTCCATTTCAAACCTCTCCCTTGTCCAGACCTCCTTCCTCATTGCATCGTATATCACGGTACTGTCATCAATCACTTGAAAGAAATCCTTGTCGGTAGAGACAACCACGGACTTTCCTCCCCAGTCAGCATATGTCCGGGCATAGGTGAATATGATATCATCGGCCTCGAAACCATCCATCGCAACCTGCAAGCACTTGACGAACTTCAAGCTGTCGGCAACCTGCTCCATCTGCTCCATAAGACTCTGATATTCCTCATCGTCCTTCTTTTCTTCTTGAGCCTCTTTCCGGGGTTGCTTGTAAGCAGAGGGTACGATTCCCTGTTCGACAGCCGCCTGAGATTCAGCCAGCCTTCTTGCGTAACCCCTGTCCCACGCAACTACGGGGAAGTAATCAGGGTACTTTTTATTGAGGTGGATGAGCTGACGAAAAAATCCATACAGCACATCCACCTCTCGACCCTTATAGGACAAAAGACCAGCGTTGCCGCCTTTGCCCTTGCGCTTGGCCCAAAATACTCGATGACACATGTTGTTGCCATCAATTAATAGTAGCTTGGGGCCATCAGGCATCTGTTATCTCCACATCGTCTGCCGCCGTGTCAATGGCGTCCGGGTCAGACGCAACAGGCTCCCTCTTAACGCTTGGGCGCTTTATGTCAAGGGGTGCTTTCCCCTTGGGTGCTTCGCCCGTCTCCTCCTTAGCCGCCTCTTTGGCAACCTCGGTGGCGTTCTTAATCTTCTCGAACAGCTCTGTGTCAGTACGCAGGCGGTCGAGACTCTTCTCACGTCCCTGTGCTATCTGTTCACCCTCGAATGAGAACCAAGCACCACGCTTCGTGATGATATCATGACTCAGTGCGCCATCCAGAATGGCGGCAGGGATGTCAATGCCTATTCCGTAGGTGATGTAGAACTCGGCAGTCCTGAACGGAGGTGCTGTCTTGTTCTTTTTCACATCGGCCTTCGTCCGACTGGACACGGCAATCTGGGCACCCTCCGGCCCCTTCTTGATTGTCTTCGTGCGCTTGATGTTTACACGAATTGAGGCGTAGTGCTTCAGGGCGTGACCCGCAGGTGTTGTTTTGTTGTCTCCGAACAAAATACCAATCTTCTCACGAAGCTGGTTTGTCCAGAAAACAGTAACGCCATGCGAGCCTGCCTCTGTTGTAATACGGCGAAGAGAAATACTCATCATTCTCGCCTGCTCTGCCATACCACTGCCACTTCCCACGTCTCCTTCCAATTCAGACTTGGGAGTAAGCGCCGCAACCGAGTCAACGACAACGCACTTGAGGCCGTTTTGAATCATCATGCTTAAGACGTTCAATGCCTGCTCACCACTGTCGGGTTGATGCACCATAAGATACTTAGTCTCAACACCGAGTGCCTGTGCGTATTCTTCGTCAAAAGAATACTCAGTATCTATCAATCCACAATCCTCATCAGGATAGACTATCTGATGACCTGCAATGCCATGCAGTGCAAGCGTTGTCTTGCCTCCAGCCTCTGGCCCGAACAACTCTATGAATCTTCCCTTGGGCCAGCCACCACCAAGCGCATCATCAAGGTCTGGACAACCAGACGAAAATCGCTCAATGGATATGGCGTCACGAGAACCGAGCCATGTGACAGCATCATGGTTCTCGCCACCGTAAGTACTCTCGTTAATGGTAGCGCATATTTTGCTTATGCGTTCCGCTCTTTCGTCTTTCTTAGCTTTCGCCATCTCTAATCCTCCAAAAGAAAAGGGTAGCCGACAAGCGACTACCCTTCTTTTCCTTCAGCTTTCGCCGCACATTGCTCTCTGAATGGACACCCCTTGCACTCTGGGTGGTCAGGCTCGATGGTGCCGAAGCACATGAACTCATCAGGGTCAACTTTAGAATAGTCGAACTCCGACTCAACCTGCTTTTCAGGCGGCTCTACCGGGGCCTCTCCAGCCTCAGCTTCACGGGGAGAAGGGGTCTGTTCGTCCTCGACAGCGGTTGGGGCAGGCTCCGTCTCCCCAGACGGAGCCGCCTCAGTTCCACTGTCTCTCAGTCTTTTTTTTCCGTTCCATCAAGCAGGCCGTCACCGTCTTCCTCTTCGATTGCATTGGTGATGGCGTCACTCTCTTCTTCGTTAGACTCCTGAGCCTCTTCTGCCGCAGGCTTCTTCGCCGGGGTTCTCTTCGGAGTTTCGGGGGCGGCTTCTTCTTTGGCCCCTTCCTCTGAAGCACCCTCGGCTTCGTCTTCGTCACCCTCGACGCTAATCTCAAGCAACTCTCTCAGGTCTTCGTGCAGGCCGTCAATAATCTTCTGGGCATCAGCCTGTTTGCCGCAGAGGGATTTCAGGTCATGCTCTTTCAGCTCTCTCTCTTCCGCCGTGAGCGCTGTTACCTTTGCAGTGGGCGGCTTTGTGCTTGCGTCAATAACCGCCTGAGCCGAATAGGTGGTACGAGTGCCGTTGTGACCCTTCGTTACCTTGATGTCAATACCGTCTTCCGTGTCGGTAATGTCATAACCCATCTGCTCGAAAATGCCCTCGATGTCATCCCACGCCTCCATTCCGACGGTGGCGATTTTCAGACCGAGGACTTTTTCCTCACTGCCGTCATCAACCTTGACCACGTGCGGGTCATCCCTGTCAACGATGTTCCACTTGAGGTTCGTCCGGGCATTAGCGTCACGACGCAGTTTCTCGAACGTCTCTTTTTCCTTCTCATCTTCAGGCTTCTCTTTGACGATAGCGTGAGCGATGGCGTTGAGCTTGCAGATTGGACAAGTCTTGACTGACTTGGCCTCCTCTTTCTGAACGTCCCAGTCCAGACAGTTAATCACGGGTGACAGCTTGTCATCACCCTGAAATGCATCAGCCCGGCAGAGACCTCTTTCTTTGCGCTTGGGCGCAGGAGCGATGAAGTGTGTCTTCACCTCCAAGAAGTTTCCGACAAGGCGAATGATGTTGTCACCGTCTTTCCACTGGTGAAAGATACCCTGCATGCGACCACCACCTTGCTGTGGCCTGCGAGCTTTCAGCTTTCTTACTTTATCCAGCACATTACTCATTTTGTAGCCTCCTGTATTTTTGTGCCTATGGGATTGCCTTATTTTGCCCCATTTTGTTCTCTCTTCTTCCTCATGAGTTCCCTCACCTTGTCTATCTTGGCTTCAGGAATCACCCGTCCCTCTCTCTTCTTACCACCACCTCCTCTCGCTTGAACTTGCTTCTTCGTTATTGAACCACTTCCACTCATACGCTCATCCGTATCAATGGAAACATACTCATGAAGCGAGAAGCCTTTCTGCTTCCACGCCTCAAGCCAGTTGTCCAGAGTGTCGTATTCTGCCTGAGCTTTCGATACCCGGTTATCCCACTTCTCTATCTCAGGTTCGTTGTCAACAATAAACCGGGCCTTCACGTCTTCCACCTTGATATTGGACTTCGTGGTTGTGCCGGACTCGACAGCAACCTTGGCCTCGGCATACTTCTTCTTCTCCCATCTGTCACGAGCGGCCTTTGCGTTATCCAGTCTCCTCTTGGCTTCTTTCTTCAGAGAGCCGAAATAAGCCATAGCGGCAGGTTGCATAGCTACATGCTGGTCAAGGTCGCCCCAGCTCACGTTAAGAAGGTCTCTTTCTGCGCTTTCCAGCTTTACCCCGGAAAGCTCCACGTCTCCCAACCCTTCACATGTTTTCATAATATTGCCAATTACATCAGCCATCTGTGGACTCCTTCTGGCTCATTTGCCTATTTTGACGTTCCATTTCCTCAATTTTCTTTCTAAACTCTCCTAACATTATATGCTTGTCACGGTAGTCCAGCATAATTTTTTTGATTTTTTCTTTCTCGGCCTCTTTTCCATCCTCCGAGGCCTGCCTCATTAACGCCCTCGCCCGGTTAATAATGGCCAGTCCCTCTTTACGGTGAATCTCCTGCTCGTGTATTTCCTTGACCTTGTGACGATTTGCATAAAAGAAGCTCTCCAAGGCAAAAGCACTGCACGTCCACTTCAGGGCCGGAGGGCAAAACTTGTCGTTATCCGGCAGAAAGGCTTCGAAAATCCACCTGAGATAATCATCAGCCGTAAAGCCCTTCGCCTCCAGCTTCTGGGTGAGCTGTTTAATCATCTTTGCATCAACACCTGTAATGGGCCTGTCGTATTCGAAATCCGTAAGTTGCAAGTATCGGTTCTTGAAAATCTCGATAAACTGTCTCTTTGTCTTTTCCATTCGGCGCTTCGGAGAGATTTTATGTGTCTGCTCAAAGGTGTGCCGGGCACACGCATCCACGAGCATCTCTACGTAATGAAAGACCTCGGGTGCATTCTTCTCTATCCCCAACTGCACAGCCAGCAGGTAGACCATCATCGAATAACCCTGTACCGGCTCTTCAGGTACGGGTCTTCTCTCTATTTTGTCCTTCTTGCTCATTGATATACCGTTTGATTCTTTTCACAACGAGGTCATCTTCATCAAACAGGAGGGGGAACAAAAGCTCGGCCTGACCCGCACGCCGAAACATACTTATAGCCTCCTCTCTTATAAGACAGTCATCGTGATTCAACAACCTCTCCAAAGCGTCCAACCCCTCTCCCCTTTTTCCAACAGCGCTCAGCATCTCGACAAGCACGTCCTTTTCTTCTTCCTTGATGGCCGCATCGAGCACGCATGTTATGTCGCCACCCTTAGCGCCGATAATGCGTGCGGCCATTCGCCTTACAATAGAATGCTCTGACTTCAACTGGGGAGCCAGAGGCTGAACATTGATATTCTTGCACTTGAGCACATCACCCACATGCCTCTCGGAGATGGTGCCATTCTCCATCGCACGCATACACGCATCCAAAGCTCTCTCAGCAAACCCCATCGGCAATCCTCTTCAGAATCTTGTAAAACGACTCATCCACATCTTGTTTCAACTGGCTGATAGCCGTCTTAATTCCTTCTTTATCTATTATACCCTCCGAGCGAAGGTACAGAGCTTTAGATTTTGTTATTCCGGGCAACTTACAGAGGGATGCCAAAGATGACGGTATAGACCTCCTGACCCTCCACGCAAGGTCATCAAAGAAATCAATCATCTTCCAATTCGCAACCCGTGCATCCAGCTCCTTCATGGCATTCATAATGCGCCCAGCATCTCTCTTCAAGGAAAGGGACTGGCTTCTCATCTTGCCCACTGGAGGCCCACCCAAAATGTGCCACCACAACGTCCCAGTCACGACCCCGCTCTTGCTGGAATCGAGACCCGGCGGCAGGCTGTCCTTGTATCTTTGCACAACCTCCCAGTGCTTGCCAAAATCCCCAGAAGCTCGCATGGTGGGAGCGCAGGCGAGCGCCCATGCAACAGCGAAGTCATCACACTCCAGTCCGAGTTCAAACACCTTCGTAAAGCTATCCATCCAAGCGGACACATCAGATGGATGAAAATAGAAGCGAGAAGCTATTTTGCCCAAATCTGTAGCGACCGCCCCTTCATTCAAAAAGCGAATAGCACGGACTGACTCCAGTAAGCCAAAAGCTTTCTCGAAAGGCGGCTTCTCTTTCTGGAGTGCTCCAAGACTTCGAGTATACCACTGCCGGGCATCCTCAACATTTTGCACACTCCCTGTGCAAATTTCAGGCAAGATGTGAAAGGCCACAATCTGCTTGTCGGCCAATGTCGAACCAACAAAATGACTATCTTTGTTCTCCATGTCTGCCACAAGCTCTTGTGCATTCGACTCATCCACTATAATCGTGGCAACACACTCACTGCCAGAGTGCTCTCTTCCGACACGTCCTATCATCTGGCTTATCTCGGAAGCTGGAACCTTCTGCCTGCCTCTGGTAGCACCCACAACTATTACCCTGTCAGCCAATCTCAGCCTCCTTGTCAGCTTCTTGCAATATCTCTCCAATTACCTTCAGGTCTTCGTAAAATATCTTACGCCTTTTCGGATTGTTCGTGTTGTAGGGACTCGGATGGAAAAGGGGAACAACCGGAACTGAATATCTTGGTGAAAAAATCTTTCTACCGTGATGCTTTGTAATGCCGCTCATCCCCGTCAACTGCTTAAAGGCCGGAGCGCCCAACGCAATCATCACCACTGGGTTTATCAACTCAACTTCCCTGTCCAGAAAACAACGACAGTTTTCCAGCTCGTTAACATGCGGCGCACGATTGGAAGGAGTGTAACACCTGACCACATTACAGATATAGAAGTTGCTCCGCTTCATCCCAAGCACACTCTCAACCGCCTCATCGAAGAATCTGCCGGATGGCCCAACAAAAGGCTCTCCCCTCTCAACCTCCTCACGTCCGGGGTTCTGACCCACCACCATCACCCTCACGCCTGTATTCATATTGGAGAAGACGTTCGACATGTGGCCATTGGCAACATCCACGCCACCAATAACACACCGTCTGCATGAAAGACACTCGACTTTTAATTCTTCTAAGCTACTCATCCTACGTTAACCCCCGCTCCGAGTGTGGACGTGCTCACCAGCACGTTTAAGCCAGACATCTTGTCGTTAAATGCTTTTTCAATTTTTTGACGATGCGCTCCAGAAATGGATGCGTTATGAAAGGCGCTCTTAACGCCCATACTCCGCAAACGCTTAACTATCTCGGCACCTGTGATTTTAGAGTGAACAAAAACAACTGTCTTCAGACAAGACGATTCAGCCGCAAGTCTCACAGCCTCGCTCACCTTTTCCTCTTTTCCAGACACCACCACGTACTCAGTCCTTATCTTCGTCGGCCTCCAAGAGCTTGAAACACACTTTGTGGCCTTCCCATTAAGAGACTTGACCCACTTGGCCAACTCTTGCGCATTTGTCATTGTGGCCGAAAGTAAAATTAAACGAGCATTCGAGTTCAGCTTCGAGAACCGCATCATGGATGCCTCAACAGCGCCCCCTCTTCCCTTGTCCCCCAACAGGTGGGCCTCATCGAACACAACACAGGCCAGACTCCTTATCCAGTCCCCATATGCATCTCCTCTGGTCTTGGCATCAAATGTCTCAAACGTCATAAGAGCAATCCTGTTCTCCTCGAAATCTGAAGCGCTCACCTTCGTATCACTCGTGGCAAGAACCAGTCCATGCTGATTAAGCTGAATGTTCGAACCCCACTCATCATTCTTCTCACTGGCAAGACTCTTGAACGGACAAACATAGGCCACCCGAGAATCCGGGCACGTTGAAAGATGATAAGCGAAAGAGCACTCAGCCAAAACCGTTTTACCAACAGCAGTAGCAAAAGAAATCACCAGATTCAAATCCTTATCCAGAAATGGAATGACGGCACTTTGTGCGACGTTGTAGACACGAAACGGCGGCTGATAATAAGGATAAGCAGTAACCTTCATCCCAGCAGTTCTGCCAAAACCTTTTCCGCATCCTCCACGGCCTCCAGACTGTCCAGAATCTTCTGGCCGCTCGTTGTCTGAACTTTTATGCGCCCGCTGGTCTTGGAGACCACAACCAGCACAGCCAGCTCGCCATTCTCCCTGAAGTAACTGCCCGTCGCACCGCCTCTTTCTTCATCTGTCCTGTCGTAACGACCCTCTAAGCCACTCAGGAGATGTTCGATTGCTCCTGCATCAACAGAGAGCTGAATTTCCTCTTTCTCTTTCACCTCTGGTGGCGGCTGAGGTATCTTGCCAGCCCTCCTGTTCTCCGTCATGGTCTGACACTTCGAAGACAAAGAGCATCCGTCACATTCAGCGGCGGACTCCTCCCAGTGTACCCCGAAGCACGTTGGTTCTCCTGTTTGTTTGTCCATCGTCACTCCTCTCGTGTTTGAATCTTTCCCTCATGAAGGGTCTTACGACTCTACTGTAAAACCTGTCCGCATCCTTTTCCTTCATTCCGATATTCCGAGCGCTCTCAACTATGCGTATCAACCTCGGCGGCACATACCCTTCAGTCTCCGGGTTTCCAAAAACCTCGTAAATAAAATCTTTCTTCTCTGGAAATCGCTCAGCCAGCTCCTTCACCGCATCGGCAAATTCATGTGAGATGATGTTGCCATACGTGTTCTCACGCTTGGGAGCAACAAGTGACTCGCCTTGGGGCACAAAAAACTGTCTGTGTCTTTTTGTCTTGTGGTACTTTCTGTTCAAGACACTCCGACATACATGATACACCCAAGTTGAGAAGTTCGCTCTCTCCTCGTTGTACTTGCCTATCTTTTTCCAAATGCGCAACATGCAATCCTGCATGAGGTCATCCGTTTCGTCAGCACAGGTACGAGAGTATTGAGAAGAGATGTCGCCGACAAGCCGAACAATAGAGTCGTGAAGCGCATCTCGAAAATGCTCCTTGGCAGGATGAGAGACCTCTTCGCCGTTAGCCTCTGCGGCGAGAGTCATGGCCATGAACTCCTTCGTTATCGGCACACGCTTTTGATTTGGAATTTCCTGCCATGGGAAATCCTGACACCATTGAGCTTCTTCGATGTAGGATTCACGGATGGACTCGACTTTTTGACGGACTGTTTGGCGCAGGGAAGCGCACTTCTGGTGAGTACTCATTAAGTTCTCCTTCTGCCTCGTGCCTAATATTGGCATATGAAATTATGACCATACTTGGTCAGCCCAGTTAGCCTATGCTGAAAAATGTATCGCAATTGACACCGCACTGTCAACTAAATAAACAGGAAAAATCACCCCTTCAAAAGACCCCAAAAATCAGCCCTTTCGAGGTTCTTTGGGTCTTTACCCTCCGGCAAAAAACAGGCCTCAGTGCAATGCCCATATACCCGGCTCAATTTGGTTGCCACCCGCTCGGTTATCACACGGCCTGCCTCATCTCCATCGAACATTAAAGCAATCTTCTTTGGTGCAATTTCCGTTATCAACTCGTGGTGCTTGTCACTCATGTAGGCCCCCATGATAGCCACGGCATTAGGGAAGCCCTCCTGCCAGAGCTTCATCACCTCACGAGGCCCCTCAACAACTATCAGCAACGCACAACCTCTCTTGCAATCGTCAAAACCAAAAAGATATTCACCAGACTGAAAGCCGAACGGATTCTTGCTCTTCTTGTACTCATCTGCCGACTTGAGAGGATGTCTGGCCACCCACTCCTCCTTGCCCAGTAGGTCAATGGCGCAAAAACCGACCAACTCTTTTTTCAGGAAGAAGGGAATGATAACACGGTCGGCGTACATTCCCCACGTACGTTCAAAGACTTGATACCTGTCCACCGTTTCCTTGTGTATGTTGGTCGGCTGTTTACCCGGAGGATGTATGAAAAACTGGTAGGCTCGTTCCGACATCTGGCGGTTGCGAATATCTCGTGCGATACCAGTCAATCCCTTAACGGTACCACCCTCTTCTTCCCTCTCCGGGTCGTAGCGCCTTCTTTTGCGAGCGTGTCTGCGGCGAGCTATGTCAAGCGTGGCCACGGATACATCGGCATCGAGGCCTGTAAGAAACTTGACCGCCTCCTTCGGTGGACACTCCAGAAGGCGACACACCACCCAGACAAGATTGCTTCCCCGGCCCTCTGTAAAACAAAAGGTCTCACCAGTTTCTTTATTGATGGTACAGTGGGGGTCAGACGGCTCTCTGCCTACGAAAAGATGATGGTCTGGACAGAACGTCCGAATCTCGTTGCCAGCGACATAGGCCACCTTGCAGTCGAGCTTTTCAAGTACACTCTCGGCATCCACGCTGGGCATAAGCCACGAGATGTCCCTGTACTTGCGGCGTTCCTTGATTCCTAATTCCATCCGGCCCTCCTCGGTTGAGTGCGCAGGCCACGCACGACCTCGGCTCAGCCAGTGAAATACCGCCTTCTCAGAACGGGGTCATAAGCGGTAAATTCGTCACCCTCATTTATATCGTTCTGGATGAACTCGATGGCGTCTACCATGTCCCTGTCCGTGCGCCAGACCGAGTGAAGCAACAAGGCCTCTTTCGTCATCGGCGTTACGCAGACTCCGTCGTAAGACGAAACGGCATGAAGCAAACGAACCACTATGTCTTGGTCTGCCGCTTTCTCTGCCTTCTTCAAGGCGGCAATCACTCTCTTGAGAGCTGACGAAACCCGTGTCATGGTCAGGTTGTTTATGCCCAGTAGAAGTCCCTTCTTCGTCTCCATGGGCACACAGTCCTGAAACTCAAAGGAGTCAATCGCCCCAATCCTGTGAAGGAGCGCCGATGAAAGAAGAATAGTTCGCTCCTGAGCTGAAAGCTGATACTGCGACATCGCCCCGAGAGACGCATCAGCCACACGAACTGTGTTAGCCAGTAACCCTCCCTGCCGACCGTAATGAGGCCTCACACCACCGGGGGCCACAACGAACTTCTCGAAAAACCTGCTGTTGCCATAGACCTCATCAACAATCATGCCAGCCGTCTCATCGCCCGTTTCAGCTTCGACCTTTTTAAGCTCTTCTCGAATGGTGTCAAAGCGCTCAGCACACTTGTCCGAATCGTCATAGACCGGTATGTAATTCGAAAGGTTGGCAGGAGCTTCTGCCTTTTCGATGTTCTTGGCCACAACGCTGGGACTTCCCTGATAGTCCTCCACGTTGGCCGCAACAAAAACGAAATCACCCTTTTGAAGTCCCTCAAGGGTGCCCCAGTACTTTGCGTAGCGGCTTCCTGACTTGTCTCGCAGGGTGAGGTCAAGGTAGTCCTTACCCTGCCGTGTCTGCTTGATAAAAACCGCCTCGGCGTAGTAAACCCCGGAAAAAGAATCCCCGATATTCTGATGTTGAAGAAATGCATGTTCCTGCTCAGCCATTGTCTGTCTCCTTCTGCCTAGTTATTGCCATTTTGCCTATTATACACCGCAAACAGGTACACAGGATAAATTGGTCTATTTTTTCTGCCGCTTCAGGTATTTGCCTATAACATTCGACGGCTCTTCTTCCTGAGTTTCTTCAATTTTGGAATAATCACCGTCCACTGTCGCATCAATAGCATCTACTTCGTCAGTGCTCTTAATGGCCCTGCTGTCCCTCTTGATGCTCTCAAGGGCCTTGACCTCATCCTTCGGAGCGCCCAAGTTTCCAGAGCCTTTGATTTCCTCAACTTTCCCATATTTAACACTGTGTCTTGCGTGAAACCAAAAAGGTGGGCCGTCTCGGGTCTTCTTTGCATCTATCAGCCACAGCACATCTCTCTCCCACTCCTCAAGGGTCGGCTGGTCATCAACCTTTCCTTTTTCGGTTATGATGAGAAAATTATTGGCGACATGAACCTGCCCCTTCGAACCGTACACATCCAACTTGCCAGCCCGGTTCCCCCTCTGCTGTTTTTTCTCAACCTCTGTGGCGGCCTGTGTGGGTATCAGGACTGGAAGTCTCAACCAGCGTGCCAACTCCTTACAATCAGCCGCCGCCTTGAAGCGCTCATCGTTCTCACCCCACGCCTGCTGAATCGGTTTTATGTGAGGAAGGTGGTCTATCGTTATGAGGCCTATTTTGATTCCCCGGCTTTCCAGCTCACGATAAGCCTGCTCTGCCAAGGTAACATCGGTAAACGCCGGAACCTCCTTGACAAACACCTTACCATAAGCCATCTCACCCGATTGCCACTTCTGCATAAACTCCTGCCATTGCTTCATGTCTTCATCGGTGATGCTGGCAGTCTTGAAGTCCATGTAGGGAATCTCGGTAAAGACCGCATCGAACTTATGCTCGACCTGTTCGAGATATTCCTCATTCGCTATGTGAAGGACGTTGACACCGGGGTTGAGAATGACAACGTTCTTTTGTATCTGGCGCACAAGAGTAGATTTACCAGTACCAGTTATGCCTGCCAAAAGCGTCAACTCGCCGGGAAACAGCCCACCAATACTTTTATCAATCAAGCGGAACCCGGTCTGAAGCCCCCTGTACTTTTCCGGGTGTGCCTTCTTGTCAAGAATGGTTTCCTTTCGGCTCTCAATTTCAGTCAGTTCAACAAGGGGCTTGTCTTCAGCCGAAAGCCCTATCGAAATCGAACTACTCTTAAGAAGAGAGAGGGCTTCAACTATATTACCCTTTTCCAAAAGCGTGTCTACTTCATCTCCGAGGTGGGACAACTCCCTCCCCACATGAGCTTCCTCAAGTTTCTGAATAAGAACCTCTATGGTCTCCGGGGAGTCTTCTGCCTCGATGGTGTTCCACTCGCCAACGTAATAGGTACGCTCTTTGTCTTCCACCTTGGAGGTAACTTCGTACTCGAATATCTTGCGGGTGAGTATGGACTTCGTTTCATGGAAAACCTTAAAGGCCAGCTCAAAGATAAACTTTCGCTCGGTGGAGGTGAAGTACCACTCCTTTAGACGGTGCATGTGAAGCCTGCACGAGATACCCTCCTTCAGCATCTTGTGAAGAAGCGCTCTTTCCAACTCAACGGTCTTGTCAAAACTCGCCATAGCTACAACAACTTGGCCATGTCCTGCGGCCCAAGCCTTTTTAATACCATTTCATCTGTATCATCTCCAAGAACCTTGGCCGTAACCTTGTTCTTGGCGTAAATAACTTCTCGAATTCTTTCCTCGATGGTGTCATGGCAAACGAAGTTAACCACCGTCACAACATTTCTCTGGCCAATTCGATGTGCCCGGTCTTCTCTCTGTGCCATAACCGACGGTGACCACCTGTCATCATAATTGATAACATAATCGGCGGCGGCAAAGTTAAGACCCATAGACATCGCATCGGTACCCAGAATCAAGTCAATGGACTTGTCCTCCTTAAAAGTGTCCTGCATCTTGGCACGCTCCAACTTGGGAGTGTCACCGTCAATCCTCAAGTACTTTATACCCATGTCTTCCAACACTGGAGCCAATATGTCCAGCATTTTTTTGTACTGGCTGAAAAGAATCGCCTTATGGCCATTCATCATCACGACTTCGTCAATGACTTCCTTCAGCGCAATCAGCTTCGAAGTCTCCTTGCAGGTATCATCCACCATCGAGGGATAATTACAAAATTGCTTACAGCGAATTATAGCGACAACTGCCTCCGCATCCTCCGTCACCTCGTGCCCTCTGCCAGCAAGCTCCTTGTAGATTTTCAACTCGGCCCGGCTCAACTCTATAATCCGGTTCTGGTAAACCTTGTCCGGCAGGTCTTTGAGTACGTCCTTCTTGAGACGCCTTATGAAGAACGGCTTGATTCTGTCGGACACTTCCTGAATACGCTTGTAGCCAGTTGTACGCCCCCAGAAGTCCACCTCTACGTGGCGTTGAAAGAAGCGGGTCTTCGAGGCAAGAAGGCCCGGCGCTACAAATCCCATAATACTGTGAAGCTCTTCCAGCCGACCATCTATGGGCGTTCCGGTCAGGGCCATACGAAACTTCGACCGAAGTCTCTTTACGTTCTTGGTTCTCTTTGAAGAGTGGTTCTTGATGGCCTGTGCTTCGTCAATGGATACGAAGTCCCACAAGCGGCGACGGACGTTACCCAGTATGCGCTCACGCTTCTTGACCTTGGCCTCCCTCTTTTTGAAACTTGCGAGCCTCTTTTGAAAAGACTCATCGTCCTCATCATCTTTTCGCTCAGGCTCCTTACACTGCTTGCCGCCAAACAAATCCTCCAACAGCAACTCGTAGTTCACGACATAAAAGAAGACATCGTCTCTCAACCATTGATTGATTCTCTGCTCTGGGGTACCGTCAATGACAACATATGGTTCGTTGGTGAACTTCTCAATTTCCATTGGCCAGTTAAACTTGAGAGACGCCGGGGTGACACACAGTGCATTCTTTGCAAGCCCTTTCGACTTCAGGTAAAGAGCTGTAGAGATGGACTGGAGTGTTTTGCCCAGCCCCATCTCATCAGCAACCAGCACGCCAACCCCATTAACAACAGAGTACATGATGCCAAGCCGCTGATAGTTATAAGGAGAGCCGAGAAGACCCGGAACCTTGAGCCTGACAGGGGTGTCTTCCTTTGACATCTGGCGAAGTCTTTCCAAGTGGTCTTCTTTAGCCTGCTGTCCAACCACCTTCTCTTCAACGATGGCATCCACGGTAAGAGATTCAAGATTATTCAGAAGGTATTCGAGATTATAGAGGGTGAATGTGACTTGCCAAACCGTATTTATGCTGTCCCAGATGCCGCCAACATCCTTTACGACCTGCTTCTGGTCATAGACCTCTTCAACGGTAATCCAGTTGTTGCAATCAATGGAAAGAAACGGCATCAATAGCCTCCTTGACCTATTATACACCCGAATCAGCCAACGGGTTGCAAAAGGTCAAGTATTCCTTCCAAGACCGTATATTTCTTACCACTTGAGAGGGTCACCTCGACATCATAAACGTACTGGCGTATGTCAAGAGAAGCCGTGTCAGAGGGCACGATGAAGAAGAAAGCCTCACCCTCATCTGCGGCCCCAATCTGACCTTCGCTCGGGTTAGCCGTGCTCTTCGTAAACGTGGTACTTGTGCTGTTCTTTGTTTCCTTGACCGTCAATACGAGCGTTGCGCCCGTCAGATTGATAATGTTCAGGTCGCCGTCTTTGATGAAAACACGAAGTGTCCTGTCATTATCTGCGTATATCTCTATCTTCTCGTATGGCACTTTATTTTTCCTCCATCTTATCGGGTGGTCATTGATGATGCCGCACAACTGCGTTTCAGCAACCAGTACGCCCATCAACTCACCCGGATGCAACTTCGTCGGGTCGTAAAGGACTTGAACCATTTTCTCTCTCCTCTATTATACACTCATGCAAGGGCAACAGTTTTCACAGACCGCCTTGGGCTTTTTTGAATCTTAAGAACGCCGCTTTTCAACACAAGACGAAAACGATGATAAGAGAGCTTCAGCGCCCCATCCTCCACCGTCACGCTATCAATCAAATCGGCATAATCAGTATCAACATCAATCACCGCTGGAAGACCTTGTGGGCCTAACAACCCGTCACGCCCTGCCTTCCCTTGGAACCCATGAAATCCCTGTATGCCCGTTCGTCCCTGTATACCTCTTAATGAAAGCCCCTGAAAGCCCTGTGGCCCTCCAAGTGATTTCCTGTCCGTCTTGGACATCGTGCTTAAGCTGAGAGTGGCGGGTGGCCCCTGCACACCCCTAAGCCCCTGATATCCTTGCACACCCCTAAGCCCCTGCCAGCCTTGCCAACCTTGCCAACCCTGATGGCCTTGCCAACCTTGCCAACCTTGATAACCCTGTCCTCCTCTCCACCCTTGATACCCAAATCCCTGAGAACCCTGATACCCAAATCCTTGGGAGCCTTGAAAACCTTGAAAACCTTGAAAACCTTGAAAACCTTGAAAACCTTGAAAACCTTGAAAACCTTGAAAACCTTGAAAACCTTGCCAACCTTGCCAACCTTGGAAACCTTGGTAACCCTGCCAGCCTTGGTAACCCTGCCAGCCTTGGTGACCTTGCCAACCCTGATGACCCTGAAAACCTTGGAAGCCTCTCCACCCTTGATATCCACTCCACCCCTGCCAACCCTGCGTCCCTGACTTTCCCTGCCAGCCCTGCCAACCTTGGAAACCCTGCCAACCTTGCCAACCTTGGAAACCCTGCCAACCTTGGAAACCTTGAAAACCCGACTGAAAGCCGTCGTACCATCCGTCTGTTACAAGACCCGGCCCGAATCCTTGGAAGCCCGGACTCGCCTCATCGGCGTCATAGTTTGTAACGATAACCGGACGGGTGAACAATGGAACCAAATCATAAACAGCATTGTTAAATGACTGGAAGCCCTGACTGCCCTGCAAACCATATGGTATCCCTGAAAAGCCTTTTACGAAGCCACCCTGAACCCAATAGTGACCAATCTGCCCCTGCGCATAACACAAGACTCTCTTGCACAACTGGTTCTGTTGGTCTTTAACGAGGTCACGATAATCACGAGTGCCTATAAAGTAAAGCTCATCTTCGTTATATTCGGTGCCGGTGTAGCCAAAATTAACATTCGTCCAGAACCAGAGGTGCAGTGAGTTGCTTGTCCGGTCATAAACAAGCCTCGGCGCAAACACTTCTCGAAGGGGGAGTATGTCCGTGGTGTTCGGGTCATCGTCAGTTATGTAAGGAACCCAACGAAAACCAGAGACCAAATCAGTA
>Ga0180438_10002449_pt1 | contig 30228 bp, 27 predicted proteins | sample SS_ome_12_FD_132455 | JGI IMG/M metagenome (GOLD analysis project Ga0180438, IMG submission 132455) | Hypersaline lake sediment archaeal communities from the Salton Sea, California, USA - SS_3_D_2 metaG | ecosystem: Environmental > Aquatic > Non-marine Saline and Alkaline > Hypersaline >...
CCCGGGCGCACTGGCGGTTCCGGCTGGACACGGCATCGGTCTCCGAGGTGTGTTTGTATGAAGGAGGCTCCACGTTGGGCTATTTGAACGATACCGGGCATCTGGCTGGCGGAGTTGTGCAAGGGGTGACGCACGGTACGCGTCCGGGACGGCTGATCCTGGTGTTGGGCGGGGCACGCAGCGGCAAGAGCAGCTTCGCCCAGCAGCTCGCCCACGAGTTGGGCGGAGAGCAGGTGCTGTTCGTCGCCACAGCCGGGGCCGGGGACGAGGAGATGCGCCGGCGGATCGAGAAGCACCAGCGGGAGCGGCCAGCGGGATGGCTCACGCTGGAGGCGCAGCGCGACGTTGGGCAGGCGATCCTCGACCACGCCGCTGAGCCGCGCGTGATCCTCGTGGACTGCCTGACGTTGCTGGTATCCAACCTGTTGGTGGATGCCGATGATCCTTTCGCGGCGGACGTGGAGGCGCAGGTCATGGCCGAGGTGGAGGGACTGGAAGCCTGTGTCGAGCAACACTCTGGCTATCTCATCGTCGTCTCCAACGAGGTCGGGCTGGGGCTCGTTCCCCCCTATCCACTGGGCCGGGCCTATCGCGACCTCCTGGGCCGGGCCAACCACGTGCTGGCGCGCGTGGCCAATGATGTGTATATGATGGTCGCGGGCATCCCAGTGTTGATCAAAGGCTCCGGAATCGGGAACGCGGAACAATCAGTTGAACTCGCAATGCCCCCCAAGGATGACCGATAACTCGATCCGCAACCTTCCTGTAACATAAGCGAAACGCTGAAAACGGCCGATCCGACGTATAGTGATGTCGGCGTGGGTGACACACAGCCGGTCACGCTTCAGAGTATCCACCCGTATCTATCGTACGTTTAATTCCGTCTGCCATATCACGCGCAGACGGTGCACGAGCCAACGCGCAAGAATTCCAACCGTGAGAGAGTCCATCCAGACGTACGCCTGGGCCACAGGCCCTGCGGTGTCCTCAAGGTGCGCTTCGACCGTGGCGCGGTTTCAGGAGCGAGGTTTCAAAGATGAGCATTGATTACGTCGTCAAGCGCGATCGAGCAGTCGCTGCCTTCGATCGTATGCGGATTGAGAACGCCATCTACGCTGCTGCACAGGCGGTGGGGAATGGCGCGGGTCGACAGTGGGCCGAGACCCTTTCTTGGGCTGTAACTGGCATTTTGAAGGAGCGATACGGCGGAAACGGACATACGCCCCACGTGGAGGAGATCCAGGACGTCGTTGAGGAGGTGCTGATCAAATCCGGGCACCCACGGGTGGCCAAGGCCTACATCTTGTATCGCCAGAAACGGGCCGAGGCACGGGATGCGCGACGGATGCTCCTCGATGCAGAGAAGCTGGTGGATGACTACCTGCAGCGGGCGGACTGGCGAGTCAGCGAGAACAGCAACATGAACTACTCGCTCCAGGGGCTCAATTTCTACCTGGCGTCATCGATCGCCGCCCGATACTGGCTGCACAAGATATACCCGCCGGAGGTGCAGCGGGCGCACGTCGAGGGAGATCTGCACCTGCACGATCTGGGGATGTTGTCGGTGTATTGTTGCGGCTGGGATCTGCAAGATCTACTGATCCGGGGTTTCGGTGGGGTGCCCGCCAAGATTGAGAGCGCGCCTCCCCGGCATCTGCGCACCGCCCTGGGGCAACTGGTCAACTTCTTCTACACGCTGCAAGGGGAGTCTGCCGGCGCGGTGGCCGTGTCCAGTTTCGACACGCTGCTGGCCCCGTTCATCCGGTACGACGGGCTGGCATACGGGGCGGTCAAACAGGCCGTGCAGGAGTTCGTGTTCAACGTCAACGTGCCGACCCGGGTTGGGTTCCAGACGCCGTTTACCAATTTGACGATGGACCTGGTGCCACCCTCGACGCTGCGCGACCAGCCGGTGATCGTGGGAGGGGAGATGCGGGACGAGACCTACGGCGAGTTTCAACCGGAGATGGATGTGCTGAACCGCGCCTTTGCCGAGGTCATGTTGGAGGGGGATGCCAGGGGGCGCGTGTTCACCTTCCCGATTCCAACGTACAGCGTGAGTCGTGACTTCGACTGGGATAATCCCAACCTGGAGCCGGTTTGGGCGATGACGGCCCGCTATGGCACTCCCTATTGGGCCAATTTCGTCAACAGCGACCTCAACCCCGAGGACACGCGCAGCATGTGTTGCCGGCTGCGCCTGGACAACCGCGAGTTGCGCAAGCGGATGGGCGGTCCCTTCGCTGCCGCGCCGCTCACCGGTTCGGTGGGCGTGGTGACGGTCAACCTGCCCCGGCTGGCGTACCTCGCCGAAGATCCGCTGGATTTCATGTCCCGCCTGGAGAGACTGATGGGCGTCGCCCGCACCAGCCTGGAGATCAAGCGCAAGATGCTTGAGCGGCTGACGGAACAGGGGCTCTATCCCTACTGCCGCCATTATCTTGCAGGGATCAAGAAGCGGTTCGGCCATTACTGGAGCAACCATTTCTCCACGATCGGGCTCATTGGGATGAACGAGGCGTGCCTGAACCTATTGGGGGTCGGCATCGCGCACGCCGAGGGCAAGCGTTTCGCGACCCGCACGCTGGTGTTTATGCGTGACGTGCTGGCCCGATTCCAGGCGGAGACCGGACACCTGTACAACCTGGAAGCGACGCCGGCCGAGGGGGCGTCCTTCCGGCTGGCCCGGTCCGACAGGGAGCGGTTCCCGGACGCGGTCACCGCGGGCACCGACGAGGCCCCTTACTACACCAACTCCACCTATCTCCCCGTGGGGTACAGCGACGATCTCTTCGACGTGCTGGAGCACCAGGACGATTTGCAGACTCTGTACACCGGCGGAACGGTGTTGCACGTCTTTCTGGGCGAGCAGTTGGACGACTGGCGGCAGGCGCGCCGGCTGGTCCGGGTGATCGCGGAGCACTTCCGCCTGCCGTACTACACTCTCACGCCCACGTTCAGCATCTGCCCGGTGCACGGCTACATCCCCGGGGAACACCCGTACTGTCCGTATGATCACACGCCGGATCAACTGGCGCGGTTTGGAAAGGTCATCAAGGAGTTGTCACAATGACCAAGAACAACCCAGAACCCCAAACAGACCGGTCAGAGCCAATCGTCAGAGTGCCGTGTGAGGTCTACTCCCGTGTCGTCGGGTACCTGCGGCCTGTGCAGAACTGGCACCGGGGCAAGCAGCAGGAGTTCCGTGAGCGGAAGATGTTCCGGGTGCCCGAGTCGGTCCCGTCCGAGGAGGATCCGGGACAGACGTGGAACTGAGAGGCTGGGTCCGAACTTCGCTGATCGACTATCCTGACCACATCGCCACGGTCGTATTTACCGGCGGGTGTAACTTCCGCTGCCCGATGTGCCACAACGCCGACCTGGTGGTCCACGCCGGGGAGAGGCCGGATCTGTCCCAGGAGCAGATGTGGGCGTTCCTCTCACGTCGGGCAGGGTTGGTCGACGGGGTCGTGGTCACGGGCGGGGAACCGACGCTGCAACCTGATCTGGCCCCCTTCCTTCGCCGGGTGCGATCTATGGGCCTGGACGTCAAACTGGACACGAATGGCTACCGACCGGACGTCCTGGCGGAACTGTTGGGCGAAGTACTGGTGGACTACGTGGCGATGGACGTCAAGGCGCCGCCAGAAAAGTACCCTGTCCTGGCTGGCCGGGCGGACCTGGACCTGACGCGCGTGGTGCGGAGCATCGATCTGCTGCGGGACAGCGGCCTGGATTATGAGTTCCGCACGACGGTGGTCCCGGGCTGGTTGGCCGAGGGGGACATCGAGGAAATCGCCCATTGGATCGTCGGGGCCGAGCGGTACGTATTGCAGCAATTCCGCCCATTCCATACACTGGATCCGGCCCTGGAGAAGCTGTCGCCCTACCCGCTGGATCGATTGCGGGAAATGGCCTCCCGCGCAGGCCGATGGGTGGGACGGGCGACCGTGCGCGGGGGATGACCTTGCCGCTTGATGCCCACTTGTGCAAGTCTGGCGCCGATGCTAGAATCATTCCAGTTCGCCAGAGGTGAAGGGCGATGTTTGCCGGGCGTCGAGCCGAAATATGGAAAGGAGAGTGAGGAAATGGCGAGTTGTCACGAGATGAGGCTGGGTGAGGTCTACGTCTGCGAGGAGTGCGGCCTGGAGCTTAAGGTCGTAAAGGAATGCAAGGAGGTCGGCCTGCCGGAGGAGGAGTGCTCGTGCGCGGTGCATGGTGGGTTTGAGTGCTGCGGCGAGCCACTCAAGTTGAAGAAGAAAGAGGCATAGTCCGGACGCTGCGTATGGTTCGGGGGGGGGGATCAGCGGCCTATGGCACCTCGTAGAATCGGTCGTGGCACACGTTTCGACCGGGTTCGATGATCACAAAATCCCTGTCCCAGTTGCCCTCTACCAGCTTCTGGATCAGCGCGTTGGACCCGGGGATCTCCTCAAACGTCAGGCCGAAGAACTTTGCCTGTCGCCTGGCGTATGCTCGATACTTGTCCAGGTTGTAGTTGCCGGTGTTGATCAACGCCAGCCGCGTGTAGTTGCCGATGTACATCTTCTCGATGCGGTAGGCTTTCTCCTCGCCGTACTTCTCCCGCATCTTCAGATATTCTGTGTACGGATCATCCCCGCACTCGATCCATCCCTTGGTCAGGTAGAATGTCCCGGGCGCCTTGCGACATTGATGGGCATACTCACTCTTGGAGCCCAGGAAGAGAGCGATGCAGTCGTCCACCTGGGGGATGACGAGCCGGAAACGCCTGGCTTCCAGGCCGATCGTTCCCTTGCCGCACATTCCGTAGCCCAGCAGAATCGTGTCCACGTCTTTCTGCGTCTGGTCGATCTCCTGCTGTAGGACGGTGCGGAGTTTCTCCGGTGTGCGGTGCAGGCCGAATTCCAGAAACCTGTGAGGCATACCGCCGGGGAGAAGGCTTCGCAACTCCTCCCCGACGGTTTCACAGGCGATGACTTTTGCTCGCAAATCCTAATCTCCGTCGCGGTGGGACTGTTTGGACTGTGTTGCGCGGTAGAACTTCATATAGCGCCGGGAGTGCTGGTCGCACCCCAGGAACATGTTACCGGCAAGCAGGGCAAAACGCAAGTCCGTGTCTGTCGGATCGGTGATGGGGATGTTCATCCCCATCACCGAGGCTACGGCCAGGAAATGGGCGTTGAGCACCGGGCGGGCGGGCATCCCAAAGCTGACGTTGCTGGCGCCTCCTGTGATGTTGTTCTGGGGGAACGTCTCGCGGAGGAGGCGGACGGTTTCCAGCGCTACCCTGGCCGCCTGGTCATCGGCACCCACCGTCATGACGAGAGGATCAAAGACCACGTCTTTTGGCATCACGCCTGCCCGGACGGCCGCCTCGAGTGCCTGGTGGGCGTTGCTCAGCCGCCCTGCCGCGGTGGGAGGGATGCCCTCCTGTCCCATGCAGAGAGCGATCACCGGGAGGCCGTGTTCTGCCACGATGGGCAGGATCTCGGCGATGACCTTGTTCTCGGCGCTGATCGAGTTGACCAAGGGCCGGCCGGGACAGACTTCCAGTGCTGCCTCCAGTGCAGCCGGGATCCGTGTGTCGATGCACAGGGGCACGTCCACCGCTTCGGAGACGGCGCGCACCGCCTGCGGCAAGGCGCTCGCCTCGTCGATGCCTTGCCCCCCCACATTGACGTCGATGACGTCTGCGCCTGCCTGGACCTGGCGCCGGGCCTCTTCTGCCACGTAGTCCCACCCGCCGTCGCACAGCGCCCGGCGCAACCGGCTCTTGCCGCTGGGGTTGATCCGTTCGCCGATGATGCGGTTGGGGCCGCACGGATCGATCTCTATGGGGGTTCCCTTCCCTTGCAGCCTGACTGTCATGCAGACACCGTGTTATCTGGCTTCCACTCGCGCGCCTTGCAGATGATGTCGGCCTCGGGTTGGTCCTTGAGCCACTCGTCGAAGGGCTGGAATGTGGGAGGCTCGACTTGGATGGACGCCAGATCCGGGGCGATCGGATAGCGGCCCAGGGTGCTCACGGCCTTCACGGCGGTGTGAATGTTGACTGGCGGCGCATCCGCCGGGACGTTGCCGATGAAGAATAGCACCCGTCCGTCGCGCCCCAGGACGTCGATCCATTCGCGGATCTTGTCCACGATCTGGTCGGGGGTGCTGTCCCGGATGAAGCGCCCGTTCAGCGAGGCGTAGACGGGCAGCTTGCGGCGGCCCTTGCCGTGCTCAACGGCGAACTCCTGGAGCCATTCCATCGGCCACTCCTGGGTGCGGCCCATTCCTGAGAAGGCCACGTCTAAGAACATTGTCTTGTGCGCCGTCGCCCAGCACTCAAACATGATCTTCTTGTCGAATTTGGCGGTGTCCTCCTCGCAGTAGTCACATGCGGCCAGGCCGGCCGAGACCGTCATGCCCAGCTCTTTCTTGCCGCGCTCGGCCAGGCGCTCGGCCGAGGGTACGACCCACTCGTTGACCAGGGCAGGGGTCAAATTGGGGAAGGCGGCCCACGCATCCGCTCCGAGCGACTGTTTCACGCCGGGTTGTTCGGCCTGGGCTTTCAGATAGGGGAAGATGGCCTCGTTTTCGGCGAAGTCGAACAACTCCTGGGCGAAGACCTTGTCGCGCATGAGCGCCCGGACGGCTTTCGGGTAGCCCATCGCCTGGCAGATGAAGCTGAAGGGCGAGCAGAAGAACCCAGCCGCAAATGGCCCGGAGGCCTTCTCGGCCACCAGGCGGGCCAGTTCTGCCCCCATCGGAATGCGGCCCTTCGTGGGGTCGAGCGGCCCGATTTTGTCCAGGTCTCCCGGCTTCTTGATCAGTGGCTCGTTGGTGTCTACCGTGGGCATGGCGTTGTCACTGTAGATGAACTTGGCGCCTAGGGCCTCAACCTCGAAGTTGTAGGCATCAGGAATGACCGAGTAGGTATCGAAGCCATACCACCGCTCCACGGCGATCTGCACGTCCACCAGCAATTCAGCGTCGAAGTAGTACCTCCGCGCTGGAACTTTGGCGACCGTCATCGCGTGGTCGTGTATCTGCGGTCCCAGGAAGGGAGGAACGTCGCCGTGCTTGCCCAACATCATGGCCATCACGCGTCCGGTGCCACTCAGTTTGCCGATCCGCAGGCCGTTGCCGTATAGTATCCCGTGCACTGTCTCAAGTGTTGGATTTGCCATCTTTGTTACCCTCCTACCAATTCGAGCGCCTTGTGCATCGCTTCCAGGGCATCTCTGCCCCAGGCGTCGGCGCCCACTTCGTCCGCAAATTCCTGGCTGGTGGGCACGCCGCCGACCATTACCTTGATGCCATCGCGCAGTCCCTGTTTCTCCAGTTCTGCGATGATGTCTTTCATCACCAGCATGGTCGTGGTCATGTAGGCCCCCATGCCGACCACGTCGGGCTCTTGTTCTCTGATGGCCTCTACAAACTTCTCACCGGGCACGTCGATGCCCAGGTCGATGACCTCGAACCCTGCCGATCTTAGCATGGCGATCACCAGGCTCTTGCCCAGGTCGTGCATATCGCCCGCCACGACCCCGATCACGAACTTCTTGCCTGGCTGGCCACCGTTGGCTTCCTTCAGGCGAGACTCCAGCGGCGCCATGGCAGCCTTGAAGGCATCGGCCGCCAGGATCACGTCGGGGAGGAAATACTCGTTGGCTTTCCAGAGATCGCCCGCCTTCGTGACCCCGGCGACTACCCCCTGCTTCATAATCTCCAGCGGAGGCAGACCCGCTGCCAACGCCTCGTCAACCATGCGTTTGGCCTCTTCCTCTTCACCTTCTGTCACTGCCTTACTGATTGCTTGGTAATGTTCTTGTGACATGTGGTATCTCCTTGTTTTGTGTTAGACCGACGACAGTCTCGACACCTGCCCTGCCTACGTTTGTGGCAGGCGTACCCCCTCGGCAAAACGTCTGTGAAAGCCCGGGTAGGCCGCCAGTTCCAGGTACTCGATTCGTTCTGCCAGATGGCTGGCTTGACGGCGGGCATGTGTTGATGCCAGCATCATGCGCGCCCCTACCCCGGCGGCGTTGCCCACCGTGCGGATACGGTTCAGCGGCACATTGGGAAGCAACCCAATGCGCATCGCCTGGGAGGGGTTCAGGTATGTGCCAAACGCTCCGGCGATGACGATTTCGTCGATGTCCAGTTCAGTGACGTCCAGGTGGTCCATCAGGATGTCGATACCGGCCCGGATGGCCCCTTTGGCCAGGAGGATCTGATCGATGTCCTGCTGGCTGATCGTGACCGCTCGGCATTCGTCGCTCCCCGCTGTGATGGCGAACAGGAGTGAGTCGCCGTCGCACCGCACGCCCGGTGCGTCCTGGGCCATCCGCCCGCGCTGGTTGATGATGTCCCTCCTGCGCATCTCGGCGAGCGCGTCCAGGATGCCGGAGCCGCAGATGCCGACCGGCGGTCTGTCGCCGATCACGTCACAGTGGACCTGCCCATCCTGGGCGATGCACACCCGCTCGATGGCGCCGGGCGCGGCGCGCATCCCGTGCCGGATGTGCGCCCCTTCGAAGGCCGGTCCCGAGGCCGTCGAGCAAGATACGATCCGCTCTCCCACCTGGAGCGCGATCTCTGTGTTGGTGCCGATGTCGATGCCCACTTTCGTCCGTCTGTCCTCTCCGAAACTTGCTGCCAGCAGAAAGGCCAGATGGTCGGAACCGACGAAGCCGGCCACCGGTGGTGGGAGATGGACGCGGGCGCCGGGCGCTGCGCGCAGGCCCAGTTGCTCAGCCTCTACGTCGAGCGGGGTATGGAGTGCAGAGACGAAGGGGGATAGCGCCAGGGGGCGCACGGGCAGCTTGAGCACCAGGTGCTGCATAGCTGTGTTGCCGACCAGGCACACGTCGAGCAGGTGTGCTGTCGTCTGGTTCTGACAGGTGCACAGCTCGTCGGCAACTGTGTTGATGGCGTCAGTCACTGATTGCTGCAACCGCTGGGCGTTGTCTGTGCTGGTCATCGCTGCCTCCAGGCGGGACATCACATCCTCACCGTAGGCAATCTGGGGGTTCATCACTCCCTTGGCAGCGAGCGTCTGGCCGGTCTCCAGATCCAGCAGGTAGCAGGCCAGCTTGGTGGTTCCCACGTCCACCGCCAGTCCCACGGGCCGAGGGGCTGCGTCGGGATACGCGGCGATGCATTCATCCCCGCGCAGGGCGAGGGCGATCTTCCAGTTCCCCTGGCGGAGTGCCTCGCGCAGCGACCTGAGCGCTGGAAGGCTGATCCGGACTCTCTCGATACCGTCACGATGACGCAATGCGTCGGAAACGCGCTGGAGATCGGCGGTTGGATCGTCCAACGACGGCGGAGGGACTGTGGCCCGGAGGATCCGTACGGTAGGGTGGAGGGCGAAGTGCGGCACGATGCCATTGAGTTGGATGACCTGATCTTCTACGACTGACGTGGGTGGCACGTACACCGACGTGTCGGCCGAGACGACCGTGCGGCAGGCTAGCCGCCATCCGGCGGTGAGTTGCCGGGCGCTCAGGAGCCTCCGTTCCGCCTCGCCGGCCGCGGGCGCGCCGTGCCCGGGGGCGCGTCCTTGAATCTGGACGAGGCACTTGCCGCAAATCCCCTTGCCACCGCACGCGGATTTCAAACTGACCCCGGCCAGTCGTGCTGCTTCGTAGACCGTCAGCGGGTCTTCGCACAGAAGGCGGATCCCAATGGGTTCGAAGTCGATTGTGTATGCCATGGTGTGCCGGTCGAACTCGGATGTGTTTGCACGTGCTGAAAGGGAGCAATGTCTGCCCTACAGTCTTTCACAAAACATGGTAGGGCATCCGCGTCCGTTTGTCTGTCGCCCACACGACAAATCGGCGGCTGAATCTACTGGTTCAACCGCCGGTGGTGCGTATCGTCTGTTTGGTATCTGGCCGATGGAAGCATCTATGCCCAGGTGCGAAGCCGCCAGGCCAATTCCACTGCACCGTGCGCCGACGATTCGTATCCGTCTGCCCCGATGCGCTCGGCTAGTTCCACACTGACTGCCCCGCCGCCGACCATGACTTTCACGCTGTTCCTGAGGCCTTCGTGTCTGAGCGCCTGGATGACCTTGGCCTGCTCTGGAGCACTTGCGGTCGTCAGGGCCGACATGGCCAGGACGTCAGGCTGTTGTTCTCTTGCTGCCCGCACGAACTGGTCCGCGGTGACGTTGACTCCCATGTCGACAACGCGAAAGCCCCGCGCCTTCAGGAGCATGGCTACCAATGTCTTGCCGATGTCGTGGATGTCGCCAAACACCGTCCCGATGACGACGGTGCCCAGCGTGTCTACCCGTTTGCCTGTGCGCTGAATCTCCTTTTCCACGATGGGTATGGCGTTCTTCATGGCGTACGCCGACAACACCACATCTGGGAGATCGATCTCGCCACGGGTGAAGTCTCTGTCGACCTGCTTCATACCGCTTGTCAGGGCGATCAGGGACTTGATGGGATCCACGCCCACCTGAATCGCTTTCCTGGCCCAATGTTGGGCGTCTTGATCGTTGCCATCTACAACCGAGAGGTTCAGGCTATCCAGAATTTCGATGTGGTTCGGTGGAATGATGACTATGCGCCGTCCTTCAGTCCACAAGTATCCCTCTTTCTTCAAGTTGCTCAGGCAGGCTGTGATCGTCGTCCGGTTGGCGGCAATCAGTGCTCCGATCTCTTCGTGGGTGATGTTGAGGTTGATTTTGACGCCTCTGTCTGTCGCCAGCCCGTGTTCCCTGGCCAGTCTCACCAGCGTATGCTTCAGCCGATCCTGAACATCCAGGAGACTGAGATCCCGGGCCTTGCCAGAGAGCATGCGCGTCTTCCAGGCTTGTTCCCGCATCACGATCGCAGAGAAGAGTGAATCGTTGGATAGCACACGTTCGAACTCTGGAGGTGAGATAACGACTACCATTGTGTCATCTATGGCCTCGGCCATAGACTCGTGATCCCTGCCGAGCAGATAGGTTGTGGCACCAACTAGACGGCCGGCCCCCAGGATGTCATATGTATATATCCTCCCGTCCCGTGAAACGGAGGATACCTTGACTGCGCCCTCTTTCACGACGAAAATGTGCTCTACTGGGTCTCCCTGCCAGTAGAGCACACTGCCTTGTTTGTATTGCTTCAGCCGGCCGATGCGATGTGACGCTACCAGACGCAGGATGTCTGAACCGACGCGACGAAGCTCTTCTTCGATCCCGACGACTTCCGCCATTTGCTGCTCCACGCTGTGTGCTGCCACGCGGCACTGCCCCATGGTACCCGAGATCACATAGATCGGGTGCAATTATATCTTAAGGCAATGATTGTGCAACAGGAACGGAAGTGCAGTGCTTGAATCGAATCCGCTTCAGAACAATTTGGGCAGGTAGCGGCCGGTCCGCTCGCAGTAGGCCGCGTACTTGTCCCCGTGCGCTTCTCGCAGGTAGGCCTCCTCGATTCGGATCTTCGACTCGTAGGCGATCACGTTCAGCACCAGGCTGGCCAGCGCCAGCCAACTCGGCGCCAGCAGCAATACGCCCAGCGCCAGCAGGTCCACCGACAGGGCCAGTGGGTTGCGCGTGAAGCGGTAGATGCCGTGCGTCACGAGGGGTTGTCTGCTCTCCGGCAGCGCCACGCGGAACGAGCGCCCCAATGAGATCTCGCCCCAGACGATGCAACCCCCGGCTAGCACCAGCGCCGCCGTCCCTATCCCTCGGGCGATCGGGTGATCAAGCCGTGCGATGCGTCCGAACCGGTCGACGCTTCGGGCGTCGATGGTATAGGCGATGGCTGGTATCAACAGCAGGAGTGTCGCCACCCCGTTGATGAGCGCCGCCAGCCGGTGTCCACGGGCGTGTCCCCTGGGGCTCGCGCCGGTGCTGCGCCGCACCGCTGCCATGATGACGACGAAGGCCCCGACGTACGTCAGGAGGGCTGTCGCCAGGAGAACGCGGGTCCAGTGTATCGTCGGCTATCTCCTCACCGGACTGGCTGTGATCGGGTCGTGTTCCTTCCCCACAGGTTTTTCGAAGTTGACGGTGTAGAGCCAAAGGTTCCCAAACCGCTGCGCCAGCTCGAACCCCACCGCCTCGACGCGCTGAACCGTCTCGGAGATGAACGGGTAGTCTGGATCCAGGAACTCCTCGGTGATTGAGATCACGCCGCCCGGCCGGATGGTCCGGTACAGTTCGGCGAGTGCGCGGGCCTGGTCGGGAATCTCGGGCAGCACGGTGACCAGGAAGGCCCGGTCCACGCTCCCGTCGTCCAGGGGGAGGTCGTAGGCGCTGGCGACGTGGGTCTCCACGTTGGTGAGTCCGGCCTCCTGCGCCCGCTCTTCCACCTGGGCGATCATCTCCGGCTGGATGTCCACGGCGATGAGCCGGCCCTCCGGCCCGGCGCGCTGCGCTGCGTCCAAGCTGAAGGCCCCCGGACCAGGGCCGAGTTCCAACACGTGCTCGCCCGGCTGGATGCCCACCCGGTCGAGCACCGGGCGCATGTAGCGCTGCCGGATCGGGTTGTTGACGAGCCAGGACAGTGATGCCGGGCAGGGCGCCGAATGGCCGAATCGGGCCGCCACCCTGGAGAGCAGTTTGAGCGGGAACAGCCAGAAGAACACCAGTCCTCCGACAACTCCCAGTAGGATGAACACTAGTGTGCGGGCTTTTCTCACGTGACCTCCAATCGTTGTACTTACACCCCGGCGTGACCTCTTGGGAGAACCTATGCCGGGCTTGCCTTCCGGTACACAGCGGTGCGTGCGGCGCGGTGCCTTCCTGGATTTCCTCCGTTTCGACCTGGACCCTCTGCGCCAGCGTCCGCGCCAGGGAGATATGTCGCTCGCCAACTTGCACCAGCATGCTGCTGGGCGCCGTGGCCGTCACCGTGAACGCTGCACCCGGACGTCCCCCCCCGTTCGTCCAGGTATGAGCGCACGGTGGCGTCGGCGTCGTAACCGGTCACGTGCCCACGATGCCCGGCCGCTAGCGCGGCGAGTGAGATCGTGGGGCGGGATGGCAAGTCTCCGCCGGCGTCGCGAATCGGGTCTCCTTGCGGATTGACTCTTGGATGTCCCAGGAAAGCGGCGAGCCCGTCGGCCACATCCTTGGGTGTCGAGTGCTCCAACTGGCAGGCCGCCTCGTGGGCCTGGGCGTACTCAAATTCCAGTTGGTTGACCAGGAAGACCTCCCACAGCCTGTGACGGCGGAGGATGTGGTACGCGCGCTGTTCTCCGGTCGGTGTGAGCGATGCACCTTTTATTGTATCCTGATGTTTCTCGCTTGTCAAGAACTTTTCGTAACAGGCGGACCGTTGCAGCACATATGCGCGGAGGCTCAGTGACTACCCTCTTCGGTTCTCTTGTGGTATGATTGCCGCTATGTGGCGCCCGAAGATGAGACAGATCCCTACAACGTTTCCCGTTTCCTATGGCTGGTGATTTGAGTTGGGAGCGGTTTCTGGATACAGAGGCTCAGGTGCGCTTCGTTGCTATCGGTGCGCACCGGCTGCGGGTGATCGAGGTCGGTACAGGCGAGCCCGTGTTGCTGGTCCACGGGTTGGCCGATTCCGCCTATACGTGGCACCGCAACCTGCCGGCGTTGGCCGCGGCAGGCTTCCGCGCGGTGGCCTACGATCACCCCGGCTGTGGCCAATCGACCCTGCCCGCGGGTTTTCGTTTTGGCGTGGACAAGCTGTCCCGGCTGGCGGTGGGGCTGCTGGACGCACTCGGCATTGAGCGGGCACACCTGGTGGGTTCCTCGATGGGCGGTGGGATCGGACTCCAACTGGCGGTCCACCGGCCGGAGCGGTTGCGGCGGGTCGTGCTGGTGGATGCGACTTGTTATCGTGCTGCCTTCCGCCCTTTGGGCTACCTCGCCCGATGCTCGCCCTTGCGCACATTGTGCTGCCGCCTGGGCGGCCCGTGGCTGGCTGAGCCGGTCCTCCGCCGTGTGTACGGCGATACCTCCCTGTTGACTCCTCAGGTAGTGGCCCAGTACCGGATGGCTGCCGAACGGCCTCAGTACCGCCAGGCCTGCGCCGGGATGTTGCGCGATTATTGGAACGGCGCTTTTGCGGAGACCGCCAGGCGCTACGGGGAGATTCGCTTGCCGCTTCTGCTGGTGTGGGGTGCGCGGGACGTCTGTATCCGTGCTCGCTATGGCCGGCACCTGGCCGCTGACACCGGCGCTGACCTGATCGTCATCGCCAAGGCGGGGCATCTGGTCCAGCAGGCCAGTCCTGATTCGTTCAACGAGGCTTTGACGTGCTTCCTGAGGTCAGGCGAGTAGAGGGAAAGCTCCGTGCTCTTTGCCGGATCTTCCGCCCGCTGGGAGTGGGCCTGCCCGTCTTGCTGGCTGCCCTGGCGCTGACGTTCCTTCTGACGGGGCTGGCCGCTGCTGCCCCGTCAGGTTTGCCCCAGACGATTGTCTTTAACCCGTCGATTGCCGCCATCATCTCCCAGGTCACGACCCCCACGCTGGAGTACGAGCTGGCAGGGCTGACCGGCGAGCGGCCCGTCACCGTGGCCGGTTCCCTGTATACGATCACCACCCGTTACTCTTACAACACCTATGCCATCTCGATGGCGACCCAGTATGCGTACGAGCAATTCGCCGGGTATGGCCTGGTCGTCACCTACCACGATTACGTCTGGAGCGGCTACCCCCTGCGGAACGTGGTGGCCGAGAAGCCTGGCCTGGTCGACCCCGGCGAGATCTACTTGATCACCGCGCACGTGGACGATTTGCCCGGGGACGAGCCTGTTGCCCCCGGTGCGGACGACAACGGCTCCGGCTCCGTCGCCGTTCTGACGGCTGCCCGGCTCCTGGCTCCGTACCCCTTCGCATACACGCTGCGCTTCGTCCTGTTCACGGGCGAGGAACAGCATCTGCGTGGCAGCGATGCCTATGCTACCGGATGCGCCGCCCGCGGGGAACGGATCAAGGGTGTGGTCAACCTGGATATGATCGCCTACAATTCGGACGAGGAGCCCATCATCGATCTGTACGCCGACACGGGTGTGGGCGACTCCGTGGAACTGACCCGTCTGTTCTCGGATGTGGTCGATGTCTACGGCCTGGAGCTGGTGCCCAACCGGTTTACCAATACCTGGCCCATTCAGAGCAGCGATCAATGGAGTTTCCTCGAACAGGATTACCCGGCCTTCCTGGCGATCGAGGATATGAGCGAACGCACGCCCCACATCCACAGCGTCTCAGACACGCTCTCCACGCTCAATCTGGATTACTACGCCGACTACACCCGCGCTGCGGTGGCCACGATCGCCCACCTGGGCCAACTTGCGCCCGTGCGCATATATCTTCCCATTGTTGCCTATGAGTCCTATGCGTATTGATCACCTGTTCTCCGGCTACATCTTGGACATGGACGGCACAGTCTACCTGGGCGATGCGCTTCTGCCAGGCGCCCGGCGTACGATTGAGACGCTGCGCGCGGCAGGCTCCCGCGTCGTCTTCCTCACCAACAAACCGTTGGAGACCCGGGCCGACTACGCCGCCAAGCTGACCCGCCTGGGCGTCCCCACCTCGCCGGACGAGGTCGTCAACTCCTCCTGGGTGTTGACCCGCTGGCTGGCGGAGGTGGCGCCGGGGGCGGCCTTGTTCGTCGTGGGTGAGCCGCCGCTGCTGGCGGAACTGCGCGCGGCGGGCTTCCGGCTGACCGAGCAGCCAGACGAGACTGACTTCGTCGTGGCCTCGTTCGACCGCACCTTCAACTATCGCAAGCTGCAAATTGCGTTCGATGCGATACGTGCCGGGGCGCGATTCGTCGCCACAAACGCGGACCGATACTGCCCCACTCCGGAGGGGGGGCTTCCGGATGCGGCAGCCGTCATCGGCGCGATCGCGGGCTGCACCGGCAAGCCGGTCGAAGTCGTCGTCGGCAAGCCCTCGCCCATCACGGTCCGGGCCATCCTCGATCGCCTGCAACTGCCGGCCCGCGAGTGTATCATCGTCGGTGACCGGCTGGAGACAGATATCCAGATGGGGCTGGAATCGGGTATGGCGACGGCCGTCGTCCTCACCGGCGTCACTACGCCCGACTTGCTGGCAGTATCCGAGATCCGTCCCGATTTCGTGCTCCGCCGGCTGGACGAATTGCTGCCCCATCGCACCTTCTCTCCTCCTGGGAGAGGGCGCCCCGGCTGTGCCGGGGATGGGTGAGGGTTTCGATGCCCATTCGTGTCCACGCCATCGCCATGGGCCTTTCGACGGCCTACCTGGTTGAGAATGAGGCCGGTCTGGTACTGGTGGATGCGGGCTGTCCTCGCTTCGAGAAGCGGGTGCTCCAGCGCGTTCGATCTCTGGGGTACGATTCGCTGGGGCTGATCTTCATCACCCACGCTCACTTCGACCACTATGGCAGCGCGGCAGCGTTGCGGCGGTGCACAGGCGCGCCCATCGCCATCCATCGCGCCGGCGCAGGGGCTATGGCGCGTGGGGAGACCCCCATCGGTTCCGTCCGTGGCCGGGGCTGGGTGGGGAGGGCGCTGCTACACCTGTTTGAGCCATATCTGGGGACCGAGCCGACCCCACCCGATCTGCTGCTCGACGATGGGGATGACGTGCGCCCGTACGGCCTGGACGCCTGGGTGCTCCACACGCCGGGGCACACAGCGGGGTCCAGTTGCCTCATCGTCGATGACCGCGTCGCGTTCGTGGGCGACCTGTTGTCGACCTCGATACGACCCCACGCCCAGCGTTTGTACGCCACCGACTGGTCGCTTATCCCACCCTCCCTCGATCGCCTGCAGTCGGTCGAGCCGGAATGGGTCTATTCTGGCCACGGGCGGCGTCCCGTGAGCGGGGATGCGCTGCGACGTCTGTCCTGCAAAACTGCTGTGTAGCGTGGCTTCCTGTTATTCGTTGACGGGAGTGCACAACCGTGATAGAATCGCCAGCGTATCCCGGTTGGGGCCAGATTGTTTCTGCCACCTGGAAGCTGTTCAACAACAAGTCCCCAGCTTTTGTCGCAAAGCCTAGGATCGGCGTTTGTAGATGAAACTTGTCATTCAGATTCCCTGCTACAACGAAGAAGCCACGCTTGCTCGGACAATGCACGACCTGCCCCGCGCTCTACCCGGTGTCGATGAGATCGAAACCCTGGTCGTGGACGACGGGAGCACCGACAACACGGTCGAGGTGGCGCGGGCAGCAGGAGTGGATCATATCGTCCGGGTGAAGCAGAACCGCGGGCTGGCCAAGGCGTTCGTGACCGGGTTGGATGCGGCGCTGCGGGTCGGCGCTGACATCATCGTCAATACCGACGCCGACAACCAGTACTGCGGCCAGGACGTCGGCCGGTTGATCCAGCCAATCCTGGATGAGCGAGCCGACATCGTCGTCGGCGACCGGGGCGTGGCTGCGCTGGAGCATTTCTCCCCGATCAAGCGGTTGCTGCAACGCTTGGGAAGCTGGGTCGTGGAGCGGGCGGCCGGGATCCCGATCCCCGACGCAACCAGCGGCTTCCGGGCGCTCACCCGCGAGGCAGCGCTCCGGCTGACTGTCCTCAGTGATTACACGTACACGCTGGAGACGCTCATCCAGGCCGGCGCCCGCCACATGGCGGTCGTCTACGTCCCGATCACCACGAACCCCCAGATCCGCCAGTCGCGGCTGATACGGAGTATTCCTTCTTTCCTGGCGCTCTCCATCGTCACCATCGTCCGCTTCTATACCATGTACCGCCCGTTGCGGGTGTTCACGACGCTCGGGGGGACGCTCATCGCCGGTGGTGTGGTGTTGGGCTTGCGTTTCCTGTACCTCTTCTGGCGGAGGGGCGGCGTGACCGGCAACGTCCAATCGCTGATCCTGGCCGCCATTTTGACCATCGTGGGCTTCCAGGTCTGCTTGATTGGCCTGATGGCTGACCTGGTGAGCCTGAACCGCAAGATGGTGGAGGAAGCGCTGTACCGGGTGCGGTGGATGGAACTGAGTGCCGACGAAGGGGAGCGCTCGCCTCAATGAGACGTCGCTGGACGTGGTTGTTTCTGGCAGCGATCATCCTGCTGTTGACCGGCTGCTCTGGTTTCACGGACCAGGACCAGACACACGTCGACCCACGCACCAACGTGTCGCTCGGACCTGGCCATACCGTGGGCCAGACCTTTGTCGCCCGCCATGGTGGGCTCAACGGCGTGGAGGTGTGGCTGGAGCCGCAGCGGGGCAGCCAGGGTGAGATCCAGCTTCATCTCCAGGCTGGGCCGCAGGCCGGGGAAGACCTGGCGACGGCGGCGCTGTCGCTGGCTCAGGTCACCACGCCTGGCTTCTACCGTCTCTCCTTCGCTCCCTTGCGCGACTCTCATGGCCGCTATTACTACGTCTTCATGGAGATGGGCGGAGAGGGGGCCATCCAGGTGGGTGCTGCGCCCGGCCAGACCTATCTGGACGGCGCGCTGTACCTTGATCACCGACCGGTGGATGCACAGATTGCCTTCCGGCTGGCATACGATCCCCGTTGGACGCTCCTGGACCTGGGACGGGCGGCGATGGGGGGCGCAGGCCTGCTGCTGGTGGCCACTCTCCTGTATCTGGTGCCAGGGGGGGCGCTGCTGGCTTGGATGTGGCCCGCGGACCGGCGCCCATGGGCTGAACGGGTAGGCGTCGCCGCCGGCCTGAGCCTGGCGCTGTATCCGCTTCTGCTCCTCTGGACCGACGTCGCAGGATTGCACCTGGGGTCGCTCTACGCCTGGCTTCCCATGACCATTGGTCTGGGCGCGATCGCCTGGCGCTGCCAGGGCTGGCGTCCCCGCCAGCCCTGGGAAGCGCTGCGACGGTGGGCGCGCTCGGATGCGCTTTGGCCCGACCTGGCGCTGTTGGTCGTCGCCGGATTGGTCTTTGCCGTGCGGCTGTTGGTCGTGCGCACGCTGGACGCACCGCTGTGGGGCGACTCCTACCAGCACACAGTGATCGCTCAATTGCTGGTAGATCAGGGGGGATTGTTCGATTCGTGGGAACCGTATACCCCCTACCGCACGCTCACCATCCATTTTGGCTTCCCGTCCGCGGTGGCCCTGTTTTCCTGGGCAACCGGGGTGGGGAGCGTCCGGGCTACGCTCTTGGTGGGACAGCTCATCAACGGGTTAGCGGCGCTGACGCTCTACCCGCTGGCCACGCACGTTGCCGGTGGTAATCGCTGGGCTGGCGTAGGGGCTGTCCTTGTCGCCGGTCTCCTCTCGCCTATGCCCGCCAATTATGTCAATTGGGGGCGCTACGCTCAATTGGCCGGTCAAGCCATCCTGCCGGTGACCATCTGGCTGACTATGGGGACCGTTGGAAGAGATCGCTTTTTCTGGAAAACCACGTTGCTTGCCGGGATGGGTTTGGCTGGGATGACGCTTACCTACTACCGGATGCCGTTCTACTACGCTGCTTTTGTCCTGGCCTGGTTGATCTGCTGGGGCCTGTCGACCTGGCGAGGGAAGGTCCGGCTTTGGCTCAGCGGGATTGGGCGCTTGCTCCCGGTCGGCGGTGCTGCATTGGTGCTGTTGCTGCCGTGGTGGTCGCACCTCGCCGGCGGTAGCCTGACGACAGCAGTTGGTGTCGGTGTTGCCAAAGGTGCCTCCCTGAACCGCGTGCTGGAGCTGTACCAGATTTGGCGTGACGTCGCCCTTTACGTGCCGCTGCCGCTGCTGATCGTGAGCCTGGTCGCATTGGTCTGGAGTCTGATACAGCGGCGTTGGGTGGTTGTCTCCGTTGGCCTGTGGGTGCTAGGACTTGCGTCGTTAGTCGCGGGTCGTCTGGTCCACCTCCCGGGCTCGAACTTGATGCAGAATTTCGCTGTCCTGATCGCTCTTTACATCCCGGTTGGTCTGCTGGTTGGATGGCTGATTGGGCAAGCAGCCGGACTGGTCGTGCAACGGTGGGGGCGGATCGGGCAACGGGCAGTGTGGCTTGCGATCACTGTTGTAGGCTTATGGACGGTTGCCGGACAGGCGCGGGTTGTGCAGTCCTCTCACGTGATGGTGACCCGCCCGGACGTGCGGGCGATGGACTGGATCCGGGAGAACACGCCGCCGGAGGCCCGTTTTCTGGTGGAGGGATTCCGTATCAAGCAAGGAAGGTCGGCTGTCGGTGCCGATGCCGGGTGGTGGATTCCACTCCTGGCCGGGCGACAGAACACGATGCCTCCCCAGTACGCTTTGCTGAACGAAGTGCCCGCCGAGGATGATTACACACAGCGTGTCATTGACCTGGTGGCGCATCTAGAAGGTGATCCACAGACTTCGACGGAGTGGATACAGTCTCTGTGCGGTTGGGGCATTACCCACGTCTACGTTGGCCAGGGGCAGGGACAGGTGGGAGCTGGCGCGGTACAACTTTTCTCTCCCCCCGCCCTGGTGGCCAGCCCTGCCTTCAGCACTGTATATCAGCAGGATCGGGTGTACGTCTTCGGTCTGAATCCCCAGGAATGTCAAGCAGGTAGCCGGTGAGATCTGTGGGTAGCATCTGGAAGAAGCTCTTGCGTTGGGGTATCCTCAGCGCCGGGCTGGCTGCTCTCCTGGAGGGACTGCGGCTGGCGATGGGGGCCTCCACGTCGTGGGATGGCCTGGCTGCCCGGTGGGCGTTCGTTGCTGGGCTGTTGCTCGCTGCACGATGGACGCAGCCGCGTTCCGTCGAGGGCGCCTTCTACCTATGGCCGTGGCCAGGCGTGCTGGGGGCCATCGTGGGAACGGGGGCGGCGCTGGTGTACGCGACCAGTGGCGCTACCTGGGCGGCCTGGGTCACGTTGGGTGTTCTGTACCTCTTGCTCCTGGGGCTGGATGCGGCGTTGGCAGGGGGGCGATCCATCCCCGGCCGTTGGGCGAGGCGGGGCCTGCTCGGCCTGGCCGGGGGAATCGTCCCGGTCTGCGTTGCACAGATAGAATCCCATTTCGCCGACGAGGAGTTCTTCGTCGCGCTGCAGGCGCTGGCGCTGAGCTTGTTTTGCTTCCTGCTGCTGGCAGCGCAGGAGCAGCTCGGCTGGCAGACGCCGAAACGGGTACAGCGGGGACCGCGCCTGGACCGCCGCTGGCTCGCCACGCTGCTGATCTTGCTCGCTTTCGCTGGCCTGTGCGGAACCGTGCGCACCTACCAGCGGAATTTCTATCCCCCCCAGGCTCCGCCCTACGAGGGTATCTCCCCCGAAGCCCCGTTTCTCTGCGGCGAGGCGTCATCCGACCCACAGACCTTTGATGGGGCGGAGGTGTTCCAGCGTATACTGGCCCAGGTCGCTTCCAATCCACGCAAAGGGCCACCGGAGTATGGCATGCTTGCGCTCAGTACCGGTGATGAGCGCTGGGCGCAGGCCTTCCGCGAGAGTGTCCTGAACGAAGCCGCTGAGGGGCGTTTCACCGGCCCGGCCAACAGCGTGAAATGGGCGCAGTACAGAGCGGCCTTGCGGGCCTATTACCTGCGCCGGGTTCATACTGCATTCCCTGAACTTTTCTCGAACGACGATCTCACGCTGCTCCAGGCGTGGTTCGCGGCGATTAACCGCCGGGCATTGACCGTCGAGTGGGTGGATTGGATGTACGCCCTGGCCTTCATCAAATGGCCGGAGGGGCCGTATGAGAACCAGGAGAACGGTGCCGGGTTGCTGGCGCTGTTGGAGTCCGAGGAACTTGCCTCTGTCGACCTTTCATCGACCAACCGAGACTACCTGGAACGCAACCAGCGTGGCTGGACAGCCCGTTTTCGCAACACCGATGACGCCTTCATTTATCAACCAGAGTGGATCAACAATGCCTATTTTCAATCCCTCTACACCGGCGAGGTCTCAGCGAACCACCAGCGACTCTCCTTTGAGTGGTTGGCGCTCCAGGCCCTGCCCGATGGGTCGCCCTTGCGATACAACCATCCAGATTCTCCTTCTGTGGCTGGTACCACCTACTTGGGAGCGCTTCTGACACAGGATCCCCGCTATGTGTGGTTGGCCGGGCGAGCGGTGGCAGATACGGAAAAACGTGGGGAATATTTGAGCGCCCAACCAGGTGTTGAGCGGCCCATCTCTCTGATAGGCCGTTCTCCCACTCAGGGCTCCTGCCTACTGTACGGTGACTCCGGCTTGCCCAACCAGGTAGGGCCGCTGGCACCGGATAAGATTGTCTTTCGCGATGGGTGGGCAGAGGGTTCAGCTTTCCTGCTGCTCAACCTCCGCTTCACTGGGTGGCATCGATACAAGGCAACCAACACAATCACACTGGTGTACCAAGACGGTCCGCTTTCCGCCGATGACCTCGATGGCGAGCACCTCGCTTGGCTGCCGACAGGCCGGAGTGTCTTCCGCGATAAGCGTGTGCCCCGCGAGAACCTAAACGGGCTGGTGATAGAGCCCACTGGAATGGTCGCTGTCCTATACGCTTTGACCGGTATCGGCGATCCCTGGGCACAGGATCCGCCTTACTATGCCGAGGTCATAGCCTTTGAGACAGGAGATGCACGGGATTGGGCCCACACCCGACTGGAGAACTGGCGAGGCTGGCAGCACGATCGTTGGATCTATCTCTACCACCAGGGTGGTCCCATCATCGTGGTGGACGAGGCCAAGGGTCCATCGGGAAGTCAGGCGGCGCTGGCCTGGCACCTGATCGGTGAGGGGATCGCAGAGGGCCAGCGCTTCCGGTTGCGTGGCGATGAGAGCCCTGCTGAGGTGGTCTTTGTACCTGTGGGTGCCCAAGGGCGGCTCGAAGTGGCAGCGAGTGAGGATGGTGATACCGACCTGCGTGTGGTATACTATGGGGCTGACCTAGGCCGGCTGCGTTTGGTGACGCTGTTCTTGCCAGGGCATTGGGCCGGGGGAGAGATCCGTTGGGAAGAGAAGGCGTCAACGCTGCAGGTCACGCAAGGGGAGGATCGTATCTTATTGCCCTTGCCTGAAGCACCGTGAGTCAATTTGGAGGATCGTTCTGAAGGTCTGTTACTTTGGCACTTATCGCGCCAACTACTCGCGCAATCGGATTATGATTGAAGGGCTGCGGCGTAACGGCGTCGCAGTCGTTGAGTGTCACGTACCGTTCTGGCACGGCGTTGACGATCGGGTGCGGGTGGCCAGTGGAGGGTGGGGGCGTCCATCATTCTTGATCCGGGTATTGGATACCTACGCGCGCCTATTGCGTGTCTACCGGGATGTCGGCGAATATGACGTGATGATCCTGGGCTATCCCGGGCAACTGGACGTTCCATTGGCGTGGTTGCTGACGAGGTTGCGCGGTAAGCCTTTGGTGCTGGATGTCTTTATGTCCATCCATCTAATCGCCCGAGAGCGAGGTCTCACGGCTCGTCACCGTTTCACCGCTCGGCTCGTTTATCTGTTGGAGAAGTTGGCGTGTCGGTTACCGGATCGATTGATCATCGACACTGCCGAGTACGTGAAATGGTTCCAGGAGGAATACGATCTAGATCCAGCCCGATTCCGCCTGGTGCCAACAGGAGCCGATGATCGGCTTTTTCGGCCGTTGGAGGCGGACAGGCACGCTGACGGCCTCTTCCGGGTACTGTACTATGGCACGTTCATTCCCAACCATGGCGTTGAGTACATCATCGAGGCAGCCAGAATCCTGGAGGACAGTCAGGAGATCCATTTTGAACTGATCGGAGATGGCCCGACCAAAGCACGGGCAATGGCCCTGGCCCAGGAGTACGGTCTGAAAAACGTCACTTTTGTGGATTGGGTGGACAAGGAGGCGCTACCCCACAAGGCCGTTGAGGCAGACATATGTCTGGGAGTGTTTGGCACGACGCCCCAATCCATGATGACGGTGCAGAACAAGATCTACCAGGCACTGGCGATGGCCAAGCCGGTGATCACAGGGGACTCGGCGACTGTTCGCAGTCATCTCAGGCATCGCAGAGATGTGTACCTGGTGCAGCGGGAAAACCCCCAGGCATTGGCCGAGGCGATCTTGGATTTGCAGGGCAATCCTTCACTGCGCAACCGCCTGGCGAGTCATGGACATCAGCTCTTTGTCACCAGGTTCTCTGTTGCACGTATTGGCGCTCGTGCCCGACGACACCTGGATGAACTTGTCTCAACGTCAAGAGGAAGCCAATGAACGGTGGCCACCCGACACAGCCAGAACCATATGTCTCGGTGATTATTCCCAACTTGAACTCCAATCTTATCGACAAGACCCTGGAGTCCATCTTCTCCCAGACAGTCTTTGACCGTATCGTAGAGATTCTGGTTGTTGGCCTGGACCAGCCAGGCCTGGTAATGGACCGGGCGCCCGTGCACTTCATCTCAACGGAAACTCCGGTTACGGCACCGGTTGCACGCAACATAGGCATTCGTCAGGCCGCTGGCACACGCTTGGCTTTCATAGACGCGGACTGCATAGCGGAACCGAGTTGGCTGGAGACCCTGCTGTCCACTCAAGAAAAGGGGCATCCAATCGTCGGTGGCAGCGTTTCCCTGGAATCCAATGACTACTGGCGGCTCTGTTACAACCTAACGATGTTTCACGAATTCCTGCCAAGCACTCCCGCGGGAGAACGAAGCAACTTCGGTACGCTGAACCTTTGTGTGACCCGCGAGGTTGTTGATCGCGTGGGATTGTTTGACGAACGTCTAGATCGAGGACAGGACACGGAATGGACGCTGCGCATGCGGCGCCATGGGTATCGTCTACACTTTGTTCCAGGGGCGGTCGTCAAACATCTTCCGGAGATCGCGGGCCTATCTCAGATCGTCAAACTCTGGTACCGCTCTGGCTTCTTCAATGCCCAGATACGCCGGAATTATCGGGACGTCATTGCGTCTCCGCCTTTCTATGGACAGCCTTTCATCCTGTCCATATTGTCCCCGGTTATTGGAGCAGTGGTGACGGCTCGCATATTTGCCCGCAATCTTCGACTACTGCGCCACGTGCATACGGCGCCCGTGCTGTTTCTCACAAAGGTCGCCTGGTGCTTGGGGGCCGCGCGCCGCAGTCGTCCTCTCGCCGTGTGAATCATGTCCAGTCATCCCCGCGTTCACGTTGTGATGCTTACCTATAACCATTGCGAGTATACGTTGCAAGCTCTCGACTCTCTCGGTAAGATGACGTACCCGAACTATGAGCTGATCGTGGTAGACAACCACTCCACCGATCGCACTGTAGAGATGGTGGAGGAAAGATATCCGAACGTGACGTTGCTGGTCAACCCGTCTAATTTGGGTTTTGCAGCGGGGATCAACTCGGCACTACGACTCTCCCTTGACCAGAGAGCCGATTTTATACTGATTGTCAACAATGATATTCTTGTTGCGTCATCTTTGCTGACGCATCTGGTGGCGGCTATGGAGGCTGACGTGGGAGCAGCATCTCCCTTGATCTACTGTCTAGATGCCCCCAAGCGAATATGGTCTGCGGGCTTCTCAAAGCACCCTCTTCTTCTGGAAATGCGAGGTGGGGCCCGGGGGCAGATTGATTCGGGGCAGTGGCGCAGGCCCTTCGAGGTAGACTACCTTCTAGGTTGTGCCATGCTCTTGAACAGCGCTGTGCTTCGAGAGGTCGGTCTTTTTGACGAACGGTACTTCTTCTACTACGAGGACCTTGATTTCAGCCTCCGGGTTCGGCGGCGTGGGTACCGTCTCGTCACTGTACCCCAGGCCAGAATGTGGCATAAGGGGGCCGGCAGCGCAGAGTCAGCGTTCCGAGTATATCAGATGGGGCGAGGAAGTGTCATCTTCTTCCGCACGCACGCCCAAGGCTTGCGCAGGCCCGCCGTTTTTCTGTTCCGATCGGGTACTGCGCTCAAGAAGACTCTGGAGTTTCTGCTGAGGAAGCGTCCCCACCTCGTACGGCATTATTGGCGGGGGTTGTTGGATGGGTGGCGTGCATTTGATGCTGCCCGTGCTCAGGTGGGAACCTGTATGCAGTCGGTTGCTCACCGGCCAAGGAAAGAGAATGGACATGCATAATCCACAGAAGATTGCCATCGTTGGATGGGATGCAGCTTCATTTGACGTGATCACGCCTCTATTGGAAGCGGGCGCTCTACCCAACCTGCAATCCCTTATAGATCGCGGGCGCTGGGGGACGCTGACTTCTACGTTGCATCCCTTGAGCCCCACAGCCTGGGCCTCTTTCATGACGGGGATGAATCCGGGCAAGCACGGTATTTTTGACTTTGTAGGGCTGGGAAAGAACGGGAAATTTCAGGTCATGAGTGGGGGAGCGCTCAAGGCGAAGACACTTTGGGCACGGCTGAGCGAGGCGGGCCGGCGTGTGGCTGTGGTCAACGTTCCGATGACGTTTCCTCCCGAGCCAGTGAATGGCTTTCTCATCGCTGGGATGGATGCCCCCCGGCACGACCGCGCTTCCACGTATCCCCCTGACCTGGAACAGGAGTTGTACGATCGGTTTGATGGGTACCGGGTAGGGGTGCGCGCCAGGGCAGTAGCTCTGACGGCAGTGGAGCGTTTCACTCCTCGCTATGTCAGAGAGCTTTGTGATCTAGCGCTTCTACGTGGCCAGGTAGCTTGTCACCTCCTGGAACGGTCCAGGCCGGATTTCCTGGCCATCGTCTTCACGGCGACGGATCGAGTACAGCACGCGTTGGGCTACCTGATGGCCGACAGTGTCTCTCCTGAAGATGGCATCGGAAAGGTCTACAGAGCCTGTGATCGCGCACTTGGATGTATCTTACAGGAGTTGGGCGACGACTGGATCGTGCTGGTGATGTCAGACCATGGTGCATGTGCCTATCGCCGTGTCTTTGAACTCAACACCTGGCTGGCGATGCAGGGCTGGCTCCAACTGCGCCCTGCACGCAAGTTCACCGCCCTCGCAGAGCATCTGGCTCCTCTCCAGCGTCGGCTAGCTCGATTGGTCGCCAAGGGGGCGCAGCGAGAACCTGACAAGGAGCAGTTCCTGGACCGGATTATCTGGGAGGAGACGAGGGCGTTTGCCGTCGGAGCATTTGGCAGTATTTACATAAACACGCCTGACCGATTCCCCAACGGTATTGTCAAGCCTGGCAGTGAATATCAGGCGGCTTGCGAACAGATTGCCGAAGAGCTGTTATCCGCGCGCGACCCGGAGACCGGAGACGACATCGTGCTTGCGGTCCACCAGGCCAGCGATGTGTACCGGGGGCCTTACGCAAGCCTGGCGCCCGATCTGTTGGTCGAGACGAAGAACGATTACTTCGTGAGAAACTGCCTGGATCAACAAGAAGATCGCTTGACCTATGCTGCTGGCCGTTACCGCGGGCGTTCGTTGGCTCACACTGGCCGACATACGCGTGACGGCATCTTGGTAGCAGCCGGGACGTGCTTTGCAGCGGGGGAAAACAAGGACGCTTCCCACATCGAAGACGTGGCCCCGACGGTCCTTCACCTGAGTGGGCTGCCTGTGCCGACCAGCATGGATGGTAGACCGTTGTCGGACTGGCTGGAGCCGGCCTATCTTCAGACACACCCTGTTGAAAGGATGGCTCCCCAAGCAGCAGGCGAGATGCCACGCGATGAAGAATCCTATAGCCAGCAAGACGCCGACGCCGTGGCGGCCCGGCTTCGAGATCTAGGGTACATGGATTGAGTATGGACAGGCGAAAGGGCAACCCCCTCCAGCGGTTGGTCAGCAACACCACGGCATTGTCCCTGACCCAGGTCGCCAGGCTGGGATTCAACATGGTTCTCAGCGTGCTGGTGGCCCGCCAGTTGGGTGCTGAAGGGTTGGGCAAATTCGCCGTACTGACTGCCTACCTGCAGATTTTTCAGATCATCGCCAAGATGGGCGTGCATCGCCTGGGCGTCCGCGAGATGGCCCGTCAGCCAGGCGAGAGCCAACACTGGTTTCAACGCATGGTTGTCAACCAGGTGCTGGGGGCGGGGGGAAGCGCGGGCTTGCTGGTCCTTGTCGCCCATTTGCTCAATCATCCGGCTGACACAACCCAAGCCCTGGGGATCGTATCCCTCTCGCTTCTTCCTTTCGCGATCTCGTCAGCAGCCGAGTCCGCTTTCCAGGCCAGGGAACAAATGGGTTTCGTCGCCCTGACTCAGGTTGGGGCCAAAGGGGTGCAGGTTGCCGGAAGCGTGATGGTACTACTGTCTGATCACGGCATCGCTGCACTGGCGTGGATGGTCGTCCTGGGACAATGCGTGGCAGCCGTCATAGCGATTGTGACAGCACGTCGAATGAACCTCTGGCGAGGTTTTCACGTGGACCTGAGGGAGGCAATGTCCCTCTTCCGGCAAGCGTTTGATTTCTTCATCATGTCGCTCTCCGTCAACGTTTTCTCCCGGCTCGACGTTCTGATCTTGTCCCAGATGGTTGGGGAGAAGGCGGTGGGACTTTACAATGCGGCATACCTGATCGTGCGGGTCATCAATTTCCTTTCGGCCAGCTACAGCGAAGCTGCCTATCCAGTGTTGTCACGTCTGTTTGTCAGGGCGCGGGCACGTTTCGAGACCCTGCTTCGCAAATCTCTCTTGCTCGGCATGACGGTGACTCTACTGGTCGCAGTACTATTAGCAATCAACGCTGAACCGATCATTGATCTTCTGTATCGAGGTGAAGAATACACAGGCTCGGCGTCCTTGCTGCGAATTCTGTCTGCCTCCGTCGTCGTATCGATCTGGAATGCGCTGCTGTCCAAGGGGCTGATTGCTGGCGATCTCCAGCGTCGTTCCGTTGTTGTCTCCGGCGTTAAGCTAGCCACAGGGTTGGTATATTCCATCCTATTGACCGCCTGGATGGGAGCGCCAGGCACAGCCGTAGCGGTGGTGCTGGCAGGTCTTACCGGAGTGGTGCTGAATACCTATTTCCTCAACAAGGAGATTTGCTCACTTGACCTGGTAGCGCTAGCAGCCAGGCCGCTGGCAATCGGCATCATCTTGCTCGGCGTATTGTGGATGACGGAGGGATTGGCTTGGCCTGTCCTGGTTGTGGGAGGGGTACTTCTCTACATATCCTTGCTCCTTGTCTTTCGTGTGTTCTCACTGGAAGACATAAGTCTCTTCCGCCAGGCTTTCTGGCCGATGTGGCAGAGAAGGCAGGGCTTGCCAATGGGTTCCGATAAGGACAAGTAACTAGATCAAACCTCGATCGAGCCTTTTTGGGAAAAGAGTGGCATATGTCTCCATTTTCCACATCGGTCCACAGAGAAATTGTTGGCGGGGGGCCAAGAATCCTGGTGAACAGCCTGCCCAAGTCAGGGACCCATCTGGTAGCCAGTATCCTAGCCCTATTTCCAGGTCTGGCGCCGCAGAAACCGGTCTTGACTCGCAAGTTACGGTGGCACCCGGTGAACTATCTCCACCCGTGGGATCGGAGGACGTGCCTTGTAGGCATCGGCCAGCCCCGCGAAATACGATTAGCGACCATGTATTACCTGTTGGACCGGCTCCATCAAGGCCACTATTTGCTCGCACACATCCCCTACCAGGAATGTGTTGCCGAAATGCTCCAATCGATGGGGATACGGACTATCTTTGTCATCAGAGATCCGAGAGATGTCGTGGTCTCTCAGGTCCACTATGTCTTGAAACATAGCGCTCATTACTTGCATAGCGATTACAAAAAGTTGCCCACAGACAAAGAGCGCTTCATCGCGGCCATTCTTGGCGTTATCAGGCGAGAGGGGAACTACAAATCCTATGGTATCGCCAGGAAACTCGAGATCACGTCGGGATGGAGGGAAGCAGAATCGGTGCTCAATTTGCGTTTTGAGGATCTGGTTGGAGAGCGAGGTGGCGGGAGTCTGGGCGACCAAAGAAGAGCAATTATGCAGATCGGCAGCCACGTAGGTATCGAAGTTAGCGCGCAGGAAGCGCGTTCTATCGGGGAGGCAGCGTTTGGCAGAGGTTATACGTACAGACGAGGCAGAATCGGGAGCTGGCGCGATGTCTTCGATGAAGAGGTAAAAGATATCTTCAAGCGGGCAGCCGGTGACTACTTGCTGAAGACAGGATACGAGGCGAACGATAGCTGGTAAGTGTCGTTGGCGGTAAGGAAAAAGTGACATATGAAAGCACTGGTAATTGGTCTCGATGGGGCAACCTTCACGGTGCTGAGACCCCTGATGCAAGCCGGGTACATGCCGCATCTCCAAGAAGCGCTGGCCAGGGGCGTGTCAGGTGAATTGCTCTCGACTGTTCCCCCTGTGACCGCGTTGGCGTGGCCCTCCTTCATGACCGGCAAGAATCCGGGCAAGCACGGACTGCTGGGTTGGCAGGGACCACTGAACGAACACTTTGAGCGGCCGTGGATCAGCGGAGATCAGGTCAGGGGTTCGAAACTCTGGCACCTGGCCGGCGAGGCTGGGTTAAGGGTGTGTGTCATCAATACACCAGTGAC
>Ga0180438_10002450_pt1 | contig 30218 bp, 18 predicted proteins | sample SS_ome_12_FD_132455 | JGI IMG/M metagenome (GOLD analysis project Ga0180438, IMG submission 132455) | Hypersaline lake sediment archaeal communities from the Salton Sea, California, USA - SS_3_D_2 metaG | ecosystem: Environmental > Aquatic > Non-marine Saline and Alkaline > Hypersaline >...
CCTGGACGTCCGGCGGGGCGATCGGCGGTGGCCTGGCCCTAAGCGGCGGCAATGACAAGATGCTGGTCGACCCGGTCGTCGACATCGGCGCCGACTGGACCATCTCCAGTTGGTTCAATACCCTGGCGCCGGCCACCACGTGGCGCACGCTCACGCGCGGGGCGAGCGGTCACCACCAGATCATCGTCCACGCCAACGGGGAACTCGGGCTGCACGACGGCGCTTGGCGCACCAGTGGCTACTCGATGACCCCCATCCAGAACGATCCCGGCGCGTGGCATCACGTGGCCGCGGTCGGCACGTCCGGCCACATCGACTTCTACGTCGACGGCGACTGGGTCTCCGAAGTCAATCGCGGCTCCACGACCGACGTCTATTCCATCGGCAACTACCAGGGCAACGGCCAGCGATTCTCCGACGTGATCGACGAGGTGTTGGTGTACAACCGCACACTGGGCCTGGCCGAAATCCAAATGCTGTACGACGCCGGCGTGGCCGGCGGCTACGGCGGCCCGCTGGACATGACCGGCACCGACGTGACCGTCCAGGCCGACTCCACCCTGCGTGCCATCGCAACCAGCGCGGCCTTCGGAACCCTGACGCTGGAAAACGGCGTTTTGAGGACCGAAGGGGCCCAGGGCGGGATCAGCTTCACCGATACGGCCATTGCCGGTGCGACGGTCGGCTTCGACACGCAAGTGAACACCCTGCCCGGCGCCGTCGACGGCGGCGGCTCGGGCGGGAGCATTGTGAAGCTCGGCCCGGCCGACCTGATCCTGGACGCCGCCGGCACGAACCTCGGCGGCGCCACCTTCGACGTGCAGGAAGGCCGGCTGATCGGCGTCCACGGCAGCAACCCGTTCGGCGAGGCCGGCCTGAGACTGAGCGGCGGCGAGCTGGTGCTGGCCAGCGCGACCGTCGGCGCAAGCGTCACCTACGACAACTCGGTTACGGTCTCCGCCGATTCGACGATTACGGCCGGCAACGGCGGCGTGGCCGCGGGCGGCAGCGCGACCGTCACGCTGGCCGGAATGGGTAACGTGGTTACCGTCGAGGCCGACAAGACCCTGACGCTCCGTTCGACCGACAACTACACCCTCGACGTGGCCGGACAGCTCAACAGCGGCAACGTCAAGATCACCGAGGGGACCGTGGGGCTCAACGGCGGCGGCACCGTGGCCAAGATGGAGGTCGCCGGCGGCACGGCGGGCACGCCCGGCGTCGGCGTCAGCGACCGGTTGCAGTTGGGCGAGGACGCGACGTTCGCGATCCAGCCCGGACACACCTTCGACGTCAGCGGCTCGGACCTGCTGGCCGGGCAGGACCTGACGCTCAGCGGCGGCACGCTCACGGTTTCCGGCCCTCCCGCCAAGCCGACGGGTGCCGTCGGTTACTGGTCGTTCGATGATCCGGGGAACCTGGGCCACGACGACACGGGCAACGGTCACAACGGCACGCTGCTGGGCGACGCGTCGTCGGCCGGCGGCAGAATTGGCGGCGCGCTCGCCCTAGATGGCAACGGTGACTACGTCTCAGTGCCCGACCACGCCGATCTGCGGCTCACCGGCGACATGACCATCGCCTTCTGGTACCAGAAGACCGCCGAAGCCGGCGATTGGCAGCGGATGGTGGGTAAGGGCGACCCTACGTACCGGAACTACGGCGTATGGGACGAGAGCGGCGGCGGTGAAAGGCTCCTGTGGCAGCTCTACGGAGCGGACGTCAACATGTTAAGCACGGTAGGCGTGCCGGTGGGGGCCTGGGCCCACGCCGTGGCGCTCATCGAGGGCAACGAGGCCCGGATTTACATCAATGGCCAAGAGAGGGGCACCGCCTCGAAGTCCGGCACGCCCCGCACGAGCGCAGCTCCTTTGACCTTCGGCTGGGGCGGGCCCGGGCTCCACACCTATTTGCCGGGCTACCTCGACGAGATCTTCATCTACGATTACGCCCTGGACACCGACACGATCGACTGGTTGTACCAAGCCGGCCTGGCCGGCACCTACGGCGGCAGCGAGGTGAACATGCCTGACACGAACGTCGCGGTTGTGGCCGACTCGGCGGTGCACCTACGGACAGCCACTCCAGCCACGCTGGGCGACCTGACGCTTGCCAACAACGCCACCCTGACCCTATCGGCCGACAGCGCGCCGAGCATCAGCTTCGCGGGCTTAAGCGGCGACGGCACGGTGACCGGCGACCCGGGGGTGATCATCCGCGAGAGCCTCGCGCCCGGCGCCGGCGTCGGCATACTCACGGTCGACACCGACCTCAAGCTGCTCCACCCCGACCCGCCCGACCGCCTGGTCTACGAGTGGGAGCTGGACAGCACGGCCACCGACCTGGTCGAGGTCACCGGCAACTTGGACCTGGCCGACGCCTTTTGGGCGCTGGAGATCCTCGACGCCGGGCTGATGCGGACCATCAAACCAACCGATCCGCTTGTGCTCTTCACCTACGGCACGTTCGACGGCAACCTGGGCGATTACGACATCGTCGACGCCACCGGCTTGGGCTACCGCTTCTCGACGGCCGGTGCCCGGATCGACTACCGCGACTATCCACTGGGTGGCGGCGAGGTTTTCCTCACCGGCATCCTCGCCGTGGTGCCCGAGCCCTCGACGCTGTTGATTTGGTCGCTGCTGGCGGCCCTGGGGATCGGCTGCGGGTGGTATCGGCGGAGGAATTAGCCCGCTCCGGTTGTCCCAACACGATTTCCAGGCCCCGTCGGCCCGGCGCCGGCGGGGCTTTCCTTTTGGTGCGCGGGGCTGGAACGAAAAGGGGACCCGGTCTATTCTGTGTCCGGCAGAATGAATCAAGTCCCTCTTTCGGTGCTCACGAGGCAGGCCACGATGGCTCGGATACGTTGTCCGATCTGCGGGCGGGAGTTCGACCCGCAGCAGACCAACGCCATGCCGTTTTGCAGCGAGCGGTGCCGCCTGATCGATCTGGGTCATTGGCTGGACGAGGGGTACGGTCTGGAGCGGGAGCCCGATGAGGAGGAGGACCAGCCCGCAACAGGGCCGTAGCCCGCCTGCCTGAGCGCTCCGAGTCCCGCCGTTGCCGCACGGTTCTCCCCATTGTGGCACGGTTTTCCCCCGTTATGGCACGGTCCGCTGACCGTGCCACCCAGGTCCCGTGCCGAGGCGCCGGCCGGGTGAGGAGACCCGCGCCGAACAGGGCGACCCAACAGGGCGACCCGCACCGAATAGGGTGCCCGTCCCCGCCCCGCGCCGGATTTCCGCCGGCCCGGGCGGGTTGCGTCGGACGCCGGAGGGGCTATAATTCGCGCAGACTGGCCGGTCCGGGAAGACTGCGAAGGGGATACTGCCATGGTCGAGGACGAACAAGGGGTCGTGCGGGCGGTGGCCTGGTCCGAGGTGCTGCCCTGGCTGCGGATCTACCGCACGTTTCGCCTGGCCGTGAGCGTCCGTGTGCTTCTGCTCGCGGCGGTGGCCACGGCGATCACGCTGGGCGGCTGGGCACTGATCGACCGGGTCTTCAGCGGCGAGAAGCAGGCCGCCGGGCTGCTGGGCGATGCGGCCCGCCGCCCTTGGGTCGTTGTCGACCGCATGGTGCCGAATCAGCCCCAGATTCCTTTCATTGACTATGCCTCTGCCACCGAGCCCCCGACCGATCCGGGCGATGCCGCGGCGGCGTCCGCCTCCGACCAGGTCGGCTTTCTCGGCCCGTGGTGGGAACTCTTGCAGCCGTTCTGGCAGGCGCGCGAGTTGCACCGGGGCCCGACCGATTTGGCGCATCTCCTGCTGGCCGGGCTGTGGTCGCTGGCCACCTGGGCGTTCTTCGGGGGGGCGATCACCCGTATCGCCGCGGTGGAGCTCTCCTGCGAGGAGCGCGTGGGCCTGATGCCGGCGCTCCGCTACGCCTGCCGCAAGTGGCGGGCCTACTTCGCAGCGCCTTTGTTCCCCGCGGTCGGGATCGCCGGGATCACCATCGTCTTCGTGTTGATCCCGGCGTTTTTTCTCCGCTACGAATGGGGACTGCTGCTGGTCGCGATCACCTGGCCGATCGCGCTTTTGTTCGGGCTGATCATGGCGGTGCTGGTTCTGTGGGCGGTGTTCGGATGGCCCCTGATGTTCCCCACCATCAGCACCGAGGGGACCGACAGCTTCGATGCCGTGAGCCGCTCTTACTCCTACCTGTTCCAGCGCCCGCTGCACTACTTGTTCTATGCCTTGGTGGCCACGGTGCTGGGCACTTTGGGGTGGCTGCTGGTCGCGAACTTTGCGGCCGCCGTGATCGGGATGAGCAACTGGGCCGCGAGCTGGAGCTGTGGCGCAGAGAGGATGTCGGAGATCATCAACGGCGGGAAGAACCTCCTCCAGGTCGGCTCCGCCGGCGCCGCCGTGCTCGGCTTCTGGACGGGCTGCGTGAAGCTCCTGGCCGTGGGATTCCTTTACGGCTTCTTCTTCACCGCCGCCACGGCGATCTACCTCCTGCTGCGGCGCGACGTCGACGATACCGAGCTGGACGAGGTCTTCCTCGACGAGGACCAGAGCGAGGAGGAGTACGGCGTGCCCCCGTTGGTGACCGACACCGCCGGCGCTCCCCTGGCCACCGACGACGTGCCGGAAGTAGTGCTCGAACCGGACGACGGCGACGTCTAAGCGGGACCGGCACCCGTCAGCTACGGTTCGCTCAAACCGCCCCCGGCCCCCGGCTGCCGTCGCTCACAAGGACCGTCTCCTCGGCAGGCAGCACGAAGATCTTGCCGTCGCCGATGCTCCCTTCCGAGCCGGTCCGGGCGACGCCCACGATGGCGTCGACCGTGCGCTCGAGGAAATCGTCATTGACCATTACCTCGATCACGACCTTGCGCAGCAGCGTGGTGGTGTACTCGTGGCCGCGGTACATCTCGGTGCGCCCGCGCTGGCGGCCGAAGCCCTGGGCGTCGCAGACGGTCATCCGCATCACCTCGACCTTCTCCAGCGCTTCGCGCACGGCGCTGAGCTTCGGCGGCTGGATGATCGCGATCACGAGCTTCATGGCGTGCGCTCCGGCCGAATGAGAGGCAGTTCGTAGTGACCGCATTCATGCGGTCGCAGAGTTCGTAGTGACCGCATTCATGCGGTCGTCGGCCGGCCGAACGAGGCGTCTTTGCCGGAAGACCCGATGAATCGCGTCACTACAGACACGTTAAGCATACCGGCCTTTTCGCCGCGTACAAGCCCCACGTGCCCTACGGCCGGGCGAGCTGCAGCCGGGCCTCGAGCACCTTCCGAATCCGCTCGGCCGATTGGCTCAGGTGGGCCCGGGTGTATGGGTCCAACTGGGCTTTGGACGCCAGGGCACGCCGGATGAGGGCCTCGAGCGACGCCAGCTCCTCGGCCGCGATGCTCTGGCAGTCGTCGGGCGTCCCGTTGGCGCCCATGGCCAGGGACGAGAGCCGCTCGAGGTAGCGCCGCTGGAGCTGGCGCCGGAGCGAGCGCACGGCCGGCTTGCGGTTGGTGAACTTGCCGGCCTCCAGCCCGTCCAGCTCGCGGAAGACCGCCCGGGTGAGCCGCTCGAGCAGCTCCGCGGCGGTGAATGCGTCCGCCTCGGCGGGCACTTTCAGCTCGGAGTCCAAGAGCCGCGAAAGCGTGGTCGACGACAGCAGCCGGGCCAGCACGCGGTCCTGCCACGCCAGCACGATCTCGTGAACCGGGAAGTCGACGCGATCGAGCTGCTGCGTGCCCCAGTGCGTCCAGAACGACGGGGCCAGGTGGTTGTACAGCTCGGGGGGGAACGGATAGGCCCCGGGGTCGAGTATCTCGGCTTCCAGGAACGCCATGGCCTCGCGCTGCTTCTTGGCCGGCACGATCACCGTGGGCAGCCGGCCCCGGGGGTCGCCGCGGTGGTCGCGGTGGACGTACACGCCGCCGACGAACCGGGCCGCGCCGAGCATCGCGTTGCCGTACTCCGACAGCAGCAGGTTCAGGGCACGGCGCACCGACTGGTAGCCCTCGCCCTCTTCGGCCATGCGTTCGACCAGCGTGGGCCACACCTGGTTGAAGAGCCGCACCCGCCGCCGGGCGAACTCGAGCGGGTCCTTGCCCAGATCGAACCGTGCGCAGGCCGGGTCGGGGTCCGTGGAGCCGGCGTCCTCGTCGGTGCCGTAGTCCAAGCCCGGCTCGGCACACCGCGAAGCGATCTTCTCCAGCTCCTCGGCCTCGTTGCCGGCGATCGGCTTGTAGCCGTACTCGATGGCCCAATAGTCATAAGGCCCCAGCGTGGGGCTGAAGTAGGGGCCCTGCTTCTCCCCCTCCGGGGCGATGTTCATGGGCAGGTAGTCCATGATCGAGCCGGAGAGCCCGGTCCGGGCAACTGCTTCCGCGTCGCCGAGCTCGTCGAACGAGAGATACGTGCTCCCCTTGAAGTTGTGGCGCAGTCCCAGGGTGTGTCCCACCTCGTGGATGGCCACCGACTTCACGCCGGCGCGGACCAGCTCTTGGAACTGCTTTTCGGCTTCGGGCCCGGGCCGTGCGCTGAAGGCCATGGCGCCGAGGGCCAACTGGCGTCCCACCCCGTCGACCGAGCCGTAGCGGCACCCCAGCCACGCACCCGGCGGCCACGCGGCTGGAGCCCCCGCGCAGCAAACGCACGGCCCGGCGTGGCCCGAGAGAAGACCCTGGCCGCCGTTGGCTGGGGGCGCTTCGCCCGGGACGCGGACCTCGTAGTGCTCGTGCCACGACTGGAGGAAGTCGGCGTCGAAAAGCACGTCGGCGTCCAGAATCTGGCCGGTGACGGGATTCACGCGGCTGGGGCCGATCGCAAAACCCGCGCTCGAGGTGATCCAGCGGAAGGTGTTGTAATTGATGTCCTCGGGGTCCCAGGCAGCATCGTCGGGCTGCTGGCGGACCTCGATGGCCCCGGCAATGCCCACCTTCTCGAACGCCTTGTTCCACTCGAGGATCCCCTCGCGGATCGGCTGGCGGTGCTCGTAGGGGATCGTCTTCTCGAGCCAGAAGATGATAGGGCGCTTCGGGGGCGAGACCTCGGCGCGCGGGTCGGCCTTGCGCAAGTCCCAGCGGTTGATGTAGCGGGCGAACCAGTCGTCGCCCGGCGCTGTCGAAAAGTCCTTCACGACCGTCAGGAAGTAGCCCACCCTGTCGTCGGCCCGACGCGGCTGGTAGCCGTTCTCGGGCAGCCGGCTGATCGAGTAGTGGACGTTGATTGTCACGCCGCGGCTGTCCGGCACAGTGTCCATCTCGGTCTTGCCGCTGGAGGCATAGGTGGCGGCCACCTCGATCTCCACGTTGTCCTCGAACCCCTTGACCGCGGCCCAGCTCGACTTCTCCTTCGAAAACGAGAATCCGGCGAGCTTCTGCGAGATTTGGGGCAGGTCGCTCATGAAGACCGAGGTCAGCTCAACCACGTCGGCGCCCGACGGGCTCTTCGTGGCGACCGGCAGACTGAACAGCACGCTGTCGGTGTAGGCCAACTCGACGGCCCGCTGCGTGGGCGTCCCCTTGCTCGCCCGAAACCGCACGTTGCGCCGGATCACCTGAATCCGGTCGTCCGCCTTGCGGAAGCGCCAGACCCAGTCGTCACCCCCGCCCAAGGGCATCCCGGCCAGCAACGGGCGCTGGCCCATGCCGCGGGCGACCGAGATGATCACGATCAGATCCTGTTCGAGCTGCGCTGGCGGGACCTCGGCGTAGAGCTTCGTCCCCTTGTGGTAGAGCTTCAGCAGCCCGGCCACCGGCGTGGCGTCGCCGAGCAGGTCCTTGAAGGCGGGCTGCTTCGACGTGGAGGTCGAACTGGCGATCGAAGAACTCCCGTTGCTGCTGCTTCCGGACGTCGCCGCGATGCGGGGGTCAGGCAGGGCGGCCGGCTCCTCGCCGGCGCCTGGTGTCGCGTCGGCGGCGGCAATCGACGGCAGCGCCAGAAGCGTGCCGAGCAGAACGGCTGCGGCGAGCCGGACGGCTGTCGGATTCGAGGGGCGTCGAAGCGACATGGCTTGGGCCTCTCCGGAACGCGTTGGTATACAAATGTATGGGCAGCTCGCCGCTCGTCGCGTGAGCGCGCAATGAGGTCTCCCCAAAATATAGGTCACGTTACCCACCCCCCCTTTGGTCTGCTACACTGCGGCAGCGGCGTGCTGGGGCCGGGCGACGAGCCGGATGCACCCCCACGATAGCGGGGTACGTAACCTAGGGCTTCGCCGGCGCATCCAAACCCGGAAGTACCCCAGGGATGGAGGATCACAGCAATGCTATTTCGGAACCTCCCCGGCTCACGGGCGGCCTGGCTTGGTGCGGTCCTGCTGGCCGGATTGGCGTTGACGCCGGATCTCGCTCCGGCTCAGGGTCCCGCGGCGGCGCCGCCGGATGGCCCCCCGCCGCTGGCATTCCGTCAGGTCGAGGGTTTGGACGCGACGGAGGCCGCCGATCCGTTCGCGCCAGGCGGCCAGCAGCAGGTCGTCACGGTCTCGGCCCAGTTCACGGTCCCGGAGGGCGACCGGGACGGGCTCCTGTACATCACCGCCAAGATCAAGGAAGGCTGGCACATCTACTCGATCACGCAGGCCCCGGGCGGCCCGGTGCGCACGCAGATCACGGTCGCCCCCTCGCCCGACTTCGAGTTGACCGGCGGGTTCGCGGCCAGCCCTCCGCCGAAGCCGGAGAAGTACCCGGAGGCGTTCGGCGAGCTGGTGGTCGAGAGCCACTACGGCGAAGTCACGTGGTACGCACCGATCGAGCTGGCCGCCGGCGTCGACCCCACGGGCTTGAGCGTCAAGGGCAAGATCAAGGCCCAGCCCTGCGACCCGAACACGTGCTTCCCGCCCCGGGACTACCCGTTCGAGGCCAAGTTGGGGCCGGGCGTGGAAGTTGAGGGGCCGCAGTTCGATCCCGAAAAGCTTCGCGAGAACGTTGCCCGTCAACTCAGCACAGGCTCCTTTTGGCGCGTGCTCGTTGGGGCTTTCTTCGGCGGGATTCTGCTGAATCTGATGCCCTGTGTACTGCCCGTGATCGGGCTGAAGGTGCTCTCGTTCGTCGAGCAAGCCGGGCACAGCCGGATGCGGGCCCTGATGCTGAACCTTTGGTACTCGGCGGGCCTGATTTTCGTTTTCCTGCTGCTGGCCGCGCTGGCCGTGTCGCTGAACCTCGGCTGGGGCCACTTGTTCAAGTACCCCGCCTTCAACATCGTGATGGCGACCGTGGTCTTCGTGATGGGGCTGAGCTTTCTGGGCGTTTGGGAGATACCCATCCCCGGTTTCGTGGGCAGCGGCAAGGCGGTCGACCTGGCCGAGCAGGAGGGCTTTGGCGGGGCGTTTGCCAAGGGCGTGATCACGACGATTCTGGCCACGCCCTGCACCGGCCCGTTCATGGGCGCGGCCCTGGCCTGGGGGGTAAACCAACCCCCGGAAACGACCTGCGCCGTGTTTTTCTCGGTGGGCCTGGGCATGGCCAGCCCCTACTTGCTGATCGGCGCCTTTCCCGCCCTGCTGCGGTTCCTTCCGAAGCCCGGCGCGTGGATGGAGACCTTCAAGCAGGTGATGGGGTTCGTGCTGCTCGGCACCGTGGTTTACATCTTCACGTTCCTGGACTGGCCATACGTCGTTCCCACGATCGGCCTGCTGTTCGCCCTCTGGGCCGCGTGCTGGTGGATCGGCAAGACCCCGCCTACGGCCGACGCCCTGACCAAGGCCCGCCGCTGGGTCGAGGCGGCCGCGTTCGCCGTGGCCATGTGGCTGTTGTTGTTTCCTGGTATCAACGAGATTTTCTCCGGCCGCTATGCGTTTGGCGGTCTGTACGACGTGATGCGCAGCCGGTTTGGCGAAGCGGTGGCCGCTGGCGGGTCGGACGCCGATCGGGCTGAGCACGAATTGCCGTGGCAACCCTTCACGACGCGCGGGCATTTCCAGAAGTTGGTGGAAAGCCGGAAGACCGTGCTGATCGACTTCACCGCCAATTGGTGCCCAACCTGCAAGACCTTGGAGGCCCTGTACCTGAACAACGCGACGACCAAACAGCTCGTCGAGCAGAACCGGGTGGTGACGCTCAAAGCGGACTGGACTCACGAACAGCCGGAGGTGACCGCCATGCTCGATCTCTTGGGGGCCCGACAGGTGCCCACACTGGCGATCTTCCCCGCCGGTCGTCCCAGCGAGCCGATCGTGTTTCGCGGCTGGTACAACCAGAGAGATCTGCTCGACGCGCTGGCCAAGGCCGGCCCGTCGAAGACGGCCTCGTAGCCGAATGAAAAGGGACCGGGCTCATTCTTTGCCCGTAAGGAATGAACCTGGTTCCTTTTTCATTCTCGGGTCGTACGCGAGGTTCGACGCCAGCCACCTCTCCACGTCCCTTAGCCGCATCCCCTTGCGCCGGGCGTAGTCCTCGACCTGGTCGCGCGTGACCTTCTGCACGGCGAAGTACCGCGATTCGGGGTGCGAGAAGATCAGGCCGCAGACCGACGCCGCGGGCGTCATCATGCAGCTCTCGGTCAGCTCGATGCCGGTCGTGCGCGGCACGTCCATCAGGTCGAAGCCGATCCACTTCTCCGAGTGGTCGGGCACGGAGGGGTAGCCCCACGCCGGCCGGATGCCCCGGTACCGCTCCTCGATCATCTCGTCGATCGACAGCCCCTCGCCGCGGCCGAAGGTCCACTCGACCCGGGCCAGCTCGTGCACGCGCTCGGCAAACGCCTCGGCCAGCCGGTCGGCCAGGACCTTCAGCATGATGGCGCTGTAATCGTCCTGCTCGGCCTCGAAGCGGGCCACGGCTTCGGCCGCGCCCACGCCGGCCGTTACGGCAAACGCCCCCACGTAGTCCCGCCGCCGGCTCTCCCGCGGCGCCACGAAGTCGGCCAGCGAGTAGTAGCATTCGCGGCCCTTGCGGAGCCATTGCTGACGGAGGAAGTGGAACCGGGCCAGCTCGTCGTGGCGCGACTCGTCCTCGAACACTACCACATCGTCCCCCTCGGCCGCGGCGGGCCAGAAGCCGTACACGCCCCGGGCGGTCAGCCGCCGCTCGGCGATGACCCGCTCCAACAGGCGGCGGCCGTCGTCGTAGAGCTTTCGGGCTTCTTCGCCCCGCTCCGGATGGTCGAGGATCTTCGGGAACTTGCCCTTCAGCTCCCAGGCCCAGAAGAAGGGGGACCAGTCGATGTACCGGGCCAGCTCATCGAGCGGGTAGTCGTCGAGCACCCGGGTGCCGGTAAACGCGGGTGCCGGCAAATCGGCCGCCGCCCAGTCGGTCCGGAACCGCCCGGCCACCGCTTGGGCGTAAGGCACCAGCTTCAGACCCTGCCGGCTCTCGTGGCTCGCCACCAGCCGGGCTTGGAGCTCCCGGTTTTCGACGGCGAACTGCTCACGGCGCGCGGGGTCCATGAGCCGGTCGACCACCCCGGGGCACAGCGAGGCGTCTTTGACGTAGACTACCGGCTCCCGTCGCTCGGGGGCGATCTTGATGGCCGTGTGCTTGGGGCTGGTCGTGGCACCGCCGATCAGCAGCGGAATCGAGAGCCCCTGCCGCTGCATTCCCCGGGCGACGTGGACCATCTGGTCGAGGCTGGGGGTGATCAGCCCGCTTAAGCCGATCATATCGGCCCCCTCGTCGACGGCGGTCTTGAGGATCTCTTCCCAGGGGACCATCACGCCCAGGTCGATCACCCGGTAGTTGTTGCACGCCAGCACGATGCCGACGATGTTCTTGCCGATGTCGTGGACGTCGCCTTTGACGGTGGCCAGGACGATTGTGCCGCGGGTCTTCGGTGCCGCCCCCTCGGCGTGTTTCTCCGCTTCCATGAACGGCAGCAGGTAGGCCACGGCCCGCTTCATCACCCGGGCGGATTTCACCACCTGGGGCAAGAACATCTTGCCGTCGCCGAACAGGTCACCGACCACCTGCATCCCCGCCATCAGCGGCCCCTCGATGATCCTGAGACAGCTCTCGTACTGCGAGCGGGCCTCTTCGACGTCCTCCTCGACGTGGTCGACGATCCCCCGGATGAGCGCGTGCTGAAGCCGCTTTTCGACGGTACCGGCCCGCCACGCCGCCGCTCGGCGATCGTCCTCCCGCGGCTTGCCTTTAAGCGACGCGGCCAGCTCGATGAGCCGCTCGGTGGCGTCTTCGCGGCGATCGAAGATCACGTCCTCGACGCGTTCGCGCAGCTCGAGGTCGATCTCTTCGTAGACGGCGAGCTGCCCGGCGTTGACGATGCCCATGTCCATGCCGGCGTGGATGGCGTGGTAGAGAAACGCCGCGTTGAGGGCCTCGCGCACGGCGTCGTTGCCTCGGAACGAGAACGAGACGTTGCTCACCCCGCCGGAGATCCTCACGTCGGGCAGCAGCTCCTTGATCCGCCGCGTCGCCTCGATGAAGTTGACGGCGTACCGGGCGTGCTCCTCGATGCCCGTCCCGATGGCCAGGATGTTGGGGTCGAAAATGACGTCGGATGGCGGGAAGCCGGCCTTCTCCGTGAGCAGGTGATAGGCCCGGCGCGCGATCCTCACCTTGTGCTCGACGGTGACGGCCTGCCCTTCCTCGTCGAACATCATCACGACCACGGCCGCCCCGTAGCGGCGCACGAGCCGGGCATGGTGCAAAAACTCCTCCTCGCCCTCCTTGAGACTCAACGAGTTGACGATCGGCTTGCCCTGCACGCACTTCAAGCCCGCTTCGAGCACCCGCCAGTCGGAGCTGTCGATCATCACGGGTACACGGGCGACGTCGGGCTCGGCGGCCAGGAGGTTCAAGAGCCGGGTCATCGTGGCCGGCCCGTCGATCAGCCCCTCGTCGACGTTGACGTCGATCACGTTGGCCCCCCCCTCGACCTGCTGCCGCGCGATCGAGAGGGCCTCGGCGAGGTTGCCCTCGCGCACGAGCCGGGCGAACCGGCGCGAGCCGGAGACGTTCGTCCGCTCGCCGACCATCGTGAAGCTGCTCTCGGGCCGGATGACCAGCGGCTCCAGGCCGGCGTAGCGGGTCACGTGGTCCGGCTCGGGGGGGACGCGCGGAGGATGGCGCCGGGCAGCCTCGCCGATGGCCCGGACGTGCTCCGGCGTGGTCCCGCAGCAGCCCCCCACGATGTTCAGCCACCCGGCCGCGGCGAACTCCCCCAGCAGGGCGGCCATCTGCTCGGGCGTTTCGTCGTACGCGCCCAGCTCGTTGGGCAGCCCGGCGTTGGGGTGGCAGCTCACGGGCAGCGGGCAAAGCCCGGCAAGCTCCTCGACGTACGGCCGCATCAGCTCGGGGCCCAGGGCGCAGTTGATGCCCACGCTGCACAGACGGGCATGGGCGATGGAAGTCCAGAATGCTTCGAGTGTCTGGCCGGAGAGCGTGCGCCCGCTGCGGTCGGTGATCGTCACCGAGACCATCAGCGGCAGGCGCACGCCGCGTCGCTCGAAGAAGTCCTCGGCGGCGAACAGAAACGCCTTGAGGTTCAGCGTGTCGAAGACCGTCTCGGCCAGCAGGGCGTCGACGCCGGCCTCGGCCAGGGCAGCGATCTGCTCGGAGTAGATTCGCACCAGGTCGTCGAACGTCACGGCACGGTAGCCGGGGTCGTTCACGTCGGGCGAGAGCGAGGCGGTGCGGTTGGTCGGCCCGATCGACCCGGCGATGAAACGCGGCGGCCCGTTGCCGCTTTGGCCCAGTTCGTCGATTGCCCGGCGGGCACAGGCGACGGCCGCGGCGTTGATTTCCGCCACGCGGTCTTCCAGCTTGTAGTCGGCCAGCGAGATCGCGTTGGCGTTGAAGGTGTTGGTGCTGATGATGTCCGCGCCGGCTTCGAGGAACCGGCGGTGGATGCCCGTGATCGCTTCGGGCCGGGTGATCGAGAGCAGGTCGTTGCATCCCGTCAGGTCCACCGGGTGGTCGGCGAACCGGGAGCCCTGGAAGTCGTCCTCGCACAGCCCGAGCCCCTGGATCATCGTGCCCATGGCCCCGTCGAGCACGAGGATCCGCTGGCGCACCGCATCGGCGAGCTTGTCGCACGAGGCGGCGGGCGCAAGACCGGAGGAGTGAGCGATGGGCTGGGGCATGGCCCTCGTACAAAGCGTCCGGATCAGCTCGGCCGGAGCTTCTCGTTGTGTTGGTGACGATCGTGGTCGCGGGCCGTCTTCTTGGCGAGGTTGCGGCGAAATGCGTCGGCGAGGTCCACGCCCGTCTGGTTGGCCAGGCAGACCAGCACGAAGAGCACGTCGGCCAGCTCGTCGGCCAGGTCGAGCGGCTCTTCGGACGGCTTCGCGCTCTGGTCGCCGAACCGCCGCGAGATGACCCGGGCCACCTCGCCCACCTCCTCGACGAGCTGGGCAAGATTCGAGAGCTCGGAGAAGTAGCGCACGCCGTGCCGGCGAATCCAGCGGTCGACCTGCTGCTGGGCTCCGTCGAGCGTGAGCGGCTCCATCGTGCTTCCCGGACGAGGAGTTGGGAAATGTCATTCGCGGCGGCCCAACGGCGCGTCGGGCCCTCCGATTCTACCGGGCGGCGGCAGCGGGGCAATCGGGTTTCGGCGCGATGCCACCACAGCGTAGTGCTCAACCGGCCGCCGAGGGGGTTTCGCGCGGCACACACGGCCACACTTGGCCTCGCCCGTATAATTCCAGTGGCAGTTCGCCGAAGCTGCAAAAGAGGCGGGCTCCGCGTGCCCGAGCGAGTCTTCTGTCCAAATCCCCTCCGGCGAGGGGGTTTCGGTGAACCGCGACCCGGCCGGCCGCGTAAGGTAGGGTTGACGGAGGGGCAAGCCCGTCCGGGGACCCAGCAGCCGCCGCCCAGCCACGGAGGAATCGATCCCATGTCGCGAGAGGCCGAGATCCGAAAGCTCCGCAGCGTGCTCCTGAAGCGCCGCGACGCCATCCGCAAGGCCCTGGCCGGCGACCTGAGCGGGCTCGATGTCTTGCGCGAACAGGCCGGGGCCGACTCCGTCGATTTCGCGCTGGACGCCGAGCAGGGGGAGATCAGCTCCCAGCTTGCCGAGCTCGAGAGCCGCGAGCTGGTGCAGATCGAGCGGGCCCTGGAGCGCATGGAAGACGGCACCTACGGCATCTGCGAAGTGACCGGCAAGCCGATCCCGCTCTCTCGACTCCGCGCGCTGCCCTACGCCACGACGCGCGTCGAGGCCCAGCGCGAACTGGAAGAGGCCCGCGAAGAAGGCCGCGACGTGCCCGACTGGAGCCGGGCCATCGACCTGCCCGGCGACGAGACGCCGCGGGTGCCCGACGGGTACGAGCTGACGTGAGCCCGCTCTCGTCGCCTCTCACTCTTCCTCTCGCTTCCCACGCTTCAAGACGATCAAGTACTGCTTCTCGCCCTTTTCGGCGGAGAAGGTGGTCGGCCGTGGAGAAGACGGGGTCGCCGGCTCGCAGAGGATCAGCTCGTCGCCTTCGAGCCTGTAGATCTCTTTCAGCTCGAATGTCTTGCCGTCTCTTTCGACCACGAAATCGATATGCTTTGGATTCTCGGTGGGATCGAGCGTGTGCCGTGACTTGATGATGAGCTTGTTGCGGTGGATAGTCCAATTCCGGCCGGAAATCACGATATGATCGCCCTTCTCCAACGCAAAGGGCCGACCGTCGAACCGGACGGATACGTATTCCCACCTTCCTTGGATCAATTCGTGATCCGACCTGCTTGCGTCACGACCTTGGGTGGTCGCGATCAGTCCCGCTGCACCCACAAACACCGCCAAGCAGCTTGGGCAACTCATGACCATACCCTCAAGCGTTACTCGCTCTTGCCCGCGAGGCACACGACGCGCCCGTCCTCGAGTGACACGAACACCCGCCCCGCGGCGTCCATGGCCAGGCCGCCTTTGACCACGAGGGAGGCGAGCGGCATGGACCAGGCTTCGGTTCCATCGGCCAGGGCGATGGCGGCAAGCTGGGGTTCGGACGGCTCCAGGGCGCCGGTGTGGCCGGCGGCCAGCAGCGTGTCCTTGCCGACGACGAAGGCGGTGAGCCGGCGGCCCTTGGCGTCTGCCCAAAGCGGCTTCGGGCCGCCGGGGGGCTGGCGACCTAGCGTGAGCGGCTCGCGAGGATCGAACTGCGGGACCGGCGAGCCGGGGGCACGGCGCGAGAGGTTCCAATGGCCGGCGCCGTCGTACGTGGCGCCGTAAAGGAGCGTGCTCCCGTCGGAAAGCTGCTGGCGAAGCGGCAGATAACGGCCGTAGACGGGGTAGTAGGGGTAAAAGGCCGTGCGCGAGAAGGAGTTGGGCTCGTCGTGGGGCTCGCTAAGGCACTTGCCCGTGGCCAGGTCGAACCGGGCCACGTGGCAGACTCCGCCGCCGGCGAACCGCAGCTCGCCGCCCTCGATGAACAGCTCGCCCTGGAGGCTCGCGCCGCTTTGAGCTTTCTCGGAGAGCATCCCCGAGCGGTCGTTGGCCCACTTCAGTTTGCCCGTGGCGGCGTCCAGCGCGACGACGTAGGTGCCGTCGTAATGGGCCAAACCGGCCGCGGCGTAGACCACGCCGTCCTGCACCACCACGCCCCCGGCGGCCGGCCAGCGGCAGATCAGCTCGTCGAACACGTTGATCCGCCGCAGGGCCGGGGCCACGCGGAACGTCCACAGCGGGCGCCCCGTGGCGGCCTCGAAGGCGTAGACCTTGCCGTCTGCCGAGCCGACGAACGCCCGGCCGTCCGCGACGGCCGGCGGGAAAAAGACGGCCCCCTCGCAGAACGACTGCCAGCGGGGTTCGCCGGTGGCGGCGTCGAGTGCCACGACCGCACCGCCGCGGTCGCCGAAGAAGACCAGCCCGCCGGCGGCAACCGGCGCGGTCGGCCGCGTGCCGGTCGGCGAGCGGAACGCCCACCGCTTCTCCACCTTGGTGGGGATGGCCACCGACGTGACCGGGTTGCGGCGGTTGTTGCCCAGGTACGCGGGCCAATCGCCATCGGCCACCTCAAACGCCTTCACCTCGGCCGGACCGGCGGTAGGCACGTCGAGGCGCGAGTCGTCTATCGCCGGGTGGTAGTCAAAATCGCCCGCCGGGGCCAGGCCGACGTGGCCGTAGAACGAGAGCTGGCAGCCGCACATCCACGGGCCCCAAGTCAACATGCCGTCGGAAATGATCACGCCGTCGTGGCAAGGGGGCCGCATCGGGGCGATGTGCCGGGCGGTGTTCGTGGCCGTCTCGATCCGCACCGTGCCGCCGGGGGCGCGGAAGAAGATGCTGTCGATGCTCCCGGTGGCCCGGGTGCAGGCCCGGCGTCCCGGCACGGGCAGCTCGGCCAGCACGTCGCCGGTGGCGTAGGCCAGCTTGAAGCCGGCCCCCTCGACGGCCGGCCGGTCCGGTCGGCGCAGCGGCCCGGCCGCGTAGAAACCGTCGTCCTGGAGCACGAGTTGGTAGTTTCCCCCTTCCTTCTTCCACAGGAGCTTGCCGTCCTTGGCCGAGGCGACCACCAGCTTGCTTCGCTGCGGCCCGGCGAAAAGGACGTACTCGTCGTTGCACTTGATGTAGGAGGTCGTCGAGTAGCCGGTCACCCAGAGCTGCGCCCGGCCCTGGGGTCCGATGGCTTCGAGCAGGTCGGCGTCGGAGTTCTTCCAGGCGGGCTTGCCGGTTTTCGCGTCGAGGCAGGCGAGGAATTCTGCGGGGCTGTAGTAGTAAACCCGGCCCGACTTCATGCAGACCCCGCGGCTGTCGACGTACTCGTCCTCGCGATGGCTCCAGATCGGCTTCTTCGTCGCCGGGTCGAAGGCGACGAACGTCCGGCCGAAGCCGAAGTTGGTCTTGGGATTGGCGTAGTCGTGTCCTTCCCACATGCCCCAGGGCCAGTGGCCCATGCCGGGCGTGTTCGAGCGGACCGTGGCCGGGCGGACTTCCTCGCCGCCCACCAGGGCGTACAGGATATTGCCCTCTAACGCCATCCACTTCCACACCGGCCCGTCGGCCAGCCTCTCGGGCACGACGATTTCATCGGTGACCTTCCCGGTGCGGGCGTCGATCAGCTTGCACGATCGGTCGTCGGCAAGAAAGAGGGTCTCGGGCGTGGCGATCATCGTGTTGCGGTGGATCATGAACCCCTCGCGGAGCGGGCGCTGCCAGAGGACCGTGCCGTTGAAGGCGTTGTAGCAGATCAGCGTGTTGAGCGTGGCGTTCTGGTTGGCCTTGTGGGCGATGTGGCCGAACGCGCGAAAGACCCGGCCCCCGGCGGCCACCGAGACCTCGGGCATGGGGACGAACTGCGGGCGCACGATGAACTGCGTGAGGTACGGTGCTCGGGCGAGCTGATCGGTCGATTGGGGGTTGTTGTCCGGCGCGTGATAGGGGTGAGTCCACTGGTCGGCCTCTGCCGGAAAGGGCTTCTCGATGGTCCGCTGGCCCACGAGGGCCTTGCCGCCGGGATGGAGCACGCGGAGCACCTCTTCGTCGTTGACTTTGCCCTGATGAGAGCCGTGTACGATGATCGCGCCGGCCATGTTGTCGGCGAGCTGGATCGCGCTCAACGGGCCGCGCCCGGCGAAGATCCGCTTGCCCAGCAGGCCGGCCGAAAGGGCCGCGTCTCTCACCGCCGCCACCTCTCGCTCACTCGCCGACTGGAAGTAGACGAGCAGCTCGCTGGCGCGGGCCAGGTCAAGGGCAAACTCCGGCCTGCCGGACGACGGCATTCCGAGAACGGCGCAGACGCCGCGGTCGAGATCAAGCTGGCCGAGGACTTTCTCGGCGTGCGGCTGGGCCTCGGGCGCCGCCACGGCGGGCGACATCGCCGGCAAGGCGGCGGCCAAGGCCAGAGGAAGCGCGAGGCGGGTTGCCCGAGTGTTTGCGAACATGACTGGGTCCTCCCTGGGATTGGGGGCGAGCGGCGGGCTCGCCCGGTTCGGACGGCGGCGCCGGGGCCTGTTGTTGGCGCCAACTGGGCGATCGTATTATCCCGCGCGCCCCGCGCGAAGCAAGCTTTTCGGCCCGGGAGCTTGCCACTTCTCGGTCCGGCCTCATTGACGGTACCCGCTCGCGGCGAGTACCCTGAAGTCGGTCCGGGGGGGGTCGCGTGGCCCTGCCGGGCAGCCGCGAGCGGGGCGAATTTGTTTTCAACGGCCCGAAGGGTGCTTCGCACAATCAGCCCCCTCCCCGTTTTCCTCGCGCTGCACTTGGTGGCAAGTCGATGCACTTCAACCAGCGGAAGAGACAATCGCGTTCCGCATTCGGCCGACCTGCGGCCGTGGCATGTTTGGCCGCCGCCTGGTGCTGCGCCTTGCAGGGACTGGCGAAGGCCGGCGAGCCGGGCGAGGCCGGGGGAGCCGACGCCCCGGGCAAGGGTGAAGGGGCGATCGTGCTGCAACTCCAATGGTACCCCCAGGCCCAATTCGCCGGCTACATGATGGCCCAGCACAAGGGGCTTTTTCGCCGGGCCGGCTTGGGGGAGGTGAGGCTGGCGTGGGGGAGCGACGAAATCCGGCCTTTGCAGCGCGTGATCGACGCAGAGGCCGACTTCTGCACAACCTGGTTGTCCACGGCGATTGTCGAGCGGGCGCAGGGACGGCCCGTCGTGCAAATCTCTCAGGTGCTGCGGCGGTCCTCGATGATGCTCGTGGCCCGGAGCGACTCCGGAATCGCCGCGCCCGGCGACATGTCCGGGCGCCGAGTCGGTCTGTGGGGCGGTGAGTTCGACGTGCTGCCCAACGCCTTCTTCAAGAAGCACTCGGTCGGGCCGGTCGTCGTGCCGCAGAGCAACAGTATGGTCCCCTTCCTCCGCGGGGCCGTCGACGTCGCCTCGGCCATGTACTACAACGAGTACCACCTGCTGTTCGAAGCCGGGCTGCGGGAGAGCGAGCTGCGGGTGTTCGCCCTGGCCGATTACGGCATGGACTTCCCCGAGGACGCCCTCTATTGCACCGAAACCACGCGCCGGCAGCGGCCTGCGGCGTGCGCCGCGATGGTCACGGCCGTGCGCCAAGGGTGGCAGGCGGCGTTCGCCAACGAACAAGAAACCCTGGAAGTGGTGATGGACTATTGTGCCCGGGCCCACGTCCGCACCAATCGCGCCCATCAGCGGTGGATGTTGCGGGCGATGAAGGAGGCCATGGGCGATCCCGCCGCCGCGGCGTGGGGTCGCCTCTCGCCCGAGGTGTACGCTGGCGTGGCCGGGGCATTGCGGGACCAGGGTTTGATTGACCGCGTCCCCGAGTTTGGGGCGTTCTATCGTCCTCCCCCGCAGCGGCGCGACTCGCCATGAAGTGCCCGATTCGCACCAAGCTGGTTCTGGCCATTTGCCTGCCGCTGGCGGCCGTGTATCTGCTGCTGTTGGTGATCGAGTACCGCCGGGGGAAAGAGGAAGCCCTCGAACAGATGGAGGTTTACTTGACCGAGCTGGCCGCCCACGAGGCGAGCGATCTCGACAAGCGCCTCTCGGGCGTGGCTCAGGTGGCCCGCTCGACGGCCGACTTCCTCGACACGTTTCCCCCGCAGGAGGAGGAGGCGATCTACCGGCTGATCCGGCGGACTCTCACCAGCAACCCGAGAATCTTCGGCACCTGCGTGGCGTTCGAGCCGGGGGCGTTCCGGGCCGAGCGGACGAGGTTCGCCCCGTACGGCTGCCGGTCGCCGAAGGGCGAAGCCCTGCGCATGATCGACATCGGCACGGAAAGCTACGACTACACCCGCTGGGACTGGTACCTGCTGCCGAAGCTGCTCGAGCGACCCGCCTGGACCGATCCGTATTTCGACGAAGGGGCGGGCAACATCCTCATGTGCACTTACTCGGTTCCGTTCTATTCGGAAGGCCGGCTCACCGGCGTGGTGACGGCCGACGTGTCTCTCGAGCACCTTCGCCAAGAGATGGCGGAAGTCGACGTCCAAGGGGGCTACTGCATGATCCTCAGCCAGTCGGGCACGATCGTCTCCCACCCGCGCGAGTCGCTGATCATGTCCGAGTCGATCTTCAGCCTGGCCGAGTGGTACGAATTGCCCGAGCTGGTCGAGCTGGGGCGGGAGATGATTGCGGGCAAGCGCGGCGTGCGGCGGATTCCCGATTTCGAGACGGGCCGCCCGAAATGGGCCGTGATCGCGCCCGTCTCTTCGACCGGGTGGTCGCTGGCGGCCATGATCCCCGAAGAGCACGTGCTGGCTCCGGTGTACGACCGCGTGAACCGCCAGATTTACGTGCTCTTGACGGGGCTGGGGATGATCACCCTGATCGTGCTGGTCGTCTCCGGCTGGATCACCCGCCCCTTGAAGCGGCTGGCCCTGGCCACTCGGGAAGTGGCACGAGGGAACCTCGACGTCCGGGTGACCGGCATCCGGAGCCGCGATGAGATCCGCGAGTTCGCCGACACGTTCAACCGGATGCTCGGCGACCTGAAGAGCAGCGTGGAAGCCACGATTCGGGAGACCGCCGCCCGCGAGGCCGTGGAAAAGGAGTTGGTGGTCGCCCGCCAGATCCAGACGTCGCTCCTGCCGAAGGTCCGTCCCCCTTACGTCGGGCACGCCGCTTTCTCGCTGCACGCGGTCAATGAGCCGGCCAAGGTCACCGCCGGCGACTTCTACGATTTTTGGTTCGTCGACGAGGAGCGGTTGGCTCTGGTGATCGCCGACGTCTCGGGCAAAGGGCTGCCGGCGGCCATGTTCATGGCCGTTGCCCGCACGGTGATCCGCAACTTTTCCACGGCGGGCCGCACTCCGGCGGAAACGCTCGCCATCGCCAATCGCGTGCTGACCGAAGAGAACGAAGAGCAGATGTTCGTCACGGTGTTCCTCGGTCATTACCACCTGCGAACCGGCGAGCTGACCTACGCCAACGGTGGTCACAATCCCCCGCTGGTCGCCCGGCCCGACGGACGGGTCGAGTTGCTCGGCGACTCCACCGGGCCGCTGCTGGGGGTCTTGGACGAGGCCGAATACGAGGACCGGCGGACCGAGCTGGAGCCGGGCGATCTCCTACTGCTCTACACGGACGGTGTGACGGAAGCCCACAACGAGGAGGCTGGCATGTTCGGCGACGAGGGCTTGCGGCGGCTGGTGTCGCAGCTTCACGACGTCCCGGTCGAGTCGCTCTGTCAACACGTGCTCGATCGCGTCAACGACCATCGCCGCCGGGAGGCACAAGACGACGTGACGCTGCTGGCACTGAAGCGCGGGGGATAAGTGTCGGGCAAGACTCTTCTCTTGCAGGAAAGCCCCGAGCAGCTAGAATGGTGCCGTCAGGTCCGGAAAGCGACCTTCCCAGCTCGGTTGCGGGAGTCCTCGTACCGTGGCAAGGGACGGCCGTTTGATTCCGGGGGGAATCGCATGAAGACGCTCTGGCTCGTTCTGAAACGACTCTCGTTCGGCGTCGGGCTGATCGCGGCGTCGGCGGCCATCTTGTTGCACTCCGACAGCGGCCAGCGGGTTCGCGACCGGGGGGACGTGCCCGACATCGCCATCCTGCAATTCGCCTCGCGGCCGCTTCTGGATGAGAACGTGGCGGGAATGATCGACGGTCTGGCGAAGGCGGGATTCGTCGACGGCAAGACGATCTCCATCCGGCGGTTCAACGCCCAGAACGATATGCCGACGATGAACGCCATTGCGCGGGAAATCGCCGACGGTAAGTACGACCTGATCATGACCTCCAGCACGCCGTGCTTACAGGCCGTAGCCAATGCCAACAAGAGCGGCAAGAGCATCCACGTCTTCGGCGCGGTGACCGACCCGTTCGGGGCGGGCGTGGGCATCAGCCGGGAAGACCCGCTGGAGCACCCGAAGCACCTCGTGGGGATCGGCACGTTCCAGCCGGTGGAACGGACGTTCGAGCTGGCCCGCGATCTGTTCCCGGGGCTTAAACGCGTGGGGGTCGTCTGGAACCCGGCCGAGGCATGCTCGGAAGCCTGCGTGCTCAAAGCCCGGTCCAAGTGTGAGGACCTTGGCATCGAGCTTATCGAGGCGCAGGTGGACCAATCTTCGGGCGTGCTCGAGGCGGCCGAGTCGCTTGTGGCCCGCGGCGCCGAGGCGCTGTGGGTCGGCGGCGACAACACGGTCGAGCTGGCGATCGATTCGTTGGTCGAGGCGGCACGCGGCGGCAAGATCCCGGTCTTCAACAACAGCCCCGGCATCGTCGATCACGGGTTGCTTTTCGGGTTGGGGGCGAACTACTACGACGTCGGTCTGCTCTCGGGCGAGCTGGCGGCACGAATACTCGAGGGCGCCGATCCCGCCGAAATCCCCGTGGAAAACGTCGTCCCGGAGCGGCTCGCCTTCAACAAGCAGGCCCTCGCGGGACTCGAAGATCCCTGGAACGTTCCGCCCGAGCTGCTCGCCAAGGCCGACGTCGTGATCGGACCGAACGGGGAAATGGAAAAAGAGGTCCCGGCACGTCCGGAACGAGAGCGCACGCCGGCCGCGCTCGACAGGACGTGGAAGGTGTTCCTCGTCCGGTACAACGACTCTCCGCCCGCGGAGACTGCGACCGACGGCGTCAGGGACGGCCTCGACCAAGCGGAACTCGTCGAAGGACGCGACTACACACTGACGCTCCAAAGTGCCCAGGGCGACATCGCCACGCTCAACACGATTCTCATGTCCGCCAAGAGCGAAGGGGCCGACATGGTGATCACGCTCTCGACGCCCACGCTCCAGGCCGCCGTGCAGCGTTTCGAGAAGACGCCGGTGGTGTTCACGTTCGTGGCCTCGGCCGTCGTCGCCGGCGCGGCGAAGAGCAATACCGATCACCAGGCGAACGTGACGGGCATCACGACGCTCGGGGATTTTGGCGGCATGCCGGCGATCTTGAAGGAGTGCATGCCCTCGGTCCGCCGGGTGGGAACGCTGTTTACCCCTGCGGAGGCGAACAGCGTCCACAACAAGACCATGCTGGCCCGGCACCTGAAGGACGCCGGCGTCGAGCTGGTCGAAGTGCCGGTCAATTCGAGCGCCGAAGTGATCGATTCCGCCATGTCCATGTGCAGCAGGGACATCGACGCCGTTTGCCAAAGCATCGACAACCTGACGGCGGCGTCGTTCGCGAGCATCGCCCAGGTGGCCCAAAAACACAAGCTCCCGGTTTTCGGCTTCGCCAGCTCCCAGGCCAAGGAGGGGGCCTGCGTCGTCCTGGCCAACGACTACTACGATTGCGGCGTGGCGGCTGGGAGGCTGGCCGCCCGCGTGATGCGCGGCGAGGACCCGGCCGGTATCCCAATTACGAACTTCAGGAAGTCGCGGCTGATCGTGAATCTCCAACAGGCGCGGGAGATCGGCGTCACAATCCCCGACTCTGTCCTTCAGCGAGCCGACGAGGTGATCCGGTAGCATGGAGATCACGAGAGAAGAGTACGGCGAGGTCTTGTTCCTGCACGTGGCGGGGCGGCTCGACGCGTATTGGGCCGACCACCTCTCCGAGGAGATCTCGGCCGCCGTTCGCGAAGGCCGACACTTCGTCTCCTTGAACCTGTCGCGGTTGACGTACATCAGCTCGGCGGGCATCCGCGTGCTGATGCGGTTCTACAAGCAGCTCCGGGCCCTCGACGGCAGCTTCACGGTGCTGGAGCCTTCCGGGCCGGTTCGGGAGGTCCTCGATGTCTCGGGCATCGAGAAGCTGCTGGCCGGTGCCGCGGCGGACCAGCGGCCTGCCGCCGTCGTGCCCGATGCACACGGCGCAGCGCAGGATGAGGCGCGAGCGGTGGAGTTCCCTGCGGGCCAGCTACAGATCCATGCACTCGACGACCGTGCTTCGATGAGCTGCCGCATCGTGGGCGATCCGGACCGCTTCTCGCCGTGCCGTTATGAAGAAAAGGACTGCCGGTCCGTATCCGTTCCCGCCCGCGCCTTTGCCATTGGCCTGGGTGCGCTGGGGCGCGATTTCGCCGACTGCCGGCCTCGGTTCGGCGAGTTCATGGCGCTGGGAGGGGTGGCGGCCTACCAACCGGCGGGCGGGGGAGACGTACCGGATTACCTGATTTCCACCGGGAAGATGGTCTCCTCGGTGCAGGTGTTGTACTGCCTGTGTTGCGAAGGCGGGTTCTCGCACGTGCTGAATTTCGAGGCGAAGCCCCAGCAGACGGTCTCGCTGCTGGAGATGGCCTCGCAGTGTCTCGCTGTTACCGGCGCCGGCGCGGCCGCCGTGGTGATGGCCGCGGAAACGCAGGGCCTCGTGGGGGCAGCGTTGCGGCGCTCTCCGGCCATGGCCGAAGCCGGCGCCGAACCGTTTCGCCATCCCGAGGTCCGCGACTGGATGACGTTCACCGCCGAGCCGGCCTATGCCCACGGCGTCGCCCTCGTCGCAGGAGTGATTTCCCGAGAGAACGGCGCGGCCCTGGGGCCGATCGTCCGCCCGCTGGGCGACGATCCTTGGCCCCAGGGGCACTTCCACGGCGCCGCGTTCTCCTATCGGCCGCTGAAGAAAGGGCGTCCCGAGCTGGTCGAGACGGTCCGCGCGCTCTTCGAGGAGGAGATGCTCCACGCCGTGCTGAATCTGATCAACGACACCCGGCCGATCGTCGGGGCCGGCCAGAGCGAGTTCGTTCGGGGAACCTGCTGGACCGCACCTGTTGCGAACATCGAAAGGGACTGAATTGACGTTACTCATCGGGGCACTGACGATCGGTCTGATCCTGTCGCTGCTGGCACTCGGCGTGCTGATCAGCTTCCGGATATTCGACTTTCCCGACATCACGGCCGACGGATCACTCGCCCTGGGGGGCGCGACGGCGGCGATCCTCATCGCCCGGGGAATGGATCCCTTTCTCGCCACGGGGATCGCCGTGCTGGCGGGAATAGCGGCCGGAATGACGACTGGCATCCTTCACACCCGCTTCAAGATCCACGCCCTGCTGGCCGGCATCCTGGTGATGACCGCCCTCTATTCGGTCAACCTCCGCGTGATGGGCAAGAGCAACGTTCCGCTGCTCTCCGAGACGACGCTCGCCACCCACGCCGAATCGGTGGGCAAGTGGGCCAACGGCGAGGAAGAGAACGTCATGCTCTTCGGCTGGGAGGTGGCCGCGGCCGACATCTCCACGCTGTCCTTCGCCTTTGTCCTGGTCGCCGTGGTGTGCATCGTGCTTTACCTCTTCTTCCGAACCAATCTCGGCACGGCCATGCGGGCAACGGGCGACAATCCCCAGATGATCACCGCGCAAGGCGTCAACGTGGCCAACATGATCGTCGTCGGCCTGGCCGTCTCCAACGGGCTGATCGCGCTGGCCGGGGCCCTGCTGGCTCAATATCAAGGGTTCGCCGACGTGCAGATGGGCATCGGCATGATCGTGCTGGGGATTGCCAGCGTGATCATCGGCGAGGCCCTGGTCCGCGACAGCGGATTGGGGCTGACGATCGTCGGGGCGGTCATGGGCGCCGTGCTGTTCCGGCTTCTGGTGGCCGTTGCTTTGCGGTGGGGACTGAACCCGAACGACCTGAAGCTCGTAACCGCGGCGTTCGTCTTCGTGGCGCTCGTGGTCCCCAGGATACCGGGCAAGTTCCGAAAGCAAGCAGCCGGAGTCTCGAATGCTTGAGATTCGTGGTGCCTACAAGACGTTCAACGCGGGCACTCCGAACGAAGTCCGCGCGCTGCAGGGGATCGACCTCGCCGTCGAGGAGAGTCAGTTCGTGGTCGTCATCGGCACGAACGGCTCGGGCAAGTCGACGCTCCTCAATGCGATCGCCGGTACATTCCTGCTGGATTCGGGAAGCCTGACCATCGACGGGCAAGCCATCACCCGATGGGCGGAACATCGCCGTGCCTCGCTCATCGGACGGGTGTTTCAGAACCCGTTCTCCGGCACGGCCCCGCGCATGTCCATCGCCGAGAACCTCGCCCTGGCGGCCCAGCGGGGCAAGAGACGCGGCCTGGGATGGGCGCTGAAGGGCCGGGTCGTCGCCGAAATGAAAGATCGCGTCCGGGCCCTGGGCATGGGGCTCGAAAACCGCCTCGACAACCCCATCGGCGCCCTTTCCGGCGGACAGCGCCAGGCACTGACCCTGCTCATGGCAACGTGGCTCAAGCCGCGGCTGCTCCTGCTCGACGAGCACACCGCGGCCTTGGATCCCAAGAGCGCCGACCAGGTCGTGCGCCTAAGCGACGAAGTCATCTCGCGTGACAAGCTGACCACGCTGATGGTCACCCACTCCATGCAACAGGCGGCCCATTTGGGCGACCGGCTCGTCATGATGCACCAGGGTCGCGTCATTCACGACTTCCGCGGAGCCGAAAAGCGGCGGCTCCGCAGCGCCGATCTGTTGGAGACCTTCGAGAAGGTCCGTGCCCGAGATCAGCTCGACGAATCGGCCGCGGAGCTGCTTCGGCAGCGCTACGTCTGAGATACTGCGGCGGGCAGCCGTCGACCCGCGTTACCCCGTTCCCTTGACTCCCTCGATGACGACATACGGGGGGACCGTTTGGTTGACGCGAGAACGGGTCTCGCTGTGAAGCCCGGGAGCGCTGGCGTCGTCGTACAGCTCTTCGAACCTCCGGATCAGAAACCCCCCTTTGAAGAACAGGTCCGCGATGTTGCCCAGCGGCCGATGAAAATCGGTGAACTCGACCTTCTTCTGAGGGTCGTAGGCGTCACGCAGCTCCACCGAGAACGGGCTGCAGACGCGCCGGTAGTCCTCCTCGCGGTGCTTCATCGTGGCCGCGCTGAAATCGAGGTGCTGATAGCAGGGATGGGACTCGGCGAAGATCAACCGTCCCCCCGGCCGGACGGCGCGGCCCAGCATGGCGAAGATCGCCTCAGCCTCTTCAGGCGTCGCGACCGTCACGAGAACGAACGAGAGAACGGCCAGATCGAACGGGCCGTCCTCGAGAACACACGAGTAGTTGGGAGGATTCGATTCGGGACGGACTTGTCTGAATTCGAGCCGGTCGAGACTCCCATACGATTGGACCGCCAATTCGACGGCCACCGCCGACTTGTCGACGCCCACGACACTCGCCCCACGCTCGGCGAGCTGCTTTGCCAGCACCCCGTCTCCGCATCCGAAGTCAAGGATGCGTTTTCCCTGCACTTCCCCCGCCATGCTCAAGATCGCCGGATGCACCAACGTCAACCTCAGCTCGCCTCGCAGGGCGAAAAACGGGGAGGACGACTCCTTCCAATAGTCACCGCCCGCCTCGATTGCCCCGGCCTCGTATTCACTGTCAGCCATAGTCGACCTCGTCTGATTGCAGCGAAAAAGGGGTCTGGTTCATTTTGCCGGAACGGCCCGAAGGGTGCTTCGCACAAAATAGATCAGGTCCCTTTTTCGTTCCAGGGGGCCTGTGAGAATCCAGCCCAGGAAGCCGGTCGCTTGTCCGGCCCGCCGGCAACGGCTACAACAATACGTTGAGCGGTTCTCTCAGGCCCGGGGGGTGATCTTGCGAAGGAGTCCGGCCATGCGACGTGCGGCAGCACCTCCGACGTTTGTGGTCTTGATCCTCGGCTTGGCCGACGTCGTCAACGCGGCCGACGTGGCCGACTTGGAGTACAAGGACCGGCTGCTGGCGAGTCTGGTCGAGAAGGTGCCCTCCATTCTCGACACCTTCGACTCGGAAAGCGGACGCTTCGGCACGGGCATCTGGACCTGCCGCGACCAGCACCCCATGTACCCCCTGGCCGTGGCCTACGCCACACCCTCGGACGGCAACCGGTACTATCACGACCCCAAGCTGCTGGAAGTGATCGTCAAGTCCGGCGATCCGCTGCTTGAGAACATGGACGAGCGGGGCCGGTGGGTCTTCGCCAAGAAGGACGGCAGCACGTGGGGTATGATCTGGATGCCTTGGACCTATTCCCGATGGATTCGCACCTTCCAGCTTGTCGGCGACCGCATGGCGCCCGAGCTGCGCAAGGCATGGACCGACGCCCTCGTGCTCGGCTACACCGGCATCAGCAAACACTGCCTGGGCCACGTCCACAACATCCCGGCCCATCACGCCATGGGCCTGTACGTCGCCGGCAAGACCCTCGACCGGCCCGATTGGTGCCAACAGGCGGCCGCTTTCCTGCATAAAGTCGCCGCCGCGCAGTCCGAAGGCGGGTACTGGTCCGAGGGCGGCGGGCCGGTGGTGCGCTACAACTTCGTCTACGTCGACGCCTTGGGCACCTACTACGCGGCCTCGGACGACGAGCGCGTGCTGCCGGCCCTGGAAAAGACGGCCGCCTTCCACGGCCACTTTACCTACCCCGGCGGACAGAACGTCGAGACCATCGACCAGCGCAACCCTTACCATGGCACGATCGCGCCGGGCAACGTCGGCTTCACCTTCACGCCGGTGGGCCGGGGCTACCTCGAAAACCAGTGGTCGCGTCTGGGCATCGACAACCTCGACCCCGACCTGATCGCCTCGCTGTTGCTCTACGGCCAACAGGGGCCGGTCGAACCGACCTCGCCCGATGCGCCGGCGAGCACGTTCGTGCTCAGCGAGGGTGGAACCGACCGGGCGGCCACCGTGCGCCACGGCCCATGGTTCGTGTGCCTCTCGGCCTACGTCACGCCGGTTTCCACGTCGCGCTGGATCCAGGACCGGCAGAGCTTCCTGAGCATCTACCACGACCGGACCGGGCTGATCCTCGGCGGCGGCAACACCAAGCTGCAGCCGGCCTGGAGCAACTTCACCGTCGGCGACCCCACGCTCCTCTCGCATACCCCCGGCGACACGAAGCCCGACTTCCTGCCCAAGGGCGAACTCTACCACGTGCCCAAGACCGCCGAGCTCCACGTCCGGCCCCTGCCGGGCCTTGATCTGAACTACACCGAGGAGACCTGCCGCATCCGCGTCGAGCCCAAAGACGACCGCCGTCTCGAAATCCGCCTCGAAACCACCGCCGACTCGGGCATGCCCATCGCCGCCCATCTCACGCTCATCCCCCGCTGGGACAGCAGGGGACTGTCCCAATTTTCGCGCAGCGAAAACGGGACCGTCCCCCTCGCCCCGGTTCTCGAAACCGCCGGCCGCCAAACACTCACCCTCGCCGACGCCCCCATAACCCTTTCACCTCAACAGCTCGGCGGCCAGCTAACCTACGCCGGCTACCGCCTCCACTTACCGCCGACCGCAACCCTCCACTGGCCGGCCCTGCCCCACAACCCCTACCGCAAGGACGGGCGCGCGACCCCGTCGGAAGGCCGCATCGAGATCCGCATACCCTTCGACCGCGATCACCGCGAGTATCAGGTCGCCGTGGAGATCCAGTAGACAAGACACCAAGGGAACACTGATCCCCGCGAATCCACACCAATGATGAAACGAACAAGAAGAGATTCAGCGTCGACTAGCCCAACTTCGCCAGTTGGGGTCGCGCCAGCGGGTTTCTTGGCGTATTCGATAGCCGCTCAGAGGTGGGGATTCTTGTCGTAAGTCCTTGCGCGATGGGGCATGCCTTGTTGCGATTGCG